>ERZ779632.326-NODE-326-length-29448-cov-15.879019_pt1 | contig 29448 bp, 28 predicted proteins | sample MGYA00514194_ERZ779632 | MGnify/ENA primary metagenome ERZ779632 (study PRJEB29562, sample SAMEA4376704) | mouse gut metagenome | isolation source: Cecum | study: EMG produced TPA metagenomics assembly of the A DSS colitis mouse model was used to assess the...
TTCCGCCGCCGGCCCCTCCTCCGGGGCGGGCGGGGTGCGGTAGGGCAGGAGTATGTCTACCCCGCAGGCCAGGGCCACCCCCACCAGCGTCTCAAACAGACGTTCAATGGCGTAGATCACCGGGGTGTCCTCCGGGCTGTAGTTGACGGTGACACACAGGAACACGATGCAGGCCATGGCCGCGCTGCCCGGTTTTTTCACCACGAGGCACAGCTGGATGATGGGGATGAGCAGCAGGGCGGACAGGGTGTACCGGGCCAGCTCCACATACAGCACCCCCGCCAGGCTCAGGGCGTACACCATCAGCACCCCCGCCGCGCCGCCGATGAGGGTGCCCACCATCCGGTTGACGGAGGACTCGATGGTCTTGCCCGCCGAGTTCTGCACGCACACCACGGCGGCGATCATGGAGTAGAAGGCGGACGCGCTTCTGGCCCAGGCCAGCAGGCCGCAGAGGAACACGGCGGTCACCGTCTTGACGATGCGCATTCCGATGTGGTAACGGTGCTCCGGGGGGGCGGTTTTCTGGGGTTCCATGGCGTACCTCTTTTCCAGTGTTTTGACTATATCATACCACAGGGGGGAGGGGGGCGCAACCGTTTTCCTCCGGCGGGAAAGCTGCGTTCCGCGGGGAGCGGCGGGCAGGGCGGGGGCCGGTGGGGACACCGGCCCCGAGACTGTCGAAAAAGCCGCTTCTGTTCCGATGGCGGGAAGGAAGATAGTGTGAAAGAAACCCAGGAGGGGTGTCTTTCACGTCCAATCGTCGACTTTTCTGAACGTTCTTTGTTCAGAAAAGTCGCGCTCAGCGGGGCGAAAAGACTTTTTCGACACGCTGAGCGGCCCCCGGTTTTCCGGGGGCCGCTTCGCTTAAATATCCTGGTTCCCGTAGAAGTGCCGGGACAGCAGGAAGGACAGGGCCAGCAGGGCCGTGCCCGCCGCCGCCGCGATAGCAGGAAGGATCGCGATCTGCCCCAGGGTGGGTTCCGCAAGCTCCAGGGATTTGAGCCACTCCAGCCCGCCCAGGGGGAACAGGAACAGCACCACCACCAGGACGATTCCGCCCATGATGCCGAAGAACATCATCCGGGCCCGCTCCGGGCCGAACTTGTACAGGAAGGGCAGCATGATCGCGTTGACCAGCACCGACATCAGCCCCATGACGGAGCAGGTGACCAGGAACTCCACGGGCTCCTCCACCCGCCCCGCGGCCCACAGCGCCACGCCGAACACGGCGGTCAGGGCCGCGCTGGCCAGACAGATCAGCAGCACGCACAAATACCGCGCCGCCACCGTCTTGGTGCGGCCCACGGGCAGGGACAGGCCGTAGGTGTCCCACTGGCACTGCTTGTCGTAGGCGAACACGTTCATGGGCAGGATGGCCACCATCACGATCATCAGCACCCCCACGATATCCGCCGTCCACACCCCTGTGAACGCGATGCCCGCGTAGATCAACAGCATCACCAGATAAGAGCGCAGGCTTTTGCGCAAAATAAGAAGATCCTTCAAAATCAGCCCGGTCATGCCCTCTCCCCCTTTACCACGAATACCATGAGCTCGTCCAGCGTCACCGGCTCCACCGCCAGTTTGGGGTAGAGCCGCTTGAAATCCGCCTTGCGCCGGATCAGGGCCTCGGTGGAATACTGGCTTTTCCGGACGCTCACCAGATAGCCCCGGTCCACCTGCTCCAGCTCCTCCCGGGCGCACACCAGCCGCCCGTAGCTCTCCAGCAGGCGGTCCTTCTCGTCGCACAGCAGCAGCTTGCCCTGGTGGAGGTAGGCGATGTAGTCCGCCACCTTCTCCAGGTCCGACGTGATGTGGCTGGAGATGAGGATGGCGTGGTCCTCGTCGGAGACGAAGGCCAGGAACTCGTCCAGGATCTCCTCCCGCACCACCGGGTCCAAGCCCGCCGTGGCCTCGTCCAGCAGCAGCAGGCGGGGCCGGTGGGCCAGCGCGGCGGCCAGGGACAGCTTCATCCGCATCCCCCGGGACAGCTCCTTGATATTTTTCGCCCCGGACAGGCCGAATTTGTCCAGATAGTCCCGGTACAGCCCCTTGTCCCAGGACTTGAACACCCGGCACAGCACGGTTTCCACGTCCCGCACCCGCAGGTACTCGGAGAAGAAGCAGTCGTCCAGCACGATGCCGATGTCCTCCTTGGCCCGGTCCGGGTTGGTGCCCAGCAGCTTCACCGCCCCGGCGGTGGGCCGGGTGATGCCCAGCATGGACTTGATCAGGGTGGTCTTGCCCGCCCCGTTCTCCCCGATGAGGCCCAGGATGGACCCGCCGGGGACCTTGAGGTCGATAGGCCCCAGGGTAAAGGTCTTGTATTCTTTGACAAGGCCCTTGATTTCAATACAATTTGTCATAAGTCATTCCTCATTATACAATGTGTTGAGCATTTCGGTGAGCTCATCCAGGCCCACGGCCCCGGCCTTCGCCGCGTCCACCGCCTGGGTCAGATGCTCCTCGACCTGGCACAGCACGGCCTCCCGCCGGGTCTCCCGGTTCTGGGCCGCCACGAAGCAGCCCTTGCCGGGGACGGTGGTGAGAAAGCCCTCCCGCTCCAGCTCCTCATAGGCCCGTTTGGTGGTGATCACCGAGATCCGCAGATCCCGGGCCAGCAGCCGCATGGAGGGGAGGGCCTCCCCCTCCGGGAGCCGGCCTGAAAGGATGAGCCCTTTCAGCTGGCGGACGATCTGCTCATAGATCGGCACGCCGGATGAATTGCTGATGATGATATCCATGGATGCACCTCATTGGTTTTTGTTCCCGCCCCGTTTGCGGCGGGGTGGGGGCGAACCACCTCGCGGGAGGGGAGCCGCCCGTCAGCGGCCCCGTATTTTGTATATATACGATATATACAGTATAGACGGTAGATACGGCTTTGTCAAGGGGGCGGGGCAAAAAATTTTTGCCTCCAGTTCCTTGGCATAGGACAGGCGTTGTGATAAAATGGCGGCAGGGACTTGGAAGGAGGGAATTCCATGGCCGGATATATGGTCTATTGGCCTGGGGAGCAGATTAGAAAGCTGAAAAAGGCGAAAGACACCGGGCCGATCCGGGTGGTGCTGGGGAGCGTCCACGCCAAAATGCCCTCCATTGCCGGGGTGAAGCCGGGCGACGTAATCTACCCGGTGACGCTGGAAAAGGGGACGCTGTACGCCATGGCCCGTCTCCCGGTGGAGCGGGTGGAGCCTGCCTATGACTATCTCCTGCGGGAGACGGGGGACAGGCACGCCGCCCTGATCCCCAAGGACGCGGCCTATGAGGAGCGTCCGTCCTGGTTTATCAGCGGGTCGGGGTATTACAACAGCAGGGAGGAGATCCCCCCGGAGGTTACCCGGATTACCTGCCTGCCGGATCAGAAGCCCGTCCCCCACCTGTGCCACCAGGAGCCGTTTAACTGCTGCTCGGAGACGGCGGCCTCCGGCCCGGGGGGCTCTGCCATAGAGCCGCGGCCCATTCCGGCGGAGCAGGTTGACGGCTTCCGTTTCGGCTCCGTCAAATCAAAGCAGAAGCCGCTGAAGCGGAATGGAAAGGGGGAGCTGACCACCCTTTCCCTGTCGGGCTTCACGCGCAAAATGAGCGACGACACCAGGGCCTATTTTGACTCCCTGTTTGACGATGCCACATAGTAGAACAAAGCCCCGGCCTCTCTTGGGAGGCCGGGGCAAAAAAATTTCCCCCTCCTTTGGGAGGGGGAAAAGAACGCGGGTTCAGCGGTGCTTCCCGGTGAAGAACAGGGCCACGCACCCCGGCCCGGTGTGGGCCCCGATGACCGGGCCGATGGAGTTGATGATGATCTCCTCCGTGCCGTACCTGGCCTTGATCTGATCCGCCACGTACTGGGCGTCCTCCTGGCAGTCGCTGTTGCTGATGAACATGGTCTGGGCCGCCGGGTTGTCCGCCAGCTCCCCCACCTTGTCCACCAGGGCGTTGAGGGACGCCTTGCGGCCCCGGGCGGTGTCCACCTTGATGAGGTGCCCCTCGTTGTCCACGTGCATCACGGGCTTGATCTGGAGCATGGTGCCCACCACGGCGGTGGCGGCGGACACGCGGCCCCCCTTCTTCAGGAAGAACAGGTCGTTCACCGTGAACCAGTGGCACTGGTTCAGCCTGTTCTGCTCCGCCCAGTCCCGGACCTCCTCCATGGACCTGCCCGCCTGCCGCAGCCTGGCGGCCTGGTAGACGAACATACCCTGGCCCAGGGAGGCGCACAGGGTATCCACCACGAAAATTTTCCGGTCCGGGTACTGCTCCGCCAGATCCCCGGCGGCGATCTGGAAGGAGTTGCAGGTGGTGGACAGGCCGGAGGAGAAGGCCAGCACCAGCACGTCCTCCCCCCGCTTCAGCACGGCTTCCATGGCGTCGGCGGCCTCCCCCACGTTGACGGCGTTGGTGGTGGCCATGCTGCCCTCCCGCTGCTTGTTGTAGAAATCCTTGGGGGCCATCTCCCGGTTGTCCGGGTAATTCCGGTAGGTTTTGCCGTCCATGATGAAGGCCAGGGGCAGAACCTCCAGCTCCAGCTCCTTGACCAGGCTGTCGGGCAGGTCGCAGGACGAATCGGTGATAATGGTATAATTGTTCATGGCGTTGTTCCTCCCATTCAACTTGAACTATCATGATCCCGGCCCAAATCCGGCCCGGAGCTCACTTCTTCTTTTTCAGCAGGTCCTCGTGGCCCGTGCGTTGGGCGAGAATGGCCAGGGCCTGGTGGCAGGCCAGCATATTGGCGTAGCTGCGCATGGCCAGATCCAGCACCAGCTTGGGCAGGTCGTGGTCGGCGGTGTTCTCGTCCAGCCGGTGGGCGGCGTCGGACATGGCCTGATCCAGGTACTTGCAGAAATACTCGTACTGCTTCTCCGGCGCGCGCATCTCCCGGCCCACGGTGGTGAGCACCTTCATCTCCCGCACGGACATGACCTGCTTCAGCGCGCCGATGGCGGTGAGGTAGGCCAGGTGCTCCTGGCCGTATTTCTTGCCGTTGGCCCGCTCCAGCAGGCCGTCCTTGATATAGTTGTTGATCATGGCCGGAGTCAGCCCGTCCCCCTCGCCGAAGGCGGCGGTCTGCCGGGACAGGTAGCCCACCACCTGATCCATGTACAGCGGTATGTCGGGCAGGCTGCCCCAATCCGCGGGGCGGGCGTCCATGAGCAGACGCTTCAGTTCCGCCAGTTCCTCCAAACGCGATCCCCCCAATCCTCCCATTTTTTCGCAATGTGATATGGGGAATTATATCATATCGTCTTGGGGACGTAAAGGGGGGACGCGAAAAAAACCGTCCGCCCCCGGCGGGGACGGACGGCGGGAAGGGCGGCTATGGGCCGGGATGCTCGGGGGCGGCGGCTCGACCCGCCCGCCGCGCCCGCCATCGGGACAGGGCCAGCCGGACGGTGAGGACGGTGAGGATCAGGGCCAGCCCGCCCCGGAGGATGGCAATGGCCGCGCCGAACTGGAGGGCGGACGTATTCAGCCCGGGCACCTGGAAGATCTGCGCCATCAGCTGGATGCCGCCCAGCAGGCCGAGGGGCGTCACGCTGGTATAGGGGTTGAGGAACACCAGGCTGAGGGCCACGGCCACCCACCCGGCCGCCAGGAAGGGGTGCTTCCGGCACAGCAGGAAGGGCAGGCTGATCACCACCACCAAAGACGACAGCAGCATCCAGATGGGGTAGGATGTCACCGCGCCCCAGGCGGCGTTCAGCAGCCCCAGCACCAGCAGCACCACCCCGGCGATCTGGACCTTGGACAGCCGGGGCTTCACATAGACGACCTGCTTCTCCGCCTCCGGCTGGGGCTGGGGCTGGGGGGCGTCCCCGTCCCGCACCAGCTCGTCCACGCTCACGCCGAACAGGTCGGCCAGCCTCACGATCTTGTCCAGCTCGGGCACCGACTGGCCCGTCTCCCATTTGCTCACCGACTGGCGGGACACGTCCAGCCGCTCCGCCACGTCCCCCTGGGACAGCTTCCGCCCGGTGCGCAGGGCGGTGATTTTCTCGGATAGCGTCATTGCCATAACCTCCTTTTCCTCCCCATTGTACCAAACCAGGGTCTGGAATGGCAACCAAGGGGGCTTGGAAAAGCTGTCAACCAGCGGTTGCGCCCGCCCAATTTGTCACTTGCCCACGCAGAACCGGGCAAAGATCCGGGCGGTCACGTCCTCGGAGACGGCGCGGCCCGTCAGCCCGCCCAGGGCGGACAGGGCCTCCTCCACGTCGGCCACCACCGCGTCCGGGGGCAGGCCCGCGGACAGGGCCTCCGCCCCCCGGCGGATGGCCTCCCTGGCCCGGTTGGCCGCCTCCGCCTGCCGTGCGTTGGTGAGCAGGGCACCGGACTGGGCGGCCTCCTCCGCCGGGAACAGGGAGGCCGCCGCCCGCTCCAGCTCCGCCAGCCCCTCCCCGGTTTTGGCGGACAGGGAGACGGAGGCGGCGGGGGCGTTCTCCTTCCAGCCCGCGTCCCACAGGGCGGACGGCCCGGTGAGATCCCGCTTGCTCATAATCCAGATCCACGGCCTGCCCGACCCGGAGGCCAGCCGGAGCACCTCCGCGTCCTCCTCCGTGAAGTCCTCCGAGCCGTCGGTGACGGCCAGGATCAGCTCCGCCCGCTCCATGGCGGCACGGGAGCGTTCCACCCCCAGCTTTTCCACCGCGTCCTCCGTCTCCCGCAGGCCCGCCGTGTCGATGAGCCGCAGGAGCACGCCGCCGAACTGGACCCGCTCCTCCACCGTGTCCCTTGTGGTGCCGGGAATGTCGGTGACGATGGCCCGGTCCCGGCCCAGCAGGGCGTTGAACAGGGTGGATTTGCCCGCGTTGGGCCGGCCCACGATGGCGCAGGGCACTCCCTCGTTCAGCAGGCGGCCCCGTTTGTAGGTGTCCGCCAGGGCGTCCAGCTCCGCCGCCGCCCCGGACAGGGCGGAGGACAGCTCCGCCGCCTCAAAGGGTTCGATGTCCTCGTCCGGGTAGTCCAGCACCGCGTGGAAGTGGGCGCACAGGTCGGTGAGCCGGGCATAGATCCCGTCCACCATCCGGGCCAGCGAGCCGCCCAGCTGGCCCGCGGCCTGGTAGACGGCGGCGGGGCTTTCGGCGTGGATCAGGTCCGCCGCCGCCTCCGCCCCGGTGAGGTCCAGCCGTCCGTTCAGGAAGGCCCGCCGGGTGAACTCGCCGGGGAGGGCCTGCCGCGCCCCGGCGGCAAACAGGGCCTCCAGCCCCAGGGCCAGGGCCGCCGGGGAGCCGTGGCATTGCAGCTCGGCGGTGTCCTCCCCGGTGTAGCTGCGGGGGGCCCGGGAGACGGTGCACAGGCAGCGGTCGATGGCCCGGCCCTCCCGGTCGTGAAGGGTGCCGTACACCAGGGCGCGGTCGGCCCGCCGGGACATGGGGCCGCCGTGGAGGGGGGTGAACACCCGGTCGGCGGCGTCCACGGCCCCCGGCCCGGACAGGCGGAGTATGCCGATGGCGGAGGGGAGCATGGGGGTGGCGATGGCGGCGATGGTGTCGGTCATGGGGGTCACCTCGGAGGGGATTTGTCCGGCGTGCCCCCGGCTTGGGCGGGGGTATGCCGCGTTTTTTGTCCAGTGTAGCACAAAGTGGGGCGGGTTTCAATGCGGGGCAGGGAGAAAAAAGGCCCGCCCCACAGGGGCGGGCACGCGGGGTCAGGAAACTTGATGCTCCGGGAGGAAAATCCACCACTGGCGGCCCATGAACGCCACCATGCCCTCCGGGTACTCCGGCAGGGGACAGCGGGCGTAGGGCGTGCCCTCGGGAACGCCGCAGGCTTCTCCGTTTTGGGTGGGCACGGTATTGGCGTAACTGGTGGTGATGTGCCCCAGGATCTGGCTGTCCTCAATTTTGATGGAGGAATCCAGCACCCCCACGTCGTGCTGATACAGGGTGTCCTCCACCATCATCAGGATGGGGAGGATGCCGGGGGGCGGCATAGACGGGGCATCGCCGCTGGGTTCCGGGGTGATGGCGGGGCTTGCCCCGGTACAGCCGGACGCCAGCAGTACAGCGGTGAGCAGGAGCAGGAGCCGCAGCGTTTTTTTCATGGGAAGCCCTCCTTCGCGCCGTAAGATGGGAACGAACGGGTACGGTATCAGTATACCGGGGCGCGGGCCGTTTGTCAACGGTGGGCGGAAAAGCCTTGTGCCGGGATGACACCTGTGGTAAAATGAGAAAAAATGTTGGAAAAAGGGGATGAGCGCGTTGAAAGAAGAATGGAGATCGGCGAAGGGGATATACACAACCATTGCCCTCAGCGCAGTCCTTGGGATGGGGCTGCTGCTGATCCAGCAGAGACTTCAGATTGACCTGCGCATCTTGATCGGCTGCTGGATTGTGTCCCTGGTGTGGTGGCTGGCCTGGGCACTCTATAACCTGTCCTATTGGCGGAAGCTGCAGGCTCTCCTTCCTCTTTTGCGGGGCGAAAAGGCCCGGGAATATATACGCGGGGTGGAAAAGCTCCTGCAAACGGCGAAGGGGAAGGATCTGAAAACCTCTCTGCGGGTGAATCTGGCTGCGGGCTATATGGAGGTTCGGGAGTTTGACACGGCATGCTCCCTGCTGGAGGAGCTGTCCGACAAGCAGCTGAACAAGGACATTATGAGGCTGATACGATGTGTAAACCTGTTCCAGTGCTATTTTCAGGTCGGGCGGTATGACGAGGGGCTGGCGTTGTACCATGCCAACCGATCCCTGCTCCAGTGGTATGAGAACGATGAAGCCCAGGGCAGCGGTGTGGCGGTTGTGAACATCCTGGCGGCAATCCACGAGGGGCGGCGGGAGGAGGCGGAGCGTATGCTGGACGCCGCCCGGAGCACATGGAGCGATCCCAGCTTCCAGACGGTGGCGCAGAATATCGAGGATATGTTGGCCCGGCAGTCCCCCTGCGGACAGCAGTAGCGGCAAAACGCCCCGCCAAACCCGGCGGGGCGCGTTTCGGCTCAACTTTTCTCCTCGAAGGCCGCCCCGCAGGCGCGGCAGTGGACGGTGATCCGCCCCTTTCCCCGGGGCACCCGCATCATCTGCCCGCAGTTGGGGCACTTGAAGTAGCGGTGCTCCTTGTCGTGGGCCCGGGCGCGGAAGGCGGCCCACTTCCGCCACAGGGGGCGGACGGTCTGGAGAAAGCGGCTGTTTTCCGCCCTGCGCCGCTCCAGGTTCCGGGACAGGGAGCGGAACAGGCTGACGGCCAGCACCACCGTGCCCAGCACCTGGAGGGCCAGCAGGCGGGTGAACAGGAACACGACGTAGAACAGGCAGTACAGCAGGATCAGGAACAGGTTGAGCTGATCTCCTCCATAGCGTCCCGTCATAAAGCGGGCCAGACTGCGGCGGATCATGGGCGATCACCTCCTGGGGAAACGAAAATTCGGAATATACCTATGATAGCGCGGCAATATGGCCGCGTCAATGGGGTAAGCGTAAACAAAATGTGAATTTGCGCCGGGGAAGCCCCCCGGTTTTCCTTGACACCCCCCCGGCCCCGTGATAATATAATACAGTGTTACAGTCGAAACGCTTCAAAAGAATCAACATGATTCTTTTGAAGCCAGCGGCGGAGAACCGCCGCTGGAGGCCGCGGAAGCGGCCTCGGTTCAGACTTCATAGTCAACGCTGGCGTGCGGGGCGCACAGCCAGCGGGCTATGCCCGCTGGCTGAAAAAACGCAGGCTGCGTTTTTTCAAGTGCGTTGACGATACAACCAAATATCGCGGGGAACGCTCAGGCGGGGCCGTCCGTCCGGCCTGAAAGTAGTCCGTTTTGAAACCGGCAGAGAGGGGCGGCCATGGGCTGAAAGCCGCCCCCGGGGAAGATCCGGGCGAACTGCAAGCGGGAGCGAGGGGGATGTGGAAGCCCCCCGTCCGGGCCACGTCACGGCCCTGAGCGAAAAACGAGAGTGGAACCGCGGCGACGCCGCCTCTCATGTCCTGGGGGACATGGGGGGCATTTTTATTTGGACAAGGAGGGAACCATATCCATGACCCGATTGGGCGAGACTCTGCGGGCCTACCAGGCCCGGGACCCGGCGGCCAGGAGCAGGCTGGAGATCTTCCTGCTCTACCCCGGCGTGCACGCCACGCTGTACCACCGGATGGCCCACTTCTTATACTGCCGGAGGCTGAAATTCCTGGCCCGGTGCGTCTCCCAGTGGAGCCGCTTCTGGACGGGCATCGAGATCCACCCCGGCGCGGAAATCGGCCGCAGGCTGGTGATTGACCACGGCATGGGCATCGTCATCGGCGAGACCGCCCAGGTGGGGGACGACTGCCTGATCTACCACGGCGTCACCCTGGGGGGCACCGGAAAGGACCAGGGCAAGCGGCACCCCACCATCGGCAACAACGTGCTCATCTCCACCGGGGCCAAGGTGCTGGGGCCGTTCACCGTGGGGGACAACTCCCGCATCGCCGCCAACGCCGTGGTGCTCAGCGAGGTGCCCCCGGACGCCACCGCCGTGGGCATACCGGCCCAGATCGTGCGCATCGCGGGCCGGTCCACCCACTACGCCGACGAGGTGGACCAGACCAGCGTGAAAAGCCCCACAGTGGAGCGTCTCGCTGCTTTGGACCATCGGCTGGAGGCACTGGAAAGGCTGCTGGACGAGAAATTTACCCGGGATATGCTGTAGGGGAGGGGCTTGCCCCTCCCGTTCGGCCCGTTCTGCTCTCTGTGCCGCGGGAGGGGCAAGCCCCTCCCCTACGGCGTTATACCATCACAAGTTCCGGTCAAAGAATGAAACGGAGGACAACACCATGTATCTTTACAATTCCGCCACCCACAAGAAAGAGGAGTTCAAAACCCGCACCCCCGGCCGGGTGGAGATGTACACCTGCGGCCCCACCGTCTACGGCTACGCCCACATCGGCAACCTGCGCTCCTACATCACCGAGGACGTGCTGGAGAAATTCCTGCGCTATGAGGGCTATGAGGTGAACCGGGTGATGAACATCACCGACGTGGGCCACCTGGCCTCCGACGCGGACACCGGGGAGGACAAAATGCTCACCGGGGCCCGCCGGGAGAACAAGTCCGTCATGGACATCGCCAAATTCTACACCGACGCCTTTTTCGCCGACTGCGCCAAGCTGAACATCAAGACCCCTGACGTGGTCCAGCCCGCCACCGGGCTGATTGATGAGTTCATCCAGGTGGTGTCCGGCCTGATCGGGAAGGGCTATGCCTACGAGGCCGGGGGGAACGTGTATTTCGACACCTCCAAACTGGGCCGCTACTACGTGTTCAACGACCACAACGAGGAGGATCTGGCGGTGGCCGTCCGGGAGGGGGTGGAGGAGGACGCCAACAAGCGGAACAAGAACGATTTCGTCCTCTGGTTCACCAAGTCCAAGTTTGAGGATCAGGCCCTGAAGTGGGACTCCCCCTGGGGGGTGGGCTATCCCGGCTGGCACATCGAGTGCTCCTGCATCTCCATGAAGTATAACGGGGAATACCTGGACCTCCACTGCGGCGGCATCGACAACGCCTTCCCCCACCACACCAACGAGATCGCCCAGTCGGAGGCCTACCTGGGCCATCCCTGGTGCGGCCACTGGTTCCACGTCCACCATCTGAACACCAATTCGGGGAAGATCTCCAAGTCCAAGGGCACCAAGCTCACCGTGGCCCTGCTGGAGGAGAAGGGGTACGACCCCCTGGCCTACCGCTTCTTCTGCCTGCAAAGCCACTACCGCAAGGGGCTGGTGTTCTCCTGGGAGAACCTGGACAACGCGGCGGGGGCCTATCAGAAGCTGATCAAGCGGATCGCCGCCCTCACCGATACCGAAGGCGCGGTGGACGAGGAGGCGGCAAAGCGGTTCAAGGAGAAATTCCTCACCCAGGTGGGCAATGATCTGAACACCTCCATGGGCATCACCTGCCTGTACGACGTGCTCAAGGCCCCGGTGAACGACGTGACCAAGCGGGGGCTGCTGGCCAGCTTCGACCAGGTGCTGTCCCTGTCCCTGCTGGAGAAGGCGGCGGCCCTCCGGGAGAAGGAGGCCGCCCAGGCCAAAACCGCCGGGGCGGACGGCTTCACCGTCCAGGGCGGGGGCGACCCGGCCATCGACGCCCTGGTGCTGGAGCGGGCGGCGGCGAAGAAGGCGAAAAACTTCGCCGAGGCGGACCGCATCCGGGACGAGCTGAAGGCCCAGGGCGTGGAGGTCACCGACGTGCCCGGCGGGGCGGTGTGGAAGCGGGTATAACACAGAAAAGGCAAGCCCCCCGAACCCTCGGGGGGCTTGCTTTTTTGTCAGCCGTTCACCTGGCTGATCAAGTCCTTCAAAAATTCCTCGTAGGCCTCGGCCTGCTCCTTCTGCTGGATGTTGAAGGGCTGGTACTTGTCCTGCCTGGTGTTGCTGGCGTAGACGCAGAACGCGCACAGCTCCTTGCCGCTCTTGTCGAAGAAGGCGCAGGAGTCGCCCTTGGGCTTCAATTTGCCCAGGTTGTCCTTGGTGAGCATCGTGCCGCTGCCCTGGAAGCTGATCTCCCCGCCGCTGTACTTGATGGGCACCACGAAAAGGGAGCCGGGCTTGAAGGCGATGGCGTAGTGGTAATAATACTTGCTGATCCGGTTGCCCACGGACTGGTCGCTCATGTAGGTGGCGTAGGCGGTGGTGTAGCTGCCGCTGCCGGGGAGGAGCTTGTCGATGACCTGGCGCACCTTGGCCAGATCCTCGCCGCTCTCCCCCTTCTTCTTGTTGATGGCCTCCTTGACGAGGAAAACCACCACGGCCACGGCGATAAAGGCCGCCACCAGAATGACTTTTTTGAGATCCATATCAGGCATGGGAAAAACCTCCTTTGTTTGAATCCCCGCGTTCGGGTACGTGGATAGAGCCGTTAAGGGATGGTGTTGGAATAGGCCCGGGCGAACAGCTTCTCCGCGTCCTTCATAAAGGACACGTTGATCCCCTTCTTCTGGCCCAGGTGCAGGTAGGTGGAGCTGAGAAAGACGGTGTTCACCCCCGTCCAGGACACCCGGCCGCCCACGGGGTAGAACTTCCCCCGGTACACCACCCCGCCCCGGCGCAGCTCCATCCCGTCCCGCCCGTGGCGCAGGGGCCACAGCACGAGAATCAGCAGCGCCGCCGCCGTGGGCAGAAGCAGGGCCGGCTCCGTGCCCCGGTACGCCGCCAGCCCCAGGGCAAAGGCGGACACCGCCAGCCGGATCAGCGATTCCAGCCCGATCCGCTTCCAGTCCGGCCCCAGGGTGTAAAGTAGCTCCCCCGGCTCCGGCCCGCCGCCGGGAACGGTCTGTGTGTGTACCTCGTTCATGCTCCAATGCTGCCGCTGCCGTCGCATCGCTTTTTACCTTCTTTCGTTTACGGTTCCCTTCCGGCGGCCTGCCGGTCCATCCGGGCCACCTCCTCGGTGAATTTCCGGTTCGCGCTCCGCTTGGCCTGCCTGTGCAGGAGGACGGCAAGGCCGAAGCCCACCACGCCCAGCCCGATCCCGACCGCGATGGCCGCCGTGCCGTAGCTCTCCATCCCCGCCAGGATCGCGCCCAGCACGCCGAACAGGCCCAGGCCGGAGCAGAGATCCCCCAGGAAATGCACCGCCGTGGGGCCCTTCAGGGTTTTCCCGTGGGGGTCCTTGTATACGGTGATCCGCATCCGATACATCGCCGCATGACACCTCCTTTCCGCCGCGCCTGGAAAAATGTTTTCACCACAGCCGCCCCGGGGGCTCGCGCCCCCGGAACAGGACTTCCGTCCCCACAGGCCGGGTGAAAAACAAAAACGCCGTGCAGGATAACCCCACACAGCGCAAGAACAAGTCTCATGCACACGGGCACGGAAATAAAACGGCAAAACCCGCCCCTTGCGTGGAGGGCCGGAATGTCGTATAATATCCCATGCGGTGCGGCCCTTGGGCCGTTGTGTAGGTGGTTGGGCACCTGCGCAGGCTTGCGGGTGTTGCTGCACCCGCGAGCTGCCGCATTTTTGTTTTTCGCTGTTGATTATAGCAGGAATTTCCCGCCATTGCAAGATCAAAAACCTTTGCCCCTCCCCCTTTTCCGCCCGATCCAGCCTGTTGACATCGGCGGGCAAACTTGATAAAATGCCCATGACTGTGTAATTTTGCGCCCCTTGCTTTTTTGGGGGGCAGGCGGCGGTTTTGCCGCTTTTGGGGGGATTCAGCAAATGTACCGCTGTCAGCTTTCATTCTACCTGATGGGCCGGGATCAGGCCCTGCTGGACGCCGTGCGGGGGGCCGCCCCGCTGGAGCGGTTCACCCATACCTTTACCGGGAGCGAAGGCCCCGACGCCGCCCTGTGCGCCGGCGCGGACGTGCTGCTGCTGGATCTGCGGGGCCTGGACGGCCCCGCCGCCCTGGACCGCCTCCTCCCCGCCGCCAGGGAGGGGGCGGAGGTGCTGGCGGTGGCGGCGAGGGAGCAGCTTCCCCGGCTGGCCCCCTACCTGCCCCGGCTGCGGGACCTGTGGCTGGACCCGGACCCGGCGGAGATCCCCTTCCGCTTCCTGCGCTGGCAGGAGGGCCGCAGGCAGTGGGCCGACCTGTGGGAGCGGGAGAGCTTCCTGGAGTCCACCATCAACGGCGTGCCCAACCTGATCTGGTACAAGACCAGGGACGGCATCCACGAGCGGGTGAACGAGAGCTTCTGCCAAACGGTGAAAAAGACCCGGGAGCAGGTGCAGGGCCGGGGCCACGCCTACATCTGGGACGTGGAGCGGGACGACCCCGCCTGCATCCAGTCCGAGCGGGAGGTGATGACCCGGCGGGAGACCTGCGTCTCCGAGGAGACCATCCAGACCGGGGAGGGGCTGCGGCTGCTCACCACCTACAAGTCCCCCCTGTATGACATCGACGGCTCCGTGATGGGCACCGTGGGGGTGGCGATCGACGTGACCCGGGAGCGGGAGTACCAGGAGGAGCTGATCCGCAAGAGCGATATGCTGGAGTCCCTGTTCACCACCATGGACTGCGGCGTGATCACCCACTCCCTGGACGGCAGGCGGATTCTCAGCGTGAACCGGGCCGCCCTGAACATTCTGGGCTTTTCCACCCGGGACGCCCTGCTGGACGCCGGCTTCAACCTCATCGCCTCCACGGTGGAGGAGGGCGACAAATCCCGGCTCCGGGACTGCATCCGCTCCCTGAAGGACGAGGGGGACAGCCTGGGCATCGCCTACCGGGTGCGCCACCCGGACGGGCGGCTGCTGTATATCATGGGCAACGTGAAGCTGGTGCGGATGGGGGAGGAGCTGGTGTGCCGTCGGTTCCTGCTGGACTGCACCGCCCAGAAGGAGCAGGAGCAGCGGGAACAGCGGGAGCAGGAACGCCGCCAGCTGGAGCTGATCCAGGCCCTGAGCGTGGACTACCGGCTGGTGTATTTCCTGGATCTGGACACCGGCCGGGGCGCGCCCCTCCAGATGGCGGAGGGGGTGGAGCAGGCCCTGATGGCCTTCCGGCAGGGCCGCCCCTTTCAGGACAGCATGGAGGACTACATCGATCAGGCCGTCTGCCCCGACGACCGGGAGGCCCTGCGCCAGGCCTGCTCCCCGGAGGCCCTGGGGGACCGCCTGTCCCGGAGCAAGACCTTTTACATCAACTACCGGGCCCTGTCCCGGCACGGCATGGCCTACTACCAGATCAAGGCGGTGCGGGCGGGCACCTGGGACGGACGCCGGGGCATCGTGCTGGGCGTGCGGGACGTGGACGACGCCACCCGGGTGGAGCTGGAGCAGAAAACCCTCCTGCGGGAGGCCCTGTCCCAGGCCAACCGGGCCAACGAGGCCAAGAGCGCGTTCCTGTCCAATATGTCCCACGACATCCGCACCCCCATGAACGCCATCATCGGCTTCACCACCCTGCTGGCCAAGGACGCGGAGGAGCCGGCCAAGGTCCGGGAGTACACCCGGAAGATCACCTCCTCCAGCCACCACCTGCTCAGCCTCATCAACGACGTGCTGGACATGAGCAAGATTGAGAGCGGCAAGACCTCCCTGAACGTGGCCCCCTTCTCCCTGCCCGAGCTGATGGAGGAGCTGTACAGCATCCTGCTGCCCCAGGCCCAGGCCCGGGAGCAGTCCTTCGACTTCCAGGTGAAGGGCCGCCCCGCGGAGGAGCTGCTGGGCGACAAGCTGCACCTGAACCAGATTCTGATCAACCTGCTGTCCAACGCCATCAAGTACACCCCCGAGGGGGGAGCCATCTCCCTCACCGTGGAGGAGCTGGCCCCCACCACGCCCCAGTACGCCCATCTGCGCTTTATGGTGCGGGACAACGGCATCGGCATGAGCCCCGACTTCCTGCGCACCGTGTTCGACCCCTTCAGCCGGGAGGAGAACTCCACCACCAGCGGCATCCAGGGCACCGGGCTGGGCATGGCCATCACCAAGAACCTGGTGGACCTCATGGGCGGCGTGATCCACGCCGACAGCCGCCAGGGGGAGGGCAGCGTGTTCACCGTGGAGCTGTCCTTCCCCCGGCCCGCCGCCGGGGACGGGGCGGACTTCTGGGTCCACCGGGGGATCTCCCGCATCCTGGTGGCGGACGACGAGGAGCAGGTCTGCCTGGACATCCGGGAGATGATGGAGGACACCGGGGTGCAGGTGGCCTACGCCACCGGCGGCCCCGCCGCCGTGGACGAGGCGGAGCGGGCCGTGGCCCGGGGGGAGGAATTCCACGTCATCCTGCTGGACTGGAAGATGCCGGGGCAGGGCGGGGCGGAGACCGCCCGCCAGCTCCGGGCCAAGGCCGGGCCGGACATACCCATGCTCGTCCTCACCGCCTACGACTGGGGGGACATCCGGGACGAGGCCCTGGCCGCCGGGGTGGACGGCTTTCTTGCCAAGCCCTTCTTTGTGTCCACCTTCCGGCAGGCCCTGGAGAGCCTGGGGGTGGGCCAGGGGGGCCGCCCCGCCCCAGCCCCGGAGGACGCCCTCAAGGGCCTGTTCTTCCTGGTGGCGGAGGACAACGAGCTGAACGCCGAGATCCTGTCCGAGATGCTGGACATAGAGGGGGCCAGGTGCGAGATTGTCCCCAACGGCCGTCTGGCGGTGGAGCGGTTCAACGCCGCCCCGCCGGACCGGTACGACATGATCCTGATGGACGTGCAGATGCCGGAGATGGACGGCTACGAGGCCACCCGGCGCATACGGGCCTCCGGCGGCCCCCGGGCGAAGGAGATCCCCATTGTGGCCATGACCGCCAACGCCTTCGCCGAGGACGTGCGCCACGCCCTGGACGCGGGGATGAACGGCCACCTGTCCAAGCCCATCAACATGGACGCGGTGCGGGAGCTGCTGGGCCGCCTGCGGGAGGAATAAGAACTAACAGCCCGTCCGGCTATGCCGGACGGGCTGTTTTTCACGTTTGCGGGGACTCGGGGACCGGGTGAGGGGGCCTGCCCCAGGCGTACCGGAACAGCAGCCGCCTCCACCGGGACGGCCCCGCCGCCAGCCGGGCGCGCTCCCGGTCCACCAGGCGGCGCAGGGCGGCGGCCTCCTCCTCCGTGAGGGTGTGGGGGCTGAACTTGGCCTTTTCCGCCAGCTCCACCCCCTGGGGGTCGATGCTGCCGCCCCACCGGGCCAGCTCCTCCAGGCAGCGGTAGGCGTACAGGGCCGCCCGGTTCCGGTCGGGATCGGACATACGGACCCTCCGGTGCCGCTTGACGGCAAATTGGACCAGCCACAGCAGGCCCAGCCCGCCGCCAGCCGCCGCCAGCCCCTTCAGCCAGGGCAGCAGGCTCCGGGCGGGCCGGACCTCGCCCTCTCCGCCGGGGCCGGAGGGGCCCTGGGTGGGGGCGGGAGTTTCGCCGGGGCCTTGGGTGGGCTGGGGGGTGGCCGTAGGCTCGGGGGTGGCGTCCGGCGGGGGGACGCTCTCCGTCCCCGGCTCCGGGCCGATGGGCTGGATGAGCTGCTCAAAGGCGGCGGCGGGGGTGACCTCCACCGGATACCAGCCCAGGCCGTCCACCCACACCTCCACCCAGGCGTGGGCCGCCCGGTCGGCCACAGCCGCCTGCCGCCCGGGAATGGAGTAGGCGGTGAAGCCGCTGGCGTACCGGGCGGGCACGCCCATGGCGCGCAGCAGCAGGACGGCGGCGGAGGCGTAGTGCATACAGTAGCCCCGCCGGCTCTCGTTGAGGAAGTAGAGCACCGGGTCCGTCCCCTCCGGGGCGGCGGGGGCGGACTGGTCGTACCGGCACAGCGTGTCCAGATACTCCGCCGTCACCTGGGCGGCATAGACCGCGCCGCCCAGGGCGTAGGGGGAGCCGATCCGCAGGCGGATGGCGTCCAGTTCCTCCCGCAGCTCCTCCGGCACGTCCAAATAGTGGTCATAGGCGTAATCCTGGTAGGGGGTGTACCCATGATCGCCGCCGTTGGACATCGTGAGATCGGCAAATTCCACCGTGTGGGACCACTGGCCCTTCTTCCGGGCCAGGTAGGCGTCCTCCACCGGCAGCATCCCCGCGCCCTCCCAATCCTGCTCCGTGAGGAAGTAGGGGGCGTAGACACAGGCACCCACCGCACCCACGTTGTCCACCGTGACTGTGTGGGTGTGGCTGCGGCCCAGGGCGGGGAGCAGCAGCGGGCTCTCGGGCTGGGGCGGCAGGCCGTCCAGCGTCGCCAGGTAGTCCTGATAGTCCTGCCACGTCCCGTCGGGCAGGGGCTTCCACACCCCGTCCTCATACACCGCCAGGGAGGTGCCCCGGAGGTACAGCCGCCCCTCGTAGTCGGACTTGACTTGCAGCACCGTCCGCCCGGTGTAGTTCAGCGGCCCCGCGTGGGCCAGATCCGCCTCCTCCGCCGAGCCCACGAAGGTGACGGTGGTGCGGAAGGGGCCATCCTCCCACCGGGGGAGCCAGTCCGCCATGCGGTTGACAAAGCTGGTCAGGCTTTCCTCCGCCTGCCTGGCCCAGGGGGGGCGGGTGTAGCCCTCCCGGGGGAAGGCCAGGGAGATCCCCGCCAGCAGCAGGAGGGAGGCGGCGAGGCTTACAAGTGTCAACCGCCCCCGGGGGGAGGGCGCGGCCCGGCGGCACAGGGAGGAGAGGAGCAGGGCGCACCAGCAGGCGCACAGGGCCAGGAAGGGGGGCCAGCTGGGGTACAGGTCCGCCAGCAGGCCGGGGAGAAGGGGGGGCAGGGTGAGCAGGGCCGCCAGCCACCAACGCCGCCCCCGGGCCACCGCCCAGCCCAGGGGCAGGGCCAGCCCCCACAGGGCCAGGATCAGGAACAGCCGGACAGCGGCCCGCTCCTCCAGGGCGGAGAGGCCCGATTCAAAGGCAAAGGCCACCCCCCAGTCCACCCGCTGGGCAAACAGCCCGGACACCGCCTCCACCGTGAGGCAGGCCCCGGCGGACACGGCCCGCCAGCTCCGCCAGAGGGCCAGCCCCCACAGGGCGGCAAGCGTACCCGCCGCCGCCCACCGGAGGCGGGGCAGGCTCCACACGCCCAGGGAGAGGAGGGCGAACAGCGCGGCCCACAGCAGGAACTGGTCCCGCTGGTCCGCCGCCCAGTCCAGGGGGATCAGGGGGACGGCGGCGGAGGTGCGGTACAGGGACAGGAAGGAGGCCGTCAGCCCCAGCAGGGCGCACAGCAGCACCAGCCCGTCCCCCAGGATGGCGGTGGGGGAGGGGCGGTTTTCCCGTTCAGGCATGGCTGTCCCCTCCTTCCCCGGCGTTGATGTGAATCCGGAAGGCCGGGCCGTCCAGGCCCTGGAGGCCGGCGGGGCAGCCGTCCAGGGCTGGGCCGCGCTCCCCGGCGGGGCCGGAGAGCAGGGCGGTGAGCATACGGTGGAACTCCCCCTCGTCCGCCACGGGGTGGAGCTGAGGCTCCCCCGCCCCGTCCAGCCAGAGGAGGGCGTGGGGCTGCTGGGCGTCCAGCAGGGCGCGGCTCATGCCCGCCGCCCGGTCCAGCAGGGCGTCCAGCTCCCCGGGGGTGCCGAAGCGGTCCAGGGTGAGCAGGGGCAGGGGGGTGACGGCCTCCGCCCGCTCCTTCACGATGAGCTGGTCCCACTTGGAGGACAGCTTCCAGTGCACCGACCGCAGGGGGTCGCCGGGGCGGTATTCCCGCAGGTCGTAGTCCTCCCCCGGCCCCCGGCGGGCGGCGTTCCGGGGGGTGGGACGCTGGCCCGCCCCCTCCGGGATCCGGGGCGGATCCGCCTGGACGGGCAGGGGCAGGCACAGCAGCCGGGCCGGGGCGGGCGGGGGCAGGCGCAGGGAGAACAGCCCCAGGCAGTCCCACACCCGGAGCTTGTCCGCCCGCAGCTCCAGCAGGCCGCAGTGCTCCGTGGGGGCGTTCGTCCGGGCGGGGTGGCGGCGGGCCACCCCGGTGAGCTCGAACCGCCCCCGCTGCCGCTGCCCGGTGAGCAGGTTTTCCTCCGTCAGCCGCAGGGTGATCCGGGCGATGGGCAGGGCGGGCGGGACGCTGGTGTCCACCGCCCACTCCGCCCCGCCGCCCCGGGCGGTGGCGGCGGGGACGGCGGACAGGGAAAGGCGGCACCGGAGCATCCCCGGCAGGGACAGGGCCAGGGACAGCGGGGGCAGGGCGATGCACAGGGCCAGCAGGAAGCGGCCCAGGTAATTTTCGTTGGTGATCTGGAACAGCAGCGCGGCCGTCAACGCCGCCGCCCAGGCCAGTCGCCGGAGCCACATGGCCCTACCGCAGCCGGGGCGGGCGCACCGACTCCAGCACCTCCCCGGCGATGTCCGCGGCCCGCCTGCCAACCTCCGCCGTCCCGGTGGGCAGAACCAGGCGGTGGGCGATGGCGTCCGTCCAGATGTAGCTCACGTCCCCGGGCACCACGTAGTCCCGGCCCCGGAGGTAGGCCACCCCCCGGCACAGGGCGCACAGGGAGATGGCGGCCCGGGGGCTGGCTCCCTGGGCCAGTCCCGGATGGATCCGGGTGGCCCGGACGAGCTGGAGGACGTACTGCAAGATCTCGTCGTCCACAAACACCCGGTCCACCTGGGCGCGCAGATCGGTGAGCTGGGCGCGGCCGGCGGCCTGGGCCACCTCCCCCATGGCGTCCCCCCGGAGCTTGCGCTGGAGCAGCTCCAGCTCGTCCGCCGGGGCGGGGTAGCCCATGCTCAAGCGCAGGGCGAAGCGGTCCAGCTGGGAGTCGGGCAGCAGCTGGGTGCCGGAGGCCCCGGCGGGGTTCTGGGTGGCGATGACCAGGAAGGGGTCGGGTACCGGGCGGGACACCCCGTCCACCGTCACCCTGCCCTCCTCCATGGCCTCCAGCAGGGCGGACTGGGTACGGCTGGTGGCCCGGTTCAGCTCGTCCGCCAGGAACAGGTTGCAGAGCAATGCCCCGGGCTGGTACTCCATCTGGCCCGTGGCCTTGTTGTAGAGGGAGAACCCGGTGAGGTCCGAGGGCATCACGTCGGGGGTGAACTGCACCCGGTTATACTTCAGGCCCAGGGCCTTGGAGAAGGCGATGGCCAGGGTGGTTTTGCCCACGCCGGGGATATCCTCCAGGAGCAGATGGCCCCGGGCCAGAATGGCCAGCAGGGCCTTCACCACGATGTCGTCCTTGCCCACCACGGCTTTCTTTACCTCGGCCACCACCTGGGCGGCAAGCTGTTTTTCCAGCATGATTGTCACTTCCTTGGCAACAGGGATGGGGGTATTATATCAAAAAAGGGAGGGCTTGAACAGCCCCCCTTGCGGTTTGACAGAATCCGTGTTAAAATGACAGCGGCCCCGTAAAAGGGGCCGGGCTATGCACATCCAACAAGCAGTTGACAGGCGGTCGGTCACACTACCCCGAAAGGGGGTGACTTCATGCGGATCACGCTTCATATCGGGCAGTATACTGTTACGATTATCGTGAAAAGCAGAAACCGCCACTCTGCCAAGTGACGGTTTCTCGTACGTTGAGTAAACCCAATCCTTAACAGGGCCGACCGCTTGGTGCATAGCCCTTTTATATTATAACGGGCCGTCTGCGGTTTGTCAAGCGGTATCCCTGTGCAGTCAAATTGCCGCCGGGAAAGCCTTTGCGAACTCAAAAATATCGTTGCAATGAATTTTACGATATCGTATAATAAAATTGTAAAGTAGCTGTCAAAGGCAAACCGGGTTATGTTGAGGAGAGCCTATGCGCATTAAGCTGAAATGGATGCTTGGGGTACTGTGCCGGACGGTGGATGAAGTGATCTGCGTAGTTGGCCACTGCCTGGTGGCTGGCGTCATACTCGCGCACATGGCAACCATCACCACCATTCTGTTTCGAACAGAACATCGCCTTTTTTGGGCGCACTATCTTCTGGTGCTCCAGTATAGCGGCCCCGCCTGTGGGCTGCTCGCATTTCTCTTATATATTCTTACTGAATTTGCCGTGTTTCCCAAACAAATCGTAAACAAACTGAAAAGAAGAACCAAGCTATATGAAGCGGAAGTTCTTGTGATTGTCTGGCTGTCTTTTGTGTCCTTCTTTGTATCGGGCTTTATGCTGGATTGGAAATGGAAGTACTTTACAGGAGACCCCTGGTGGCATGCCGCTGGAGGGTGGTACTTTCTTCCCTCCGCGGGACTTGGATTTTGCAGGAAATTCCAGAGCTTGTATTATGAAAGAATAGAATCCTTTTTCAGGGGAAATGACGCCTGATTATGCGGGCTAACCAGAAAGCCCTCCGCAGTCTATGACTGCGGAGGGCTTTTTTGCTCGGACGGGCCGTTCAGCCCTCTACCACATACTCCCCCACCCGGCCCAGGGTCTTGGGGGTGCACACCGCGGTGACCAGGATGGTGTCGGCATACTCCACCTGCTCCACCTTGGCCTCCCGGTAGAGCTGGTCCAAAAGCCCGCCCTTGTCGTAGGGCAGGGCCAGCTCCACCCGGCGGGTCCCCGCGTCCAGCCGTTGGGCGATGGCGGCGCGGAGATGGTCCAGCCCCGCCCCGGTGCGGGCGGATATGCTCACCATGTCCTCGCCGTGGGGGAGGATGTCCCCCACGAATTTGTCGCACTTGTTGAACACCTCCAGCCGGGGGGTGGCACCCGCCCCCAGCTCCTGGATGAGGCGGTCCACCACCGCCGCCTGCTCCCGCCAGCCGGGGTCGGAGGCGTCAATGACGTGTAAGAGCAGATCCGCGAAGGTCAGCTCCTCCAGGGTGGCCTTGAAGGCGTCCACCAGCTGGTGGGGCAGCTTGGAGATGAAGCCCACCGTGTCCGAGATGAGCACCGTGCAGGTGTCGGACAGGTCCAGGGTGCGGGTGGTGGTGTCCAGCGTGTCGAACAGGCGGTTGTTGGCGGGGATGTCCGACCCGGTGAGGGCGTTGAGCAGGGTGGACTTGCCCGCGTTGGTGTAGCCCACAATGGCCACCACGGGCACCTCGTTTTTCTCCCGCCGCTCCCGCTGGGTGGCCCGCACCCGGCGCACGTCCTTCAGCTCCTCCTCCAGCTTGTTGATCTTCCGGTGGATGATCCGCCGGTCGGTCTCCATCTGGGTCTCGCCGGGGCCGCGGGTGCCGATGGCACCCTCCTGCCGCTCCAGGTGCTTCCACATACCCGTCAGCCGGGGCAGGAGGTACTTGTACTGGGCCAGGGCCACCTGCAAACGGCCCTCGCTGGTGCGGGCCCGCTTGGCGAAAATGTCCAGGATGAGGGCGGCCCGGTCCATCACCGTCACCCCCAGCTCCTCCGTCAGCACCCGCTGCTGGGAGGGGGAGAGGGGGTTGTCGAAGATCACGATGTCCGCCCCCAGACGCTGGACCAGCTCCTTGATCTCCGCCGCCTTGCCCTCGCCGATGAAGGTGCGGGGGTCGGGGGCGGCCCGGTTTTGCAGCACCGTCCCCAGGCACTGGCCCCCCGCCGTGTCCAGCAGGGCGGCCAGCTCGTCCAGGGATTCGTCGCAGGCGTTTTCCTCCTGGGAGAGGGCGGGGGAGTTCAGGCCCGCCAGGACGGCCCGGTTGATCTCTTTCAGCTCGGTTTTTTCAAACATATAGGTATGGTTCCTCCGTAAAATATCAATTCCGTCAGCTTATTGCCGCCGGCCCTCCCGGATAAAGGGAGCCTCCACCGCCGTGCCGCACAGCAGGCCGTACCGGGCGGGGCGGCGGTACGCGTTGCCGTGAACCTCGCTCTGGCGGTAGCGGCGGAGCTGGTCCAGGTCCAGCCCGGCCATAAAAATGCCTTCTCCGCCGTCCGCCTGCAAAATGCAGGTGTCCCGGGAGCCCTCCAGCTCCGGCAGGTAGGCCACGCCGTCGAACACGCTGGAACCGCCGTTGCAGTCCGGGACGGTCTGGGGGTAATTGCAGGTGGCGATGGCGGTCATGTTTTCGTAGGCCCTGGCCCGGAGCTGGCTGAGGCGGTTGATCTCCATGGGGCAGGCGTTGGGCACAAGGATCAGCTCCGCGCCCTTCAGCATCAGAATCCGCGCGCTCTCGGGAAATTCCCGGTCATAGCAGATCATCCCGCCCACCTGGACGGGGCCGCAGGCCGTGTCCAGCTCCGCGACGTAAAAATCGTCGCCGGGGGTCAGGTTCCGCTCCACGTCGAAGTCGCAGGTATGGACCTTCCCATAGACGAACTGCCGCCGCCCGAAGCGGTCGAACAGGATCAGGCTGTTGCGGGGCCCGCCCGCCCACCGCTCCAGCAGGGTCACGCCGATGGCCATGCCCAGCCGGGCGGCAAGGGCGCGAAACGCCTCCGCAAAGGGTCCATCGGCGGGGATGGCCTCGGCGGTCCACACCGGGACGGGCCTGTTGTAAATGCGGTAGCCGCTGCTCCACATTTCCGGGAACAGGGCGATGTCCGCCCCCAGCTCCCGGGCCCTCCGGCAGTATTCCACGCCCTTCTCCAGATTGCCCTGGACCGTGTCCCGGGGGGCGATTTGCAGCAGCGCGAGGTTCAAAATGCCCATGGCCGTTCCCTCCTGTCCGTCCTGTCCTGTCCTGTCCTGTGCGCAGGGGTTACACCCGCTCCAACGCCTCCACGATCTCGCCCCAGTACATGGTGTGCCAGTCGCCCTTGTACCACTTCTCCTTCACGTCCTCCGGCATGAGGGCGGGGTCCATGGGCACCGCCATCCGCTTGCGGCACACCAGCACCAGGTCCGCCTGCTCGAAATAGGGGGCGTTGCCCGCCCCGGCGGCCACGGTGAAGCCGCACTCCTTCACCTTGTCCACGTCCCGGCCGCTTTTGGTGCCGCACAGGCTGAGCTGGGGGCGGTACTTCCCGTCGAAGAAGGACAGGGTGAAGTACCCGCTGCCGTCCACGAACTCCTTGGTGTACCGCTGGGGGCGGATATAGCAGGTGGCCATGGGCACGCCCCACAGCACCCCCAGCCCGCCCCAGGAGGCGGTCATGGCGTTGCAGCGGTCCGGCGTTCCGGCGGCAATGAGCATCCACTGGTCGCCCACGGCGGAAAAGGGGTTGAGGGTCAGGGACTTGGGATCTGCCTTCTGAAACATGGCGGGATACCTCCTGTTGTTGGATAATGGATAGTATATGCGGAAAGGCCCGAAAGGCTTCCCCCCGCAGGGGGGGAGCTGGCACGGCGAAGCCGTGGCTGATGAGGGGGCGGCGGGGAATGCGCCCTGCGCAATACTTCCGCACCCTCATCCGTCATCCGCTTCGCGGATGCCACCTTCCCCCTGGAAGGGGGAAGGCTGTTTGCGGGAAAAGAGAAAGAACCGCGGCCCATGGGCAGCGGTTCTTTGGAGTGACAGGGTTTCAGCCCAGACCGAACTTCTTGTTGAAGCGGCTGACGCGTCCGCCGGTATCCACCATCTTCTGCTTACCGGTGTAGAAGGGGTGACACTTGGAGCAGACTTCCACCTTGATGTCCTTCCTGGTCGAGCCAGTCTCGATCACGTTGCCGCACGCGCACGTAATGGTGGTGTGGTTGTAGTTGGGATGGATGCCTTCCTTCATGGGGATTCACCTCTTTCTGTCGATGAAAAGTCAAGGGCGCAGCGGCCCCTTGTAAACGCAAGGTGTATGATATCACGTCCCGCGGGAAAATGCAAGCACTTTTTTTCCCGGACGGAATTTTGGACGAAATTTTTATGCCCCGGGCCGCCGCCGGGGGGCGGTTTTGGCGAATCTGTTGGGAAACCCCCGGAAAAAAAGGGATTTCCCATGGGATTCGCCCTTGACGGCCCGGTTTTGCTATGGTATAATTCAACATTGCGTTGGTATGCGGAAGGGGGGCCTTTTCATGGCAAAGGAACCGGATCGCCTGTCCACGGTGGCGGGCGTCAAGCAGGTCCGGCGGGCCCTGTCCGGCGGACGCGCCAAGCGGCTGCTGCTGGCGCGGGACGCGGACCCTCAGCTCACCCGGGCCCTGGCGGAGCAGGCCGTGGCCCAGGGCGTGGAAACCGTCTGGTTCGGCTCCCGGAAGGAGCTGGGCCATGCGTGCGGGATCACCGTGGGGGCCGCCGCTGCCGCCGAGCTTTGAACCGCGCCCCAATTTTTTCCGGTTTTAGCGAATAATCCCCGGATGATTCGTTAAAATATATATCTATTGAAAGGAGGAACATCATGCCTACTTTTAACCAACTGGTCCGCAAGGGCCGGGAGAAGGCCACCTACAAGTCCAATTCTCCCGCCATGCAGCACGGTCTGAACACCCTGAAGAACAAGGAGACGGATCTCCCCTCTCCCCAGAAGCGGGGCGTCTGCACCGCGGTGCGTACCTCCACCCCGAAGAAGCCCAACTCCGCCCTGCGGAAGATCGCCCGTGTGCGCCTGACCAACGGCTACGAGGTCACCGCCTATATCCCCGGCGTGGGCCACAATCTTCAGGAGCACTCCGTGGTCATGATCCGCGGCGGCCGTGTGAAGGATCTGCCCGGCGTCCGTTACCACATCATCCGCGGCACGCTGGACACCCAGGGCGTCAACGGCCGGATGCAGGCCCGCTCCAAGTACGGAGCCAAGCGGCCCAAGGCCAAGAAGAAATAATTTTCCGGGAAAATTATTTCGGTAGGGGCCGATGTCCCCATCGGCCCGCCTCTCGTCAAGCCGCGCGGGGATATCCTGCCGCCTTGACCCACAACGAGTTTTGCGCACACGCGCAAGGCCGAAAGCCTTGCCGGGTGTTTAACCATATACGTATCTGCGGCACCTGTGCAGGGGCGGGCATTGTCCGCCCGCTGGCACGGGACGCCGGAAGCGGGCGGGCGCACGATGCGCGCCCCTGCGGGGCAGATGCCGAATGGGGAAACCTCGGACAGGCATTACACGCCGTGCCCAGCGCGGCGAGTACCTGTGAATTCTAATTCTATGTAGAAGGAGGGAAGCGAAGTGCCCAGACGTGGTAACGTACCCAAGCGGGAGGTTCTGCCCGACCCGCTGTATAATTCCGTCTTAGTCACTAAGCTCGTCAACAGCATCATGCTGGACGGCAAGAAGGGCGTGGCCCAGAAGGTCGTCTATGGTGCTTTTGACATCATCAAGGATAAGACCGGCAAAGAGCCTCTGGAGGTGTTCACCACCGCCATCGAGAACATCATGCCGTCTCTGGAGACCAAGTCCCGCCGTGTGGGCGGCTCCACCTACCAGGTCCCCATGGAGGTCCGGCCCGAACGCCGGCAGACCCTGGGCCTGCGCTGGCTGACCACCTACTCCCGCAACCGCGGCGAGAAGACCATGAAGGAGCGGCTGGCCGGCGAGATCATGGACGCGGCCAACAACACCGGCTCCTCCGTGAAGAAGCGCGAGGACACCCACAAGATGGCCGAGGCCAACAAGGCGTTTGCCCACTACCGCTGGTAAGGACGGAGGACACAAACCAACATGGCAAGAAAAGTTTCTCTGGAAAATACCAGAAATATCGGCATCATGGCCCACATCGACGCCGGCAAAACCACCACCACCGAGCGCATCCTGTACTACACCGGCGTGAACTACAAGATCGGCGAGACCCATGACGGCACCGCCACCATGGACTGGATGGCCCAGGAGCAGGAGCGGGGCATCACCATCACCTCCGCCGCCACCACCTGCTATTGGCAGGGCACCGCCAACCAGTTCCCCCAGACCCGGATCAACATCATCGACACCCCGGGCCACGTGGACTTCACCGTGGAGGTGGAGCGCTCCCTGCGCGTGCTGGACGGCTCTGTCACCGTCATGTGCGCCAAGGGCGGCGTGGAGCCCCAGTCCGAGACCGTCTGGCGCCAGGCTGACCACTACAAGGTCCCCCGGATGATCTACGTCAACAAGATGGACATCATGGGCGCGGACTTCTTCAACGTCCTGCACATGATCCACGACCGGCTCAAGGCCAACGCCGTGCCCATCCAGCTCCCCATCGGGGCCGAGGAGACCTTCAAGGGCATCATCGACCTGGTGGAGATGAACGCCGACATCTACTACGACGAGATGGGCAAGGATATGCGGGTGGAGGACATACCCGCCGACATGATGGAGCTGGCCCAGGAGTACCGCACCAAGCTGGTGGACGCCTGCGCCGACATCGATGAGGAGATCATGGAGCTGGCCCTGGAGGAGCAGCCCATCCCCACCGAGCTGCTGCGGAAGGCCCTGCGCCGGGGCACCATCGACAACCTGCTGGTGCCGGTGGTGTGCGGCACCTCTTACCGCAACAAGGGCGTGCAGAAGCTGCTGGACGCGATTGTGGACTATATGCCCTCCCCTGTGGACATCCCGCCCATCAAGGGCGTGAACCCGGACACCGAGGAGGAGGAGGAACGGCCGTCCTCTGACGACGAACCCTTCTCCGCCCTGGCCTTTAAGATCGCCACCGATCCCTTCGTGGGCCGGCTGTCCTTCATCCGGGTCTATTCCGGCACGCTGAACACCGGCACCCAGGTGCTCAACTCCACCAAGAAGCAGAAGGAGCGCATCGGGCGCATTTTGCAGATGCACGCCAACCACCGGGAGGATATCGAGACCGTGTACTCCGGCGACATCGCCGCCGTCATCGGCCTGAAGAATTCCACCACCGGCGATACCCTGTGCGACGACAAGCACCCCGTCATTCTGGAGTCCATGGAGTTCCCCGAGCCCGTGATCCGGGTGGCCATCGAGCCCAAGACCAAGGCCGGCCAGGAGAAGATGGGCATCGCCCTGATGAAGCTGGCCGAGGAGGACCCCACCTTCAAGACCTACACCGACGAGGAGACCGGCCAGACCATCATCGCCGGCATGGGCGAGCTCCATCTGGAGATCATCGTGGACCGCCTGCTCCGTGAGTACAAGGTGGAGGCCAACGTGGGCGCGCCCCAGGTGGCCTACAAGGAGACCATCAAGCAGTCCGTCAAGCAGGACACCAAGTACGCCCGCCAGTCCGGCGGCAAGGGCCAGTACGGCCACGTGGTCATCACCGTGGAGCCCAACGAGCCCGGCAAGGGCTATGAGTTCCTCAATGAGATCACCGGCGGCGTGATTCCCAAGGAGTTCATCCCCGCCGTCGATGCGGGTATCCAAGGGGCCATGCAGGCCGGCGTGATGGCCGGCTACCCCGTGGTGGACGTGAAGGTCCACCTGACCTTCGGCTCCTACCACGAGGTGGACTCCTC
>ERZ779632.328-NODE-328-length-29206-cov-12.724229_pt1 | contig 29206 bp, 21 predicted proteins | sample MGYA00514194_ERZ779632 | MGnify/ENA primary metagenome ERZ779632 (study PRJEB29562, sample SAMEA4376704) | mouse gut metagenome | isolation source: Cecum | study: EMG produced TPA metagenomics assembly of the A DSS colitis mouse model was used to assess the...
CGCTGCTTCTGCGCCTGATTGTAGGGCATCCAGCGGCCAAAAATGTCCTGCCAGACAACAATGGAGGCGCCGCCAAACTCCGCCCGTTTTATCAGCGTATCCTTATCCTGCATCCGCAGCCAGCGGCCGATGACCGGCGCGGCGTGTCTGGGATGCATAAACCGGAATACGTCCACCTCGGGCATGGGGTCTGCCGACCAAAATTCATCCCAGGAGGCAGTCACATACTCCATGGTCCGCTTCTTCATCGGATGGGACTGGGTCTCCAGTACGATCCCGGGACGGACCTGATCCAGCTTTTCCCGCATGGAGTAGGGCAAGGTCTGCAAGGTATCCAGGTGGAAGCCGTCCAGATCGGTGTCCCGTGCGATTCTTGCCAGCTCATCGCCCATAGACTCCGTGCTCTCGGCCTCATTCCGGTCCCAGGGGATAAAGGGAAACAGCACCCGGACGCCATGGGCGTGAAACTGGTCCACCGCCTTGCGGAGGGCGGCGCGGCCGCCGGGGAAGTCATCGTAAAAGTTCCACTGGGTCCGCTCGTCCACCCCCAGCCGGGGATATTGGTTCCAGAGAATGACGGTGTCGAAGCCGCCAAACTCCTGCCCCTCCTTCAGCAGCCGTTCCACATCAATCTGCTGGCGCGAATGGTCGAAGCCCTCCTTGCCGTAGAGAAAGGTGAACTGGTGTACGGCGCAGCTTCGGAACCACTGCAGGTCCTCACGGTCATACTCCGCAAAATCGTACTGAGCCCTCCACTGGCTGCGGCACAGGTCAAAGGCTTCCGGCCAGCCCTCCGCCAGGGCGGTAATTACAAGCTCGGCGGTGTCGTTGAAGGACGCGTCGGGATTGACGCGGACCCGGTGGCAGGCGAGCTCCTGTTCGCAGGATATCTGGATAAACTGGCTGTTTATATTCTGGACGGAGCCCAAATCGGTCAGGTCGCTGCGGACCGGGAAGCTGACGCTGAAGCCGCTTCCGCTGTCCATATCGCAGACCACCAGGGGCATTATGATGTCGGCGCTGTAGAAGGACTCGCGCATCCGGTGGAGCACGTCGGCGCCCGACTTGTCCCGCAGGGTGCAGGCGGGATAGTACTTCGCCTGCCGGCCGCCGGCCGCCAGCGCCGCCAGGAAGGGGATATGGAAGAAGATGACAGAGGGAACTCCCTCCCGATAACCGTCGTACAGCTGATAGAGTATCCGCAGGCTGTTTCCGCCCTCGTCCAAAATATGCAGACGCAGTTTCAGCCTCAGCGCGTCGCAGGACAGCAGAAATGTGGCCATCTCCACCTTTTCGTCCTTCGCGCAGATCACATCCTCACAGGCGAAGTCCGCGCTGCTGTAGTCGCGGCCAAATACGTTCAGCGTGAAGAGAGAGCCGCTTCCGCTCCCCGGCAGCGCTCCGCGTGTATTAGAAAATTCGGAAAAGCGCAGGCCGCAGGAATAATCAACTACCGCATGGAGCGCGCAATTCCGGATATCCACCGTCTTTCTGTCTTGAAAAACCTTTATCATATCAGTCACACTCCTTTACGCAGCGGAATCCTACTGTAGAAAAGCGGTTCATGGCGCTCCCCAGCAGATGAACCTTCAAATGGTAGTCGTTGGGAACCGCGCCCCCCTCCGTGTGCCAGTAGTCCGGCGCCGTGTAGTAGCAGCTGCCGCGCAAGGTTATAAAGTAGTGGTCGTGATCGGAGTCGAAGTGGGTCTCGCTGGTAAATTCCCATACATTTCCGCACATATGGTACAGTCCGAAGGGAGACACCCCCTCCGGGCGGCTGTTCACCGCTTCCAGCCCATGGGAGTATACATTGCATTTGCTGTAATCCTTTTCGTCCCCCCAGGGCCATGTGTAGTGCATCGGACCGGCGGCCAGGTATTGCCACTCCGCTTCCGTCGGCAGGCGTTTCCCGTAAAAGGCCGCATAGGCCATGGCGTCCTCCTGACTGACGTTGACCACCGGAAGGTCCTCCTCCCCCTCCCGATACTTCCCGTTTTCCCAATGCTTCAGGTAGTTTCGGGTGTCCGCGGGCACATAGCCAGACTCCTGAAGAAATCGGTAAAACATACCGTTGGTTACCGTATATTTATCCGCCAGCAGCGGCCCGACCGTGACCGGGACAGGGCCGTGCTCCATCTGGCAGTCGCCCTCCATCACGCGGTGGACACAGCGGTAAATATACTGCGCCCGCTCCACTCTCACTTGTTCTTGTTCCAGCATCGTCGTCTGCCTCCTTTGTAAGTCTGAATCAAATCACTTCGTTCGAAATATCAATCCCCTTGTACTTTTTCACCCCGACCACCAGCAGCACGATCAGGACCATAAGATAGGGCAGCATGGTCAGGATCTGGCTGGGCAGTCCGTAGGAGGACAACACCAGCGTCAGCGCGGTGGAGTAGGCGAACAGCATGGCCAGCAGCATGGTGCGGAAGGGATCGGCCTTGCCCACCAGAATGGCGGTCAGGCACAAGAAGCCCCGGCCGTCGGTCATTTTCTCGGTAAACATCGACGAGCCGCTCAGGGGCAGGTAGGACCCGGCCAGCCCCATCATGGAGCCCATAATCAAAAGACACAGCCAGCGGTATTTCCGAACATTGATGCCGGCGGACTGGGCGGCCGTGGGATTCATACCCACGCCGCGCAGGCGCAGCCCGAAGGGGGTCTTGTACATGACGATCATGGCAATCACAGCAATCACATAAGACAAATACACCATAGCAATGGCGTTGTTGAACAGGGTGTCCAGAACGGGAAACTGCTTCAAAAACTCCAGATTGATGGTCTTGTAGCTGACAATAGCGGGGTCTGTGTAGTTGCCTCTTACACCCCAGGTAATCACCATCAGCAAGGTGGTCATAGCCCAGGCGCCATTGTTATAGGCCACGCTGACAATCATGGCGTTACAGTTCAAATGATAGACCAGAAGGCCGTAAATTCCGCCCAAAACAAGGCCGGACAGAATCGCAGCCAGAGAACCGACCAGAGGGCTGCCGGAAATAAAGCTCCCGAAGGCGGCGAAGAAGCAGCCGGTCAGCATAAAGCATTCGTAGGCCAGGTTTCCGGTGCTGGTTTTTTCGTTGAAGCATCCGCCCATAGAGCCGATGACCAGCGGGCAGGACAGGCGGAGCGCCGAGGCAAAGGTAATGGCGCTTACCGAGGTCTTTAAAACGTCCCAAAACATATTATCCCTCTCCTCCTCTGCCGTTCAGCGCCGCAAGCTCCGCGCGCTTGCGCTTCCGGTCCTCAAAATAGCGGAAGATACCCTCATAATCAATGGAAACGCAGAGGACAAAGATCATCTGCAGCAGATTGACGGTCAGCCGGTTCAGCGATGTGGCCCGCTCCATGGACATGGCGCCGGTCTTCAGCGCCCCCCAAATCAGCGATACAAAAACAAGCGCGATAGGGTTCAGGTTGCAAATATTTGCGATCATGATTCCTTCCCAGCCCATCAGCGTGCTGAAGTTGGAAACGTATTTATGGTAGCCGCCGCAGACCTCCACGCCGCCGCACAGACCCGCGCAGAAGCCGGACAGCGCAAAGATAGCCAGGAAGGTCTGCTTCACGTTGACGCCGCCGACCTGTGCAAAACGCAGGTTTTCACCCACCTGCTTCAGCTCATAGCCTACAATTGTATAGCGGTAGAGCGCAAATACCAGCAGCACGATGGCCAGCGCCAGAAAAAAACCGGTAGAGGCGGTCGTGCCCTGCACAATGGTGGAAAGCATCGCGGTATTCTGGATCGTAGGGGTGCGGGCCGACGTAGTCGTCAGCCCCAGGGCGGGGATAATCTTCCAGATTACAAAGTAGTCGCACAGCAGCGTGGCGATAAAGTTCATCATCATGGTGGTGACATACTCGTTGATCTGAAAAAACAGCCGCATCAGCGCCGGAATCGCCACCCAGACCACGCCGGCAAGGCCCGCGCAGACCAGACAGACGATGACATGGACCAGGGGCGGGAGATTACAGAAGTAACCGATTACGCCGGCGGTAAAGGCGCCGATATACATCTGGCCTTCGATGCCCAGATTGTTGACGCCCGACCTAAAGGCGATGATGGCCGCCACCCCGTTAAACAGACAGGGGGTGGCCCAGCGCAGCGTATTGCCAAACTGTATTTTCCCGCCAAAGGCGCCGTCCAGAATCAGCAGCGCCGCGTTTAAGGGGTCCTCTCCCTGAGCGGCCACAATGACCGCGCCCAGAAGCAGCACGCCGAGGAATGAGGCGACATACCGGACGACACCGACCTTACGTTCAAAAGTAAACAGCTTTGTGTTTTTGAACGGGTCCAAATTGATATTTTTTGCGATCATCTCAACACTCCCCCAGCATCAAAAGTCCAATTTCTTCGGCCGTCTTTTCCTTGTAGCCGCCGCCGTCCACTATTTCGCCGTTGTAAATCACCTTAATCTGGTCCGATAACTGCATGACCTCGTTCAGCTCATGGCTCACCAGGAGAATCGCCACTCCGGATTTTGCGATATCCAGCAGCTTGGCCCACACAAACTCGATGGCGCCCACGTCGATGCCTCGGGTCGGGTCCTCAATCAGAAGCAGCTTATTGTTCTGAATGCTCTCCCGGCCGACGATGAGCTTTTGGATGTTGCCGCCGGACAGCGTGCGCAGCTTGTCGTTGATGCTCTGGGCCTTTACCCGGAAGAGGGCGATCACGTCAGAGGTAAATTTCTCAACGGCGGGTCTGTCCAACAGATAACGGCTCTTGAAGCCGTGGGCAATGTGGTATCCCATGATGGCGTTTTCCCAGAGCGTCCCCACTCCGCTGCCGCCCGCGCCCAGCCTGTCCTGCGGGATATAGCCGATGCCCTTGACCCTGTGCTCTCGAGGCGTCGCGTAGGTGATATCCTCTCCGCAGAACTCGATCACGCTGCCGGGCTCCGGCTTCGCCATGCCAAACAGCGCTGAGACAAGCTGCTGCTGCCCGGACCCGGCGACGCCGGCAATCCCGACAATCTGCCCCGCCTTGATATCGAAGCTGACGCCCTTGACCCGCTCGACGCCGTCTCGATCCTTCACGCGCAGATTTTTGATGGACAGGACGGTCTCCTTGGGCTCCAGAATCTCCTTATTCGCCTGCAGCATGACCTCCCGGCCGATCATCATACTGGCCAGCGTCTGCTCATTCACCTCGGAGGGCAGAACATTGCCCGTTACCCGGCCATTGCGCAAAACGGTGATGTAGTCGGCAATCGCAAATACTTCCTTCAGCTTGTGAGAAATGAAAATAATCGTTTTCCCGTGCTCCGTCAGGTTGCGAATGGCCGCAAAGAGACCGTCAACCCCCTTGGGAGTCAGTACTGAGGTGGGTTCATCCAGAATGATGATCTCCGCCCCCTTGTACAGCACCTTCACGATTTCCACCTGCTGCAGCATCGCGACCGCCAGATCGCTGATCTTCGCGTCCAGGGGAATGTTGAAATGGTAGCGCTCGCAGATTTCCTCCACCTTCCTGCGGGACGCCTTGCGGTCGATAAACAGTCCGCCGCACTTTTTCTCCTCAAAACCGAGGATGATGTTCTCAAACACCGTCAGGTCGTGGAAGAGCATGAACTCCTGGTATACCATGCCGATCCCGCACTTTGCCGCGTCAAGCGAGTTCTTAAAGACCACCTTTTTCCCGTTCAGGATGATATCGCCGTGATCCGGGCGGTAGATGCCGGTGAGGATATTCATCAACGTGCTTTTTCCCGCGCCGTTTTCGCCAATCAGCGCATGCACGGTTCCTTTTTTCAGGTTAAAGTTGACATTGTCATTGGCCACCAGCGCGCCAAATGCAATACGGATATCCTTCATCTGAAGAAGATAGTTATGCTCCACGTGGATTAAGCCCCCCTTTTCATTCCTAATAGCAAAAGGGGAGCCGGAAACCCCAGCTCCCCCGTTGCTATCCATCAAGCCGCGCTGGATGTGCGCCAATCTTCATATCCGTTTTCGAATACGTCAACCGTTCCGTTCATAATGCTCTCCTTCAGAGCGACGACTTTTTCAGCCACATCGGCCGGGAGATTCTTCAGGTCGGGCTCATAGTAGGCATTGCCTCCGCTGCGCACGCCATACTCCAGGGCCGCGCCCAGCTCTTCGCCGTTCATCCAGCTGTGAGCGGTCTTATACACGGCCACATCCATGGACTTCAAGGCGGACCAGAATACGCATGGATCAATATAGCCCTGCCAGCCGTCCACGCCAACGCACTTCAGGCCCAGGTCGGCGCAGGCGGAGATGACGCCGTAGCCGGAGATATAGGCGCAGTGAATCAGCGTGTCAATGTCGTAATTGCTGTTCATGGCCACGGCGGCCTCGTAGCCCTTGGTCGTATCGTTCCAGCTGTTGGTATAGGCGGTAATCCAGGTCTTGTTCAGCCCCTCGGTCCGATTCGCGTACTCGATGCCGGCATAGTAGCCATACTCAAAGCGCTGCATAATCGCGGTGTCCAAAGGCTCCATAATCCCGATCAGGTCCTTTTCGGTGGTCAGCGCGGCTACATAGCCGGCGACAAAGCAAGACTCAAAGGGATCGATGGTGACGGAGGTGGCGTTGTCGATCTGAGGTTCCTCATAGGTGTCCAGGAAGAAGAAGTGAACGTCTGGGTAGTCCCTCAGAAGCTCTTCTCCGATATCTTCCACCGTGGCCTTGGTGTCGTCGCCGTTGGTGTAGATCAGGTTGTAGCCGGCCTGGCACATGGCGTAGACCTGCTCAGCCTGCTCGGCAGTCTCAAAGCACTCAATGCACTTGACCTCCCAGCCCTCCTTCTCCAGGCTCAGGAAGCCCTCCCAGATCAAATCAATAAATTCATTTCCGCGGGCTACCGAGGTGATAAAACACGCTTTGTACTTTCCGTCTGCTTTGGGGGCGCTGCTCCCCGAGGCATCTCCGCCGGAAACAGCGCCGCTGCCGCCGGGAGCGCCGCCGCTGCCGGAGGTATTGCCGCTCGGTTTGGAACAGCCGGCCATACTTCCGGCCGCCAACGCCAGGACCAGTGCAAATGCGATCATTTTTTTCATTTTCATACCCTCCTAATGAATCTTATGTTTTGCAGGATCTTTCCTTATTAAACCCCCCATTTTGTCCGTACGCAGCGGCGGGTTAAGAAAACGTTTTTGTCTTAAAGAGACTGGAGCACCTCCTGACGGGCAGGCAGCGAGCTCTGAGCTCCTTTTCGGGATACGGAAATCGCCGCCGCCGCATTCGCGAACCGAACTGCCTGGAGCAGCGGCTTCCCTTCCGCCAGAGCGACCACCATGGCCGCGTTGAAGCAGTCGCCCGCCGCCGTTGTGTCCACCACCTCGGTGGGAACCGCCGGGACCAGCTCCTCCAAATCCCGGTTGACCACAAGCGCCCCCTGACTGCCCAGCGTAACGATCACATTTCCAACGCCGCAGTCAATCAGGGCCCGCGCCGCCCTGATGTAGTATTCCAGCTTTTCTCCTCCGCAGCCGCCAATCTGCATGAGCTCTGTCTCATTGGGGGTGAGATAGTCCACCAGCCGCAGGATATCCGCCGGAATCGGCCCGGGGGCGGGGGCGGGATTCAGAATCACCGTTTTTCCCAGCTCCTTGGACCTGCGGATTCCGTAGTAGACCGCGTCCAGGGGAATCTCCATCTGAAACATCACATAGTCGGCCTCCTGAAGCATCGCGTCCATGGAGCGGATGTACGCCGCGTCACAGCGGCTGTTGCTGCCGGGAACAACGATGATGCGGTTCGCGCCGGTGTCATCCACCATGACGATTGCGGAGCCGGTAGAACAGTCATCGCACGTCCGAATACCCCGTGTGCCCACATTGGAGGCCGCCAAACTGTCAATCAGTCTGCCGCCGAATACGTCCTTCCCGACGCAGCCTATCATATGGACCTGGCCGCTGCCCGCCAGCTTACCGGCCGCGGCCGCCTGATTTGCCCCCTTTCCGCCCGGCGTATAGGAAATGGATTTTCCGGTAACCGTTTCTCCAGAGACAGGAAGCCGGGCCGCCGATACCGACGCGTCCATATTCAGGCTGCCAATAATAAGCACTGACTTCATACGTCCACCTTCTCCTTGACATTTTGAATCTCGTCATGTAGGATAAGCTCAATGTAGGAAATTATTTTCTGAAACTTGTTTCTTTAGTGTAGTCCAATTATACGATGTAATGCACAATTTGTCAACTCCAAATTTTCATCTTTTTTATTTTTTTACACAATATCCTACTGTAATTATTTTCCCTTTCGTGATACAATAGCATCAAATAATTGATCGAGGTATTGCATATGACCATAAAGGATATCGCAAAGCTGGCAAACGTATCTCCCGGCACCGTCTCCAAAATCATCAACGGCAAGGCGGATAATATCCGCCCCGCCACACGGGAACATGTGTTGAATATCGTCAGACAGTATCATTACTCACCGGGGAACTTTATCCGGCAGAGCAGCGTCTCCCGCACCTATAAAATCGGGCTTTTGCTGAACCGCTCCTTCCATAATCACGTCCTGCTCAACAGCATTGTCCGCGCCGCCAAGGCTCTGGGATACTATCTTTTAATCTGCTGCAGCGATGGAGATTTGCAGGAGGAGGATAAATTTCTCTCCTTTTTGGCCGGAGAACATGCCGACGGGATATTATGGGAGCGCATCTCCAACCGCGGGCCGCTTCCCAATCAACTGACGGGCGAGCGCGGGGTTCCCTACCTTTTGCTGAACGATATCGAAGCTCCCCCGCAGACTCAAATGGACTACGCGGTCTATGGACGCGCGGCCGCCGAAGCGCTGTTCAACCAGGGGCACCGCCGTATCGCTTTTCTGGCAGAGGAGGATACGTATCCGGAACGGATGATTTTTGAGGGCATCTGTCAATATCTGCGGTCCAGGCTGATCGGTATTATGCCGGAGGATTTTCGAATTTTCTCTTCCGACGCCGGCTTCGACCTTTTGAAGGAGGGCTACACGGCAGCCATATGCTCTGGCAATCAGGTCTCCGCCTGCTTATCCCAACAGATGTCCAAACTGCTCTCCTCGATTCCCCAGGACTTTTCCATCGTTGCGCTGTCCTCCAGCTCGGACGGGCTGGACTTGCCGCTGTCCAAGCTCATTCTGCCCTTTGCGGAATATGGGGGGTTTTTAATCCGGCGGCTCGTGCAGGAGATCGACCGGGAAGAGCCCTTCTGCGCTTTCACGCCGACTCTCCCCGCCGCGCTTCCTTTGACGAGTATCAGCACCCCAAAAGACTATCCGTCCAAACATATCATTGTAGTAGGCAGTATCCATATGGACGTAAATATCAATTCCGACAACCTCCCGCAGCTTGGCAGAACCTCCTCCGTCCGGGGCATGAGCATGATACCGGGCGGCAAGGGGATCAATCAGGCCATCGGGGTAGCCAAGCTCAACAAGGAGGTACACCTGATCGGGCGCATCGGTTCCGATTTTGACGGCATCACGGTACAGGACGCCCTAAGCAAATACCATGTCCACTCCGACGGAATCGTCAAGGACAGCAGCGACACAGGCCGCGCCTTTATTTTTATCCTGGGGAACGGCGAAAGCGCCATCACAAACTATGACGGCGCCAACAAAAACCTGTCCATATCCGATATCAGCCGCAGCAGCCATCTGTTCCGCCGGGCTGATTTCTGTCTGCTTCAGACGGAGATTCCCATGGAAACGGTGATTTACGCCGCAAAGCTGGCCAAGCGGAACAAGGTGAAGATCATCCTGAAGCCCGCCGCCATTACGGAGATCAGCGACGAGCTGCTTTCCATTGTAGACTACTTTGTCCCCAACGAAAAGGAGATCGACCTTTTGTGTCCCTACCCCTTAAACCACAGCCAGCAGTGTGAGTATTTTTTGAAAAAGGGCGTTAAAACCGTAATTCTGACCATGGGAAACCGGGGATGCTATCTTTACCGGAAGGATGACGCGCAATACTTCCCGGCCTCCGGGCACATTGCGGCGGATACCACCGGCGGATCCGACGCGTTCATCTCGGCGCTGGCCACCTACCTGTCAGAAAACGTGGAGCTGCATCAGGCCATCCAATACGCCATCTACGCCGCAGGCTTCTGCGTGTCGCGTCAGGGCGTCGTCCCTGCGCTGATTGACAGGGAATCCCTGGAGCTGTACCGAAAAAAAGAGGAGGCCAAGGCCATTCAATAACCAACAGCCGGTCAAAAAGTACGACGGCCGCTCAGGAGGACCACGCCAAATGAAAAAACAAAGAGCAATCCTGCCGCTGGGCGCTTGCAGAAAACTGCTTCCCATCGCAAGCACCGGGAAATATATCGCCATTTTATGCGCAATCTTTTTTCAGCGAGACGACACCCCCGTCCCGTTGGTCATATGTGCCTCCGCCGCCATGCTTTTTATTTGCCTTGATACCGTTTTGAAGCTGTCGATCTGGAAATGTCCCCGCTGCGGCAAACCGCTGCCCCACGACTTCTACTCCCGCAAAACAATCACAAAATGCCCTTCTTGCGGGGAGACGCTGGATTTTTCCCAGGACGGCTCCGTCCCTCCCGGCAATAGCGGCTCCGGGATATAGGGCCGAGGGGCCCAGTCTTTCGATATGGAGGCCGGTCCGTCCGGTCACGCTTCAGGCATAAGCGCGGCGCCCTCGGCGGGCGCCGCGCTTGCTGTCTGTCAAAAACCGCCGGCGGCCGGCTGTGAGGCGAAGTGACGGGCGGCCGGGGACACGGCTGCATCGCGCCAAAAAAAGGTGGGCATATTCTTGAAACCGTGCTATAATCAAAGGGTATTCCCATTGAAGCGGCGGCTTTTTCGGAAGCCGGTCGAAAGGATGCGGTTTTATGGACAAGCTCTCCTTCTCCATCTTTCCCAACGAGAACTTTCTGGACGTTCGGCTGTATCAGTACGGCTGGGAGCAGTGCGCCCCGCTGCACTCCTTCGGACCTTTCGTGCGCAATCATTACTTGTTCCACTATGTTCTCTCCGGCCACGGACAGCTTGACGCCGCCGACCAGCACGGGACAGTCCGGTATTATCCGCTGAATCCCGGCCAGGGCTTTCTGATCTTCCCCGGGCAGATTACCACCTATTCCGCTCGAGAGGACGATCCCTGGAAGTATGTCTGGCTGGAATTTGACGGCCTGCGGGTGGCGGAGTATGTGGACCAGGCGGGCCTGACCCCGGATCAGCCCATCTACTGCCCGCTGACCCCGGAGCAGGGACGGAGCGTAGGAGACACCATGCTCTATATCGCCGACCACTCCTGCGAGTCTGCGCTTCACCTGGTGGGACAGCTGTGCCTGTTTTTGGATGGGCTGATCCAGACCTCGTCCAGCCGCCGGGAGCTGCGCGGCGGTCAGTTAAAGGACTTTTATATCCAGGAGGCCGTCAACTTTATGGAGCGCAACTACCACCGCGACCTCACCGTGGAGGAAATAGCCCAGGTGTGCGGGCTGAACCGCAGTTATTTCAGCAAAATTTTCCGGGATTCCATGGGCTGTCCGCCCCAGGAATTTTTAATCCGCCTCCGCCTCGCCAAGGCCGCCGACCAGTTGAAGGGAACGGAAACTTCCATCGGCGCCATCGCGGCCCAATGCGGCTACCCCAATCAGCTGCACTTTACCCGGGCGTTTCATAAACGCTACGGTCTCTCGCCCCGGGAGTGGCGGAAACAGCACCAAACAAAAAAGGAGCGGTGACCTGTCGGCCGCCGCTCTTTTTTATATTTGAGCGGCCGCTCTGGAGGCAAATCTCGCATTACGACATCTTTTTCTCTTCCGGGAGCAAAGAGAACGGGTAATTTATATTTAACTCTCGAAAGCGCCGCTGAGGTCTGTGTAAAAAAGTTGCGTTTTTATGTTTTATACAAAATAATATAGCGAAAACTGTGCATTGCAATGAAAATTTCAAAAATATGCCCAAATGTGCTTCAAAATATCCCCAAACATTTTGTACGCAACATTCGGGTATATTTTATCAAATATAGCCTATTTACAGCTCCGGCGGGACGGCGGTATATTTTCGTTACCGACTGGCGTTTTCAAACGCTAAAACGCAAGAGAGGAGAGCCATTATGAAAAAAATACCCCGTATCACAGCCGCGGTCCTGGTTCTGACGCTGCTGCTGTCACTAGCTGGCTGCGGCGCGTCAGACGGCAAGACCCGCCTCAAATTTCAAATTTGGGACGTGGCCCAGCGGGACAGCATGCAGGCCATTTGCGACGCCTATACCGAAAAGCACCCCGACGTGACCATCGAGGTACAGGTGACCAGCTGGAACGAGTACTGGACCAAGCTGGAGGCCGCCGCCGAGTCCAACACCATGCCGGACATTTTCTGGATGCACACCAACCAGATTCTGTACTACTCCGACTTTGGTATGCTGGCCGACGTTACCGACCTCTATGCCGACGAGGACCCCAACTACTACCAGAATCATTTTTCTGAAATCTCAATCGGCAACGCCCAGGGCAGCGACGGACGGATGTACGGCGTGCCCAAGGACAAGGACAACATTTTCCTGATCTATAACAAGGAAATGTTCGATGCCGCCGGGGTGGCCTACCCCGACGAGAACTGGACCTGGGACGACCTGGTGAACGCCTCCCAGGCCATCTATGACAAGACCGGCAAGTACGGCTACATGGCCTACAACGACGACCAGATGGGCTACTGGAGCTTCGTCTATCAGGCCGGCGGCTACATCCTCAACGAGGACTTCACCAGGGCCGGCTTCGATCAGCCGGGCACCAAGAAGGGCATGGAGTTCTATGTGGGCCTTCAGAGCTACGACTGGTGTCCCAAGCAGACCTACTTCGCCGAGACCGCCCCGGGCACCGCTTTCTTCTCCGAGGTGGGCTCCATGTACATTGAGGGCAACTGGGAGCTGATGAACAAGTGCATCAACTTCCCCAACATGGACGGCAAGTGGGACATCGCTCCCATGCCCAAGTGCCCCGACCCGGTGAGCGGCGACGGCCGGGCCACCATCTCCAACGGTCTGTGCTACTCCACCGCCGCCCGGGGCAAGACCCGGGACATCGCTCTGGACGTCATCAAGTTTTTCGGCTCCGAGGAGGCCCAGCTGCTGGCCAGCTCCTACGGTGCGGCCATCTCCGCCTACAACGGCACCGAGCAGCCCTACTTTGACGCCTTTGACAAAGCCGGCTACGACATCAATGTGGAAATGGTCATGGACCAGTTTGAGTACGGCGTGCAGAACGTGAACAACGCTGCCAAGCCCAAGTGGAAGAGCCCGGTGCTGGACGAATTGAACAAGGTGTACGCCGGCCAGCAGAGCCTGGACGACGCCCTGGTCCGGATGCAGGAGATCGTGAACACCGAGACCGCCAAGAAATTGGCGGGCGACTGAGAGGAGGGCTTTTGGTGAACAAGAAATTGTCCCCCGCCGCCCGGCGGGAAGAGAACTGGGCCTGGATCATGGTGGCCCCCACCATCATCGGCCTGGTGGCTCTGAATATCTGGCCCTTCGTCCAGACCATCTACACCAGCTTCTGCGAGCACCTGGGCTTCGGTCACTATAAGTTCATCGGCCTGGCCAACTACGCCGAGATCTTCCAGACCCCCGAATTCTGGAAGGCCACCTGGAATACCATTCTGTTCTGTATTCTCACCGTTCCCCTGGGGCTGTTCCTGTCCCTGCTGGTGGCCATGCTCCTCAACGCCAAGATCAAGTTCAAGGGCGGCTTCCGGACCATCTTTTTCCTGCCCATGGTCTGCGCCCCCGCCGCCGTCACCATGGTGTGGCGCTGGATCTTCAACGGCCAGTACGGCATCCTCAACCAGCTCTTCGGCGCCGAGATCGGCTGGATCACCGACCCCAAGTTCGTCATGATCTCCTGCGCCATCGTGGCTATCTGGAGCAACATCGGCTACGATGCCGTCCTCCTGCTGGCAGGCCTGCAGAACATCCCCAAGACCCTCTATGAGGCCAACAGCATCGACGGCGCCGGCAAGGTGAAGCAGTTCTTCACCGTCACCCTGCCTATGGTGTCCCCCACCCTGTTCGTGGTCATGATTATGCGCCTGATGTCCGCCGTCAAGGTCTACGACCTGATCTACATGATGGTGGAGGAGACCAACCCCGCCGTCACCAGCGTACAGAGCCTGATGTACCTGTTCTATCGGGAGTCCTTTATCGCCGGCAGCCGCGGCACCGGCTCCGCCATCGTCATCTGGACCGTCCTGCTCATTGGCATGATTACCGTAATTCAGTTCTACGGCCAGAAGAAGTGGGTCAACTACGACGTGTAAGGAGGAAATTATGAAAAACCGTTCTTTAGAGGCCTCCCAGAAGCGGATGACCATTCTCACCTACGCGGCGCTGATTATCGGCTCCCTGATCATGATCTTCCCCTTTGTGTGGATGATCCTCACCAGCCTCAAAACCGTTCCCGAGAGCATGCAGGTGCCCCCCACCATCTTCCCCAAGGAGCTTGTCACCGGCAATTTCGGCGACGCCATGAAGAGCCTGCCCTTCCTGAAGCTGTACTTAAACACCGGCCTGCTCATCTTCTTCCGTGTCATCTGCGCCGTGGCCTTCAGCTCCATGGCGGGCTACGCCTTCGCCATGCTGAACTTCCGGGGCAAGAAGCTGCTGTTCGGCATTGTGCTGGTGCAGATGTCCCTGCCCTCCCAGATTTTCATCATCCCCCAGTATCAGATGGTGGCCAAGATGGGCCTGGCCAACACCATCTTCGCTCTGGTCTTCCCCGGCATCGTCAGCGCCTTCGGCGTGTTCTTCCTGCGGCAGACCTACATGGGCATCCCCAAGGAGATCGGCGAGGCCGCCTACCTGGACGGCTGCAACCAGTGGCAGACCTTCTATAAGGTCATGTTCCCCCTGACGGGCACCTCCGTGGCCGCCCTGACCATCTTCACCGCCGTGTTCGCCTACAGCGACCTGATGTGGCCCCTGGTGGTCAACTCCGACCTGAACATGATGACCCTGTCCTCCGGCCTGGCCACTCTCCGCGGCCAGTTTACCACCAACTTCCCTGTGCTGATGGCGGGCTCTCTGCTGGCTATGCTGCCCATGGTAATTCTCTACCTGATTTTCCAGCGCCAGTTCATCGAGGGCATCGCCTCCACCGGCGGCAAGTAAGCCCTCTCTCTCCTCCCTGAACAGCCCTGGTACGATCGAAATACCAGGGCTGTTCCCCTAAAAAATACCCTTGCCTTTTGGACGATAATCCCGTACAATAGGGCTTGTTTGGAAAATGTCAATACGCCCAAATGGCGGGTCTTTTTCCGCCATACCGCCCCAATTTTTCTTGAAATACATCCAGTATTCCGGCGAAAAATCGAGTTTGTCCGGCGAAAAAATCCCTTGCCATTGTGCATATTTCCATTTTTCAAACAGCGCCCATCCTGAGAAATTTCCTTGGGGGTATCCCTATGATCCAAATTGACCGCCGGGTGTTTACGCTGCACACCCGAAACACCACCTACCAGATGAAAGCGGACGGGCATCACGTGCTGCTTCACACCTACTACGGCCCCAGGGTCAGCGGAGAGGACCTGTCCTACCTGATCCAATACGCCGACAGAGGGTTCTCGCCCAACCCGCAGGAGGCCGGAGATGACCGGACCTACTCCCTGGACACCCTGCCCCAGGAGTATTCCACCTGCGGCGGAGGGGACTTCCGCCTGCCCTCCATCGAATTTGAGCGGCCGGACGGCAGTCTGACGGCCGATCTGCGCTATGCCGGCCATGAGCTTCGGAAGGGCAAGTACAGCCTGCCCGGCCTGCCCGCCTTTTGGGGCGGGGACGAGTGGGAGACGCTGGTTGTTTTTATGGAGGACGCCGCCGCCCGGATGCGGGTGGAGCTGTATTACGGCGTATTGGAGCGGTACGATCTCATCACCCGGGCAGTCCGGGTGGTGAACCGGGGAGAAACGGCCGTCCGCTTGCGCCGGTGCGCCTCCATGTGCCTGGATTTCCAGGGCGGGGACTTCGATTTCATCACCTTCGACGGCTGCCATACCCTGGAGCGCAATCTCAACCGCGCCCCGCTCCGCCCCGGCGTGCAGAGCGTGGAGAGCATCCGGGGAATGTCCAGCCACCACCACAACCCCTTTGTCATCCTCTGCGGGCAGAACGCGGACGAGGACCATGGCCTCTGCTACGGGGCGGCGCTGGTGTACAGCGGGAACTTTCTGGCGGCGGCGGAGCGCACCCAGCTGGAGCACAACCGCCTGCTCCTGGGGATCAACCCCTATCATTTCTGCTGGACCCTGGAGCCGGGGGACAGCTTCACCGCGCCGGAGGCGGCTATGGTCTGCTCCCCCAACGGATTTGGTGAAATGAGCCGTCAATACCATCGGGCCATCCGGGAAAACCTGATTCACGATCCGCTCCAGGGCCGGGACCGCCCCGTGCTCATCAATAACTGGGAGGCCACCGAGGCCGATTTCGACGGAGAAAAGCTGCTGGAGATCGCTCGGGCCGCCGCCCCTCTGGGGATGGACCTGTTTGTCATGGACGACGGCTGGTTCGGCAGGCGGGACAACGACGCCAGCAGCCTGGGGGACTGGTACGTCAACGAGAAGAAGCTCCCCGGCGGGCTGGAGGCCCTGGTGCCCCGGATCAGGGCGCTGGGGATGTCCTTCGGCATCTGGATCGAGCCGGAGATGGTCAACGAGGACAGCGACCTCTACCGCGCTCACCCGGATTGGACTCTGGGCGTCCCCGGACGCCCCCGGACCCGGGGGCGGAGCCAGCTGGCGCTGGACTTCTCCCGGCGGGAGGTGCGGGACCACGTCTATGCCAGCATCAAAAAGGTGCTGGACGGCGCGGACATCTCCTATGTGAAATGGGATATGAACCGCAGCCTCACCGACGTGTGGTCGGCCGCCCTGCCCTCCGGCCGCCAGGGAGAGGTGTTCCACCGCTGCGTCCTGGGCGTCTATGAAATGCTGGACCGCCTGCGCGGGGACTATCCCCGTATGCTGATTGAGAGCTGCGCCGGGGGCGGCGGGCGGTTTGACCTGGGAATGCTGTACTACACCCCGCAGATCTGGTGCAGCGACAACACCGACGCCATCGACCGCCTGGCCATTCAGTACGGCACCTCCTTCTGCTACCCCGTGTCCGCCATGGGTTCCCACGTCTCCGCCGTGCCCAACGCCCAGACCGGGCGCTCCGTCCCGCTGGAGACCCGAGGCGTGGCGGCCATGTCGGGCACCTTTGGCTATGAAATGGACCTGAGTCTGGCCGCGCCGGAGGACAGAGCGCTGATTCGGAAGCAGACCGCGTTTTTTAAGAAACACGCCAGGCTGATCCAAAACGGGGATTACTACCGGCTCACCGGCCTTGGCGGGCCCTTCACCGCCTGGGAACAGGTTTCCCCAGACCACCGGGAGGCGCTGATATCCGTGGTGTACGGCGCCGCCCGTGCCGCCGCCCCGTTCCGCGCGCTGCGCCTCAAGGGCCTGGACCCGGCCCTTCGCTATCAGGTCAACGGCCAGGGCTCGTACCCTGGCGATGTGCTGATGCGCGCCGGCTGGCCTTTGCCGCCGCTCAGAGGGGACTATCCGGCGGTGCAGCTCTATTTGCAGGCGCTTTAGCGCGCGGGCCGCGGCGCGGACCGGCCAAAGCCGGAAGAGTTAAAAAATATAGAAAAATCCCGCTGGAATCAAAGGATTCCGGCGGGATTCATTTTTTGTCTCAGCGGCAGAATTCCGACTTGCGGAACAGGGAGCGGAGCAGGACAATCCAGCCCCAGGAGACCGACAGAGCGGGCAGGCAGGACAGCAGGACCGCCTTTACCGGGTGGATATCGGTAAAGCAGATGGGGCCGAAGAACATGACGAACAGCACCACCATCATCACCAACAGGGTGATCTTCTCCCGGCGGGTGTTGGGGGGCGTAAGGAATATCTTTTTCAGGTCCATTTCCACTCTGACAGTCTCTTTTTTCATATCAGCTCAGCGCTCCTGTCACTTGTTCGGCCACCCGGATCAGCTCGCCCGAGTGGATAAAGTCCTTCAGGTACTCGATGTAGGGGTGGAGAAGCATATCCTTCTCCATCACCGGAACCGTTTTGCCGATCTCGGCCAGCACCGCCGCCGTGGCGGGGGCCCGGCTCACGTCCGGGTCCACGAACTGCTGCACCTCATAGACGCTGAGCAGCTCGATGGCCAGCATGTACTCCAGCTTCTCCGCCATAGGGCCTGACTTCTTGCAGGCATTGTAGCCCATGGCCACATAGTCCTCCTGGTTGCCGCAGGTGGGGGTGTTGTCAATGGTGGAGGGGGTGGCCAGCATCCGCATCTCGTTTAAAAGGCCGGCCTGGACGTACTGGGGGATCATCAGCCCAGAGTTGAGTCCCGGGTTCTTGATGCAGAAATAGGGGTAGCCGGACAGGGAGCCGTCCACAATGCGGTTGTTGCGCCGCTCGGACATCTTGGCCAGCCCCACCGCGGCGATGCAGGCGCTGTCCATCTCCATGCCCACATAGGCCGAGTCGGCGTTGCAGGCGGAGATCACGTCCTCGTTGCCCGTCTCCGGCCAGATGATGGGGTTGTCGCAGCAGGAGTTCATCTCGATCTCAATGGTCTTTTTTGCGTCCTCCAGAGTCTTCCGGGCCGCGCCGTGGAGCTGGGGGATGCACCGCAGGGAAAGAGCGTCCTGCACCCGTCCGCCCTCGTACTTCTTCATAATGCCCGACCCCTTCAGCATCTTCCGCACGTTCTCCGAGGCGTTGAGCTGGTCGGGGTGGGGCCGGACGGCCATCACCCGGGGGTCGAAGGCGTTGATGACCCCCTTCATGGCCTCCAGGGACATGGCCCCCACGATGTCGGCGGACTTGGCGGCCTTGAGCATGTCGTACAGGGCCAGGGCGGCCATGGCGGTGGCCGAGGTGGTGCCTGACACCAGGGCCAGGCCCTCCTTTGAGCTGAGGGCCATAGGCTCCAGCCCGGCCCGCTTCAGGGCCTCCGCCCCCTCCAGCAGCTCGCCCCTGTAGTAGGCCTTGCCCTTGCCCAGCAGCACCAGGGCCATGTGGGCCTCGGGGGAGAGATAGCCCACGCTGCCGTCCCCGGGGGCCCAGGGGGTCAGGCCGGCGTTGAGGAAGTCCCGGTAGCGATCCAGCACCGCCATGCGCACGCCGCTGTACCCCTGTCCGATGTTCTGCAGCGCCATGAGCATGACGCCCCGCACCCGCTCGATGCTCAGAGGCTCGCCCACCGACACGGAGTGGGACAGGATGATGTTCTCCTGGAGCTGGGCGGTGGACTCCTTGTCGATGGCCTTGGTGCACAGCGCCCCAAAGCCGGTGGTGACGCCGTACATCACCCGCTCCTCCTCCACCCACCGCTCCACCAGGGCCCGGGAGCGGTCCACCCGGGCGGCGTACTCGGAGGAAAACTCCACCTTCCGACCAAACCGGGCCACAGAGACGAAGTCCTCCAACGTGATGGGCTCGCCCAAAATCAAAGCTTTCATCTCTTCCATATCACAATACCTCAATTATGCCTCAATCTGATCCACGCTGTCCACAATGTCCTTCTTGGTCTCCGGGTCGAAGAAAAACACCTTGAACGCGGACACAACCTGGAAGATGAACACGACCAGCACCACAAAGCCGCCGCAGGCCGCCAGATACTTCACGCCGTCCACGCCCTGGGCGCCGCCGCCGAAGGCCACCATGATGCAGGCGATCACGCCGATGGACACGCCCCAGACGATCTTCTGCCAGATGGCCGGCTCCTCGTCGTGGCGGGCCCCCTTGGTGCACAGGGCGGCGATGGTGGTGGACATGGTGTCAGCCGTGGTGGAGAAGGCGGCGATCAGGGCCAGAATAATCACCGGAATGATAATCATGCCCAGGGGCACATTCTTTAAAAACTCCCACAGTCCGGCGGTGGCGCCGCCGTCCCGGATGGCGGCGATGATGTCGGCGCTGCCGCTCTTCTGCCACTCCAGGGCGGTGGAGCCCCACACGGAGAACCACACAAAGCCGAAGGAGGCGGGCAGAATCCAGTTGACGATGAGGAACTGGCGCACGGTGCGGCCGTAGGCGATGATGGCGAAGAAAATGCCCATCAGGGGGGCGTAGGCAATCCAGATGGCCCAGTCATACATGGTCCACCAGGTGACCAGGGCGGAGCCGCCCACGGTGTAGGGGTCAAAGCCCCACATCCAGAACCGGTCCAGCCAGTAGCCCAGGCCCACGTTGGCCATATTCAGGATGTAAATGGTGGGGCCGATGATGAACAGTAGAATCAGCAGCACGTAGAAAATCTTGGAGGTCAGGCCGGCCAGCCACTTGATGCCCCTGTCGATGCCGGTGACCGAGGCGATGGTGAAGGTGATGGTGATGATGGCGGTGAGGGCAAACCAGACAACAGGGCCCTGGGCGATTCCGTAGGCGGAGTAGAGCCCGGAGCCGATGAGGGCCAGACCGGCGCCCAGAGAGGAGGCCAGTCCCAGGGCAATGGCCAGCACGGACAACACGTCCACCAGCACCACCCAGACGCCCTTGGTCACCTTCTCCCCGAAAATGGGGGTGAGGGAGGCGGCCACGGACAGCTCTTTTTTGCGGTTAAAGTACATATAGGCGATGAGCACGCCGGACAGCGCGTACATGGCGTAGGGGATGAAGGTCCAGTTATAGAAGCAGCGGCCCATAGAGAACAGCTCGGCCTCCTGGGTCAGGGGGGTGATGCCGTAGCCGTCCAGCTCGCCGTAGATGTTGCCGTAGTAGATAAGGACCTCGTTGACGCCGTAGGTGATAAGGCCTGTGGCGATGCCGCCGGTGAGGGTCATGGCAAACCAGGAGCCGAAGGAATGCTTGGCCTTGGCCTCCGGGCCGCCGAAGCGAATCTTACCCACCTTGGTGAACATCAGCAGGCAGGCCAGCAGCAGAGTGACCATGGCCACGATCTGATACAGCCAGCCAAAGTTGCTCAGCGACCAGTCGAACATGGCGTAGGTCACGCTGGTCAGCCAGGCGTTGTTCACAATGCCCAGCAGAGCCGCGCCGCCGATGACCACAAAGCAAGGGATGAATACGTTCCATCGGATGGGCTTGTTTTCTTGTTTCATGTTTCTCTACGTATGCGGCGCAGGGGGCCGCATACTCTCCTTTCTTTTCAGTCTGCCTGTATATAAAGCAATCGCCGGGCCAACCAGAGGAAAATCGGGAAACGCTCCGAAATTTTGTGTTTTCTGCACCAAAACAGCACATTGAATTTGTGCAGATCCTCCACGCTCCAATCCAATCTTCAGGACGCCCAGCTCCAGCGCCTTACCCAAAAGAGCAATTATATTTTGCATATCGCAAAATATAATTGCTCTTTTTCTTGACAGCTTCCGCTTTCACCGCTAAACTGACATTACCCGCCGCTTTATAACTTTCACAAGGAGGGCCCGCCATGCTCTACGACATTCTGTTCACACTGGACCAATCGGACTGCTTCCGCAAGGTGGCCTGGGGCAGTAAGGAGGCGGAGGAGCTGTACCGGGACCTGTTTGAGAGCTGGGCCGCCGTCCGGAGGCCGGCCCGGGACGCCTTTGACCTGCCCCGGGAGGGGGACAGCGGAGAACTGCTCTGGGAGGAGAACACCTTTCACTTTCAGTTTCTCCCCGCCCCCGAGGGCGGGCGCTGGCTGCTGCTCAAGCGGGAGGACAACCGGCCCTATCTCCTGGCCCGGGCGCTGGACCAGATCACCGACGGGGTGCAGATTTATGACAAAAACGCCTGCGCAATTTACTTCAACAAGGCCAGCCGGGGCATCTCCCACATCCCCAGCGGGGTCAATGTGGAGGGCCGGCACCTGCTGGACCTGTACAATCTGGACGAGACTGTCAGCACCACCATGACCGCCCTCCAGACCCAGGCCCCGGTGATCGACCGGGTGGACAGCTTCCGCGCCAACGACTTCAGCGCGGTCCCCATCGCCTCGGCCAACACCTCCTACCCCATTTTTCGGGAGGGGGAGCTGCTGGGGGCGGTGGTATTTGAGCAGACGGCGGAAATTGTGGGCAGAAACATCAAAAAACTGGAGGCCACCCGGCGGGCGCTCGGCTCCTTTCAAAACAAGCCGCCCAAAATCAGCTTCTCGGGCTATACCTTCGACAATGTGATCGGCGGCTGTCCAAAGCTGCGCAAGGCGGTGGAGCTGGCCCGGCGGGTGGCCCCCCAGGACAGCCCCATCCTGCTGGTGGGGGAGACGGGCACGGGCAAGGAAATTTTCGCTCAGAGCATCCACCGCTCCAGCCGCCGCCGGGGCGGAAAGTTCCTGGCCATCAACTGCGCCGCCGTCCCGGAGACCCTCATTGAGAGCCTCCTCTTCGGCACCAAAAAGGGCAGCTTCACCGGCAGCGAGGACAAGGCGGGCTATCTGGAGGAGGCCGCCGGGGGCACCCTGTTTCTGGACGAGCTGAACTCCATGAGTCTGGCCATGCAGTCCAAAATTCTGCGGGTGCTCCAGGAAAAGACCTTCCGCCGGGTAGGGGGCAGTCAGGAATTGAAGCTGGACGTGCGGGTGATCTCCTCCTGCAACGAGGACCCCTTCAAGGCCGTGGCGGAAAACACCTTCCGCCGGGACCTGTTCTACCGCCTGTCCACCGTGATGATCGAGCTGCCTCCCCTCCGGGAGCACCCGGAGGATCTGGAGGAGCTGATCCGCTACCACCTGGAGGCCACCGCCTACCAGTTTGTCCACGCCGTCACCCAAATTGCCCCGGAGGTCTACACACTTCTGCGCGCCTACCGCTGGCCGGGCAACGTGCGGGAGCTGTTCCATGTGCTGGACTACGCTCAGAACGTCACCGACTCCCAGGTGATGGAGGTCCGGCATCTGCCCCCCTACCTGCTCAAGCACCGGAGCGAGCCGGCCGCCGCCCTCCCCGCGATTGACTTTTCCCAGGAAACCCTCCAGGGACTGATGGACGAGTATGAGAAGCAGATCATCGCCCAGGCCCTGGACCACTGCGGCTATAATGTCTCCCGGACCGCCCAGACCCTGGGTATTCTCCGTCAGAGCCTGCAGTACCGGATCAGAAAGTACGGCCTGATCTTTTGAGCCGGTATCCGCCGCGGCCTTCCGAACTATACCGTATGCAGTCGCGATTTGAGCCTGACCGTATCCAACGCCGGAGCAATGGCCAGGAAAAGGGCGCCGCTGCCAATCCCCTGTACCAGCGTCCCCAAAAACTGAGGGGCAAAAGACGCCAGCGTTCCCGTCAGCGCGCAGCCGGCCAGAGCATAGGCGGCGGGAGAAAACAGCCCTGCGGCAAATACGGCGATCACGTTTCGCCGGCACAGGATGCGCTCGTTCCGGCCGGTAAAGAAAAGGACAATCACCGCTTTGATACCCAACGTGGGCAGGACCCACACGGGGGCGGTAAGCAGGTCGGCAAGCCCCGCGCCGACTGCGGCCGCGGCCGCGGCCCAGGGGACAGGCAGCAGGCAGGCGCCCAGATAGATCAGCGTATCCCCGAGATGGACGTATCCCCCGGTAGGGATGGGGATATGGAGCAGATAGGCCGTGGTTACGGTAATTGCCGCCGCGAGCAACGCGCTCAGCGTCAGCATACGGAGCTTATTGCGATAGAGCATGATACAATCTCCTCTCATACGAAGCCAGACAGGCGCCGTGGGCCTTGTTGCCCAGGCGCTCTGCCGCAGCTTCTTTCAGTTGATCGAGCGGCCTGCCGCCCCCGGCACGCCTCTCTCAAGTCCGGGCGTCTCCTCTAAAACCCGTTGTCCCGCAAGGGACAACGGGTTTTCCCTTTTATCGAAAAAACACGTGAGAAACTCCTGTCAGATATTTCCCACCTGTTTCTCTCTGTTTTATTCCCCTGATGGGGAGCACATTACGGGCACGTCCGCCTTACAGGAGTTCCATACGCAGTTCCGCCGCTCTGGCGTGAGCGATCAGGCCCTCGCCCCGGGCCATACGGGAAACCAGAGGGGCAATCTCACGCATAGCGCCCCGCTGGAAGCGCTGAAAGGTGCACACTTTCAGGAAGGTGCCCACCCAGACGCCGCCGGTATACCGGGCGGCCCGGACAGTGGGCAAGGTGTGGTTGGTGCCCGAGGCGTAGTCGCCAAAGACCTCGCCCGTCTCCTGCCCGATAAACAGCGAGCCGAAATTGACCAGTCGGGGCAGGATGCGCTCATCCTCCACGATCACCTCCAGATGCTCCGGGGCGTATCGGTTGGCAATTTCTACCGCCTCGTCCAGGCTGTCCGCCAAAATGACCTCGCCGTAGGTGTTCCAGGAGCTGGCGGCGATTCCGGCGGTCTCCAAGGTGCCCAGCTGCCGCCGGACAGCTTCTATGACCGCCATACCCAGCTCCCGGCTGGTGGTAACCACGATGCCCTTGGCCATTCTGTCGTGCTCCGACTGGGCCAGCATATCGGCGGCCAGCACCTCCGGATTGGCGGAGCCGTCCGCCAGAGCCATCACCTCGCTGGGGCCGGCGAAGAAGTCGATGCCCACCTGTCCGAAGCACTGCCGCTTGGCCTCCGCCACATACTGGTTGCCGGGACCTACGATCATATCCACCGCCTGAATCTGCTCCGTGCCGTAGGCGAGCGCGGCAATGCTCTGCGCCCCGCCCACGGCGTAAATTTCATCCGCCCCGGCCAGGTCCATCGCCACAAGGGTTTTGTAGTGGATGGAGCGCTTCCCCCTGACCGCCGGGGAACAGACGGCCACCCTTTCCACTCCGGCCACCTTCGCGGGAATAATGAGCATCAGCGCGGTGGAGAAGAGGGGGTAGGAGCCCCCGGGCACATAGCAGCCGCAGGAGGACACGGGAATAATCCGGTGTCCCAGAACGGAGTTCTCCACAGTGGAAAAGCCGTCCAGCTCCCTGATGCAGTCCCGCTGCGCCTGGGCAAAGGCGCGAATATGCTCGGCGGCCTGCCGCAGATCGGACAGCTCCCGCTCCGTCATCCGCGCATAGGCGGAGTCAATCTCCTCCCGGGTCACCCGAAGCTCTGTCCTGTCGCTGCCGTCAAAGCGGGCGTTATACTCCAGCAGCGCCCGGTCGCCGGAGCCGCGGACATTGCGGATAATCTCCGCCACGCTCCGGCTGCATTCCTCCGTCTCACTCCGGACAGCCGCTTTTTTTAAATATTCCATCTTGACGGACCTCCTTTTTCCTGTTCAGAGCCACGCGGCCCAGATTGCACATCTGCCATTTTACCCCCTCCGCCGGCATATGGTCAAGCCTTCAATTGTCAGATTTTCCCGGTTTTTCCGGATGTGCCGCCGTACATACTGCGGATATCCGGCCATTTTCCGTGGGAAGCTTCCGTTTTCAAAAAAGCTCATTCACTCTGTTCCTAAACCACGGTCTTTTCCAATGATTTCGCCGTCCTTCTCCATTGCTCTCAGCCTTCTCCACAGTGTCGTCCGGCTGATTCCCAGCAGCGCGGCTGCTTTCGTATAGTTCCCGTTGGCGCTGGAGAGGGCGTGTTTGATGCGCTCCGTCTCAGAGGAGACCAGCAGGTCGGGGCCGGAGTCGGCTGGCCCGGCACACCCGGTACGCAGCGTCCGCCGGCGGATTTCTTTGTCAATCACCGCAAACTGGGTCGGAAAGGCGTCGGCAGGGCAAATGACAGCGGACATCATGTGGGCAAAATTTTCAAGCTCCCGGATATTTCCGGGCCAGGAGTATCCGCACAGGCACTGTTCCAGCTCTGCGGCATGCCTGTGCAGCCGGATGTTCAGCTCCGGGTTGAGGCGGGACATGAATTCGAGAAAGAGGGGGCAGACATCCTCTTTGCGCTCCTTCAGCGGGGGCAGGTTCAGTTCCAGAACGGCAAGCCGGTAATACAGGTCCTCTCGAAATTTATGTTCGCGGACCATCTCCCACAGGTCCCGGTTGGTGGCGGCAATGATGCGGGCGTCGTAGTGGATGACGCGGCTGCCTCCCACATGAATCACCTGTTTTTCCTGAATCGCACGCAGCAGTTTGGACTGCATGGGAAGGCTGAGCTCGCTGATTTCGTCCAGAAAAATGGTTCCCTTATGGGCCATCTCAAAATAGCCCAGTTTTCCTCCCTTTTTCGCGCCGGTAAACGCCCCTTCGTCATAGCCGAACAGCTCGCTCTCCAGCAAGGATTCCGTAATGGCGGAGCAGTTTACCGCGACAAACGGATATTCCGCCCGCAGGGAATAGTTGTGGATGGACTGGGCAAGGACCTCCTTGCCGCTGCCGGTGGCGCCCATAATCAGAATGCTGTCCTCGTTTTTTGCAAACTGTTTTGCATCCTGCAGCAGCGCGTTAAATCCTTCGTTTCTGGAGACCGTGTCAGAAAACTGATGTTTGGCCATAAAGCCTTTGTCGCTCAGCGCCTGGCGGATATGCAGCTCTTTGCGCTGAATCCACTGAATGCTGTTGAGCGTGAGCATCACGTGAGAAACGTTTTTGCGGAGATAGATTGGATAGCCGGACAAAATATACTGATTGTCATTCAGCTCCAGAATCACATTTTTTGCGGGAGTGTGGTCGGAAAACAGCCGCCGTACCGCATTGTTGTCAATCAGCTCATAAATACTGTGTCCAACCAGATTCCCGCGAATTTTGCTCCAGAAAAGGGATTGGGCGCTTTGATTACAGATCAGAATCACGCCGCATTCGTCGGTAAACAGCATAATATCGCGGGCGTTGTTGATGGCCAGAAGCATGAGCTTATTCTCCTGCGCCTTTGCCCGGAGCGCAGTCGCACTGTCATAGGCCATCTGAAGATATTCCTGCAGGGACTCGCGCGGGTAAATAAACACGCTGCGCAAGCCATACTGCTGCGCCTTGTCGCAGACCAGTCCGCTGCCCACGATACAGCCGCAGCCCTCCGCCTGGTGTTTGGCAATAATGCTGCTGAGCTCCGATACGTCCTCGTAGACATCAATCAGGATTGGAACCGACAGCAGGTTGTTGATTTGGCTGGTCAACGCCGTGTACTGCTTGAGCGGAAAAATGATGACCGGCTTGTCGTCATAGGATACCGCCTCATTGTATGCCGAGAGGATATCGTACAGCGTCGGCTCAATATTAATAATTGGTTTGTTCGTAGCCTTCCGCAGCAGCTTTGTATTGTAACCGCTGGAGATCAGAACATCCACGTCCTCCACCTCGGCGGGAAGGGACATGCCCTCGCACATGAGCGTCTCGGAAAAAATAAAGTCGGCGTCCAGTTTCATAAACTCGACCTCCCGTGTCAGGGCAAGGCTCAGGCTTCCGATGCTCACAATACCAATTTTACAACGCATATTTTGCGCGCCACAAACTCATTCTGAAGCAGACCGTTTGTGACTTTCCCTCCTCTCCTCACTGTGTTTCACTCCGTTCCCCTTGTTTCACACAGTGTATCACAATACGTTTCAAAATGCAACGCGCGTTTTGTGGGAAATGTGCTGTATCAAAAAGTATGGAAAAAATTTTGTAGAATCCCCTTTCTTGTTTTGTGTACTAAGCACAATTTCTTGGCGGCAGAACTGGCATGCTGACTAAAATTTTTCTGACGGCAGAAATGGCACAAATATTGCTCTATGATTAGAGACAAGGTGCGGCAGCACTAAATCTGAATGTAAAGAGAGGAACAAAACAATGGACACAAAATTGACGCTTTCTCAGCAGGTCGCAGAAATTGGTGCCGGTTTGAAGTTTGAGGACCTGCCTGACCGTGTGGTGAAAAACTCCAAAATGTTTATCATGGATCTGCTGGGCAATATTATCGCCTCCCGCCATGTCGATTCCAGTCTGACCTGCCTGAAAGCGGCCCGCGAGCTGGGAGACGGCGATCCTGTCTCCACAGCAATCGGCTGCAGCTACAAGACCACTCCGCAGATGGCCGCCATGATTAACGGCACCTTCGGACATGCCTTCGACATGGACGACGACCACCGCTACGGCACCCAGCACTCCTCCGTTGTCGTATTTCCGGCCATTTTGGCCCTGGCCGAAAAATACGGCAAGAGCGGCAAAGACGTGATTACCGCGTTCGCCTACGGCTCGGAGATCACCATCCGCCTGGGCGAGGCCTTTGAGGGCCAGACCTATTATCAGGGCTTCCATCCCACCGGCACCTGCGGCGTGTTCGGCGCCACCGGCGGAGCCGCCAAGCTGCTGGGCCTGGACGCGAAGGGGATTACTTACGCGCTTGGTCTGGCCGGAAGTCAGGCCGCCGGCCTGCTGGAGTGGAAGGCGCAGGGCACCTGGTCCAAGCGCTACCAGGCCGGGCATCCCGCCATGTGCGGCGTAATCAGCGCCATTATGGCCAAAAACGGCTACACCGCCCCCACCACCGTCTGGGATGGGCAGGACGGCTTCCTTCGGGCATACTCTTATCAGGATATTTGGAACGAGGCCAAGGTCAGCGAGGAATTCGGCAAGCGCTGGGAAATGGCGGATACCTCCATCAAGGTCCACGCCTGCTGCCGCTTCTCCGCCCCTCTGGCCGACGCCGGCGTGGACCTGTTCAAGCGGGGAGTGGATTATAAGCAGGTGGAATCCATTCTGGCCCGGGTCAACAAATATTCCATCAAGGTCCTGACCATCCCCGAGGAGACCAAGGCCGATCCCAGAACCGTGGTGGACGCCCAGTTCTCCCTCCCCTACGCCATTGCCTGCGGCATGGTCAAGGGACACGAGAACATCGACGACTACACCTATGAGGCCATCCGCGACCCGGAGGTTCTGGCCCTGGCCAAGAAGGTCAAGTGGGTCCTGGACCCCGAGATCGAAAAGGTATATCCGAAATACTATCCCTGCACGGTGGAGGTCACCATGAAGGATGGCAGCGTTATCACCTCTCACACGGAATATCCCAAGGGCGACCCCGAGAATCCTGTCAGTTGGGAGGAGGCCGTGGAGAAATTCCGCTTTATGGCCGGCCATGAGATGGGCAGCTACAAGGTGGAGAAGATCATTGATCTGTGCTCCCGTCTGGACGAATTGGAGAACCTGAACGAGCTGCTGGAGCTGCTGTACTGATTTTCCCCACAGCTCCGGACCCCGCCGGTCACACGGCGGGGTCCGGGAGGGCCTTTGCCAAGCCGGCCCGGTTGGAATACAAAATACAAACGATAAGGATATGGGAGGAACGACAAATGGATGTTAAGAAGAAGCAGACCTTATATTGGATACTCTTTGCGTTTTACCTGTTGCTGGTATGGGTGTGACGGCCAACGGTATGAAGGGCAATTCGTTCCCCATGGCCCAGGTGGGGATCAGGGCGCAGATTCAGCACTTGAAAGCAT
>ERZ779632.329-NODE-329-length-29193-cov-12.623722_pt1 | contig 29193 bp, 22 predicted proteins | sample MGYA00514194_ERZ779632 | MGnify/ENA primary metagenome ERZ779632 (study PRJEB29562, sample SAMEA4376704) | mouse gut metagenome | isolation source: Cecum | study: EMG produced TPA metagenomics assembly of the A DSS colitis mouse model was used to assess the...
GCTGCAGCTGGAGGTGCCGGATGACTTTGTGGTAGCCACCAATGAGACCCGCACCGTCCGGTATTTTGTGGAGACAGCGTTTGGAAAAGTAGGAATCAAGGTGGAATGGTCCGGTACCGGTGTGGACGAGGTGGGCCGGGATGGGGCCACAGGAAAAGTGATTGTGAAGATTAACAAGGAATTTTTCCGGCCTGCCGAAGTGGACATTCTTCTGGGAGATCCTGCCAAGGTGGAGAGCAGGTTGGGATGGAAGAGGGAGATTTCCTTTGACGAACTGGTAGGACGCATGATAGACGCAGATATGGAACTGGTGCGCAAAGAGATCGCCTATGCAGGAATACAGTGAGTGATAACAGAGCAACAGGTAAAAAGAGTAAAAGGAATTCTGCAGAGAATTCCTTTTCTTGTAAGGAGACAGAGATATGTCAAAGGGACTGGTAATAGGGGCTGCCGGATTCGTGGGCAGTTATCTGATAGAAGAGATGTACTCCTGTGGAATAGATTCTTACGCAACCAAGCTTCCTCATGAGAGACTGGAGCATGAGCGGGCGAAAGTCTATGATCTGGATATCCTAAGCAAAGAGGCGATCGTGACACTCCTGCTGGAGATCCGGCCAGACTACATTTTCCATCTGGCGGCCCAGAGTTCGGTGGGATTATCCTGGAAGAATCCCGGACTGACGGTGGACGTGAATATCAAGGGGAGCATCAATGTAATGGATGCCGTGAGGGAACTGTATTACAAGCCTCGGGTGTTGCTGATCGGATCCGGGGAGGAGTACGGTCATATCCGTCCTGGAGAAACACCTATCCGGGAGGATAATCTGCTGCGGCCGGGTAATATTTATGCAGCCACCAAGGCATGCCAGAATATGATAGGCAGTATCTATGCACAGGCTTATGACATGCAGATGATGATGGTGCGTTCCTTTAACCATATCGGCCCGGGACAGGCCCCGATGTTCGTTGTATCGGACTTTTGCAAACAGGTGGCGGAGATTGAAAAAGGGCTTCGGGAGCCGGTGATGTATGTGGGGAATCTGGCAGCAAAGAGAGATTTCACGGATGTCAGGGATGTGGTCAAGGCATATGTAGGGCTGATTCAGCAGGGAGTGCCGGGGGAGACCTATAACATGGGCTCCGGACATGCGGTGGAGATCCGCAAGATTCTGGATATGATCATCTCGCTGTCGGAAAAGGAAATCCGAGTGGAGATCGATCCCAACAAGATACGGCCGGTGGATGTGCCCATTATTGAGGCGGATATTACTAAAATACATGAGTTGACGGGTTGGAAACCTCAGATAGAGTTGAATCAGACGATCAGGGACACATTGGATTATTGGCGTATGCATATATAGCAGATTCCCGGAGAGCACACTGTCCGGCGTACATACATCTGAGAGGACGTATGTTGACTGCCGGTTGTGTGACGGAAAGAGAGTAGGCGGAATGAAGGTTCTTAAGAACCTCTAAACAGGAGGAAAGCATGATTAAGAGTGAGGAATTGTTTGCCACAGAGGGAATGACAAGTTCGGATCGCAGTTTGCATACGCCGGGGGATTTTGCCAGGCAGAATCTGTTGTATGTGCAGGAGGTGGGGCGTCTTAAGAGTCTGAAGCCCCACAGATGTGTGCGGGAGAAGCTGGAGTCCTATTTGCTTATGATAGTGCTTGACGGCAGAGGAAGCCTGATGGTAAGCGGCCGTGAGTACGAACTGCAAGCTGGTGACTGCGCCCTGATAGACTGCCGTGAGCACTATGAGCATATCAGTGACGAGAAAGACGGATGGGAACTGGCCTGGGTGCATTACTGTGGAAATGCAGCGCAGAATTTTTATGAGTTGTTCCGAAAGGGTAATGGCGATGTCCCTGTATTTCGTGTGGAGGATGTGGAGCCGTGGAATCAGTTGATCGGTCGGCTGCTGGAACTGCAAAGAGACAGGAGTATGCTGGCGGAGCTTCAGTGCGGCGAGTTGTTGTTACATCTACAGTATCAGATTTTGCAGAATTTTTCGGATCGCGGCGCTCTGGCGGATGAGCAGGAGAGGCAGCTTGTCAGCAGTGTTCGGGAATGGCTGAACGAGCATTATGCGGAAAATAATATAGCAGGGGCGCTGGAACAAGCTTTTTCCCAGAACCTGGAGGAAGTGGATCGTTCCTATGAACAGTATTATGGAATCCACATTGACGAGTATGTGGACAACAGGCGTTTAAATGCGGCCAAGGAGTTGCTGCGTTTCAGTATAAAACCAGTGGCGGAGGTGGCCGCTGTGTCAGGCATCGGCAACGAGGCGGTGATGCAGCGTATGTTCCGGGAGAAAGAAGGCATGAGCGCAGAGGAGTACCGGCAGAAGTGGGCACAGTGGATCAGGTAAAAGATAGAAGAGGAGAACAGTTATAGTGAATATTATATTGCTGTCAGGGGGCAGTGGAAAAAGGTTATGGCCCCTGTCCAATGACATCCGTTCCAAGCAGTTTATCAAAATGTTTCGAAATGAGGAGGATGAGCTGGAGTCCATGCTGACCCGTGTGTTCCGTCAGATCACATCGGTTGATCCGGAGGCTAGGATTACCATAGCAACCAGCAGAAAACAGGCCAGCACTATCAAAAACCAGCTGGGAGAGCGGGTCAATATCTGTGTGGAGCCCGAGCGCAGGGATACCTTCCCTGCCATCTGTCTGGCTTCGGCCTATCTGCACGATGAGTTGGGGGTGCCGGAGGAGGAGGCTGTGGTGGTATGTCCGGTGGATCCCTATGTGCAGGATAGTTACTTTGAGGCATTACAGCGTCTGGCGGAATTGGCGGAGCGTGGAGAGGCGAATTTGACCCTTATGGGAATTGAACCCACTTACCCCAGCGAAAAATATGGTTATATTATACCGCTTACAGCTGATCCGATCAGTACGGTCAGCACTTTTAAGGAAAAGCCGGTCGAGGAGACTGCCCGGGAGTATATTGCCCAGGGAGCTCTTTGGAATGGCGGCGTGTTTGCGTTTAAGCTGGGTTATCTGTTAAAGCGCGCCCATGAATTGATTGAATTTGATGATTATCGTGACCTGTATGCCTCCTATGGCAGGCAGAAGAAGATCAGCTTTGATTACGCAGTAGTAGAGCAGGAAAAGTTGATTCAAGTCTTACGGTATAATGGGGAATGGCTGGATCTGGGCAGCTGGAATACCTTTACCGAGGCCATGGACTCTGAGACCATCGGTAAAGTGACTCTGGACGATCATTGCAAAGATACCCAGGTGGTAAACGAACTGAACATTCCGATCCTCTGCATGGGCTGCCAGAATATGGTAGTGGCAGCCAGTGTAGACGGCATCCTGGTATCCGGCAAGGACCGCAGTGCCCATATCAAGCCCTATGTGGAGGAACTGGAGCAGCAGGCCATGTATGCGGAAAAGTCTTGGGGAAGCTTTACGGTGCTGGATGTGCAGGAGGATAGTATGACCATCAAGGTGGAGCTGCTGCCGGGGCATAAGCTTACTTATCACAGCCATCAGCACCGGGATGAGGTATGGACAGTTATGGGCGGTCAGGGCTGTGTGGTCATCGACGGGATGAAGCGCATAGTGAGGCCGGGTGATGTGATCACCATGCCGGCAGGATGCAGGCACACGGTAATCGCCGATACACAACTGAGGCTGCTCGAGGTACAGCTGGGCACGGAGATCAGTGTGGAGGACAAGCAGAAGTTTGAGGATGTGGAATTACGGTAAAAAGAAGGAGAAGCATGTCCTACCTACTATTTTTACAGCATCTCCGCCAAGCATGCGGAGGAATTTTCGACAACTTAATCCTGCAGATTACCTCTCTGGCAGACACATTTCCGACGTTTTTACTGCTGGGCTTTTTATGATGTTTGCCCAGATGCTGTTTATCATGGCCCTGTATCCCTTTTTCTTTTCTAAGTGTACTGCTCTGAACAGGAAACACTGTCTGACAGGGATTTTAGGCGTGGCAGCCGTACTTGCTCTCCTGGGGATCGCAGCCGCCGGCAAGATTTCGGAAGATGTGAAGGGGGACAGTACGGGGGAAATGACGGCAGAGGCATCAAATCCTGCGGACAGTACCATAGCAGATGTGGGAGATGACATTCCGGGTACGGACGTGTCAGCCGTCCCAAATGAAAAGGAGGCGGCCTCATCATCCCCTGTCGTGGTCGCCCACAGAGGGTATTCTTCCCTGTTTCCGGAAAATACGCTGGCGTCTTTTGCGGGAGCAGTGGATATCGGCGCGGATATGATTGAACTGGACGTACAACTCTCCAAAGATGGCGCCCTCATGGTATATCATGACGGGGATTTGTCCAAGTTGGGCCTTGGCGGCAGCGTGGCGGATTATAGCTGTGAAGAGCTACGCGCCATGGATGTGGGAAGCGCCTTCGGGGGAGAATACGCAGGGGAAAGGATGCCCACATTGCCGGAGGTGTTTGAACTAATCAAGGATACGGATCTGGGAATCTATCTGGAGTTGAAAGATATAGGAGCAGTGCCGGGATTTGAGGAGGCGGTGCTTGCGGCCGCGGATAACAGCGGCATGACGGGGCGCTGTGTCTTTGCGTCGTTTAACGGTCAGTATTTACAACATTTAAAGGAATTAAATCCACAGGTAAGTATCCTATATAATATTACAGAATATGATGCGGCGCTGCCGCAGCAGTTTGAGGCGGAGTATTATGGATTATATGTCCGGAACATCACCCGGGAAGTGGTTGACGCGATTCACTCCTGCGGAAGAAAAGCATATGTCTGGACGGTAGATGATCCAGGGGATATTGCCGCCCTGCGGGATCTGGGAGTAGACGGGATAGTGACTAACAGCCCTGGAATTGCCAGGATAGCTGTGGAACCGCCCTACTCTTTTCTGGCAGAACAGTATGCGGTCTCTTTTGCCGTGCCGGGGTTATATGGACATGCTCTGCCGGAAGAATGTGCGGACGCGGTGGTACAGGGAATGACTTTTGCGGATGGATATATTCTGATATCCGCCTATAGAAAGTCCGGTTCCAACAGTCTACTCTATGTGCTTGACTCCGCCGGAAAATGGCTGACTACCGTCGATATAGGTTTTTCAGCACATACAGGGGGAATTGCGTATGATAACACGCATGGTCTCCTGTGGGTAACTGCCGCGTCCGGCAGTGTGTGTGCATTGGATTGGACGCAGATAAAGGAATGTTTTGGGGCAGGCGGAAAAGGCGATATTGTTCCGGGCCCGGAAGTGCTTTTTTTCTTTGACGCGGAACTGGTAAATCACAACGGCAGCAAAGTCGCTTCCTTTCTGGATGTGGCCCATGGAAAACTATATGTTGGCTCTTATGTAATAGGCAGTGAAGGGTTGCTGCGGGGCTATGACATCACTGAGCCGACGCAGCCTAAGCTGGTATCGGAACAGCGGCTGCCGGAAAAAATACAGGGAATGACCACAGTTGCCGGGGCAGAAGGCGATTACCTGCTCTTGTCTCAGAGCGCGGTGACAGACGATTCAACATTGTTGGTCTTTCTCTATGACGAGAAGGCGGAAGGCTATATCGAGGCAATACAATCTTATGTTTTGCCGGAGGGAGCCGAACAGCCGGAAGCATTGGGAGACAGAATAATGATTCTGTTCGAGTCCGCCGCCAGACCCTATCAGGAAACGGCCAGGATTAGAAACGATCAGGTGTATGTTGTGAATGTGAAGAAAGGGTTGTGGGAGTAGGTAATTCTTTATCAAATACTTATTCACACAATAACGCGGATGTAGCCCGCGTTTTGCAGAAACGAGATAAGTTAAAAAAATATGAGACAGAAATAAAAGATGGCGGATAAAAATTCGCTGTCTTTTATTATTTTAGGCTGCTTATAAATGGTTTTAACTGCCGGATTATCTATGTGCGGTCTGGCTATTTCGAAAAAGATACCATTTGCGCAGAGATAAATTCTATATACAAATCATAAGGCAAAATTCAGAAATTCAATTTACAATATTCGAAAATCAAAGAAATAATATATTTACCACATTCTGACTTTGTGATATAAATAAATATATCAAAACAATGGCAAGTGCTTTGATGGCGTAAAACAATAAACACCCATACGAAAGACGCAGGAACAGACGGCGGCAGATCCTAATATCTGACAAAAGCCGTGTAACAGATGAAAAGGAAGTGAAGTACGAATGAACACATTGAAAAAACTTACCCCCACTTCAGATGCCCGATTGGGCATCTATGAGGAGCAGCTGACGTTTGCGTTATCCGATCCGGACGTGAAGAACATTGCGCTGTCCGGTCCCTACGGAGCCGGTAAAAGCAGTATTCTGGCCACCTATAAAAAGCAGCATCCGGAGAAGAAATTTCTGCATATTTCTTTTGCGCATTTTCAAGACCTTGCCATAAGCGGCAAGCAGCTTCCGAATGAGACACGGCTTGAGGGAAAGGTCATCAATCAGCTGATCCACCAGATGCCGGCGGAAACGATTCCACAGACCCATTTCCAACTGCTGAAGGAGGTAGAGCGTGACAAGATCAAAAGATATATTTATTGGGGCGTGTTGCTGGCTGCCCTGCTGACATTTATCTGTTTTCATGACACATGGTGCGAACTGGTAAATAAGCTGTCTTTGGAATCCGTGCGAGCCCTGCTCGGAATGACCCAGCGCAAAGAGGCTGTGCTGGTTGCAGCCGTAATCTGTGTGATATTGGCGGTGCGCGGTTTGACAGAATATATTTTTCTCCAGCGCAACCAACGGATTCTTCGCAAGGTCAGTTTCAAGGGCACAAATATGGACATTGAGTTGTTCAATGGGGAAGGGGACTCTTATTTTGATCGATATCTGAATGAGGTGCTGTACCTGTTTGGCCATGTGGACGCTGACGCAGTGGTGTTTGAAGATATTGACCGATATGACAAGAATATGATATTTGAGCGGCTGCGGGAGATTAATACGCTGGCTAACCGCATCAGGGAACAGGGAAAGGAGAAAAAGCCTTTACGTTTTCTGTTTCTGATTCGGGATGATGTCTTTAATTCCAAGGATCGCACTAAGTTCTTTGACATGATTATCCCAGTGGTGCCGGTTATGGACGGATCTAATTCCTACGCTATGTTGATTCGTCTGTTCAGCCAGCTTGAGGAGGAGGCGCAGCCCAGCGACGATTTCCTGCGGGGAGTCTCCCTGTATATAGACGATATGCGGCTATTGGGCAATATCTATAATGAATATTATGTCTACTACCACACATATCAACAGAACAATGTAATTGAATTGAATATGGACAAGCTTCTGGCTATGGTAGTGTATAAGAACCTTTTCCCGGAAGACCACTCAAAGCTACAGAGGGGAAAGGGGTATGTCTATACATTGTTCCATAATAAGCCACAGTTTGTCAGTCAAAAAATGACAGCGCTTCAGGAGGAAGTAAAGCTGCTGGAAAAGATGCAGCAGGAACCGTTTCGGGATATGGATGAGTTGGATGCCGCTTATTATGTGGAGAATCGGAAAACCCGAATCTCTGGGACAGGGAGGGAAGACATTTCTTTTGACAGCCGCCCTAAGTATATTGCGGCCATCAAGGCAAATTCCTATGACATAGAGTATTATTCTGAGAACTACGCCTATTCGGGAAGATGGATTCGTGAGAACGTAAAAGAAAAGTTTGACAAACTTACAGAAAATCCTGATTATCAAAACCACAGGAAGCTGGTCGAGAAAAAGCCGGATGTGGAGGAAATCCGTCAACGGATTTCGGAACTCAAAAACGGCATGGAGCACTTGGATTCCATGCCCCTGCACGACATTATCAACAGCGCGAATGCGGATGAGATTTTTGGAACGGAATATACGAACGCGCTGGGGGAGCAGGAGCCCTATAAGGATGTAAAGCGCTCAAGCTATTTCCCTCTGATCCCTTATTTGATCAGGAACGGATATATTGATGAAACCTATCAGGATTACATGTCCTACTATTATGCGGACGGCCTGCGCCGGGAGGACAAGGTATTTTTGCGGAGCCTGTTGGAACACAACAATAAGGGTGCGAATTACCATCTGGAGGAGCCCTGCAAAGTCATTAACTGGATGCATGGAAGTCAGTTTGAGGCAGCGGAGTGTCTCAACTATCAGCTGCTGGACACGCTGTTGCTGATTGTCTGCCATCCCGGGGAACTGCAGGGGAGCCTGAAGAGGCAGGATGTGGATTATGAGGGCAGACTGCACAGGCTGGTAAGGTATATTTTCAGAAATAAAGCCCAGGAGTTTTTTGAGGGATATTTATGGCATGGAAAATATGCGGCAGATTTTATCGGTCAGTTGAATACGGAATGTGCGAATGCCGCGACTTGGGTATTGGCGGACGCGACGCTCAGCGACCGGACAAAGTGCAAGTATGCAATGCAAACCGTCTTACAGGGGGAAAGCTATTGCTCCAAAGATGCTTCCGATTTGCGGCTGCTGGCGGAATATGTAGGCCGCAACACGCAGTTTCTCTATGGGGAGTTTGCAGAGAATGAGGATAAAAGATTTGTGGCGGGAATTGAACTTTTTAAAGTAAAGTTTATTCGGCTGCAGCTGACGGACGAGGAATGGAACAGTGCAGAAGATCCCAATAAGGGAACAAGTACATTAAAAAACAATTTCTGGGTGATGCAGCAAGTATATCAGCGGCGGCTATACACTATAAATGAGCAAAACATAATAACCATTCTCCGTATCTTTTATAAGCTGAAGCCGGATGAAATCGTGCATTCCAAACTGCTGACGCTGGTTTACAAAAAAGAGGATGAGCCGTTAAGACACTATGTAGATGAAAATCTGGGAGAGCTTCTGCTTGCGTTGGCAGACGGCAGTGAGTTTCTGGAGGATGAAGAGAATATTATATTAGCGCTTTTAGACAGGGAGGATTTGACACAGGAATGCAAGGAAAAATATATTGCGGCCCTGTCCTGCCGCGGGGAGATTTCCGAGTTAAAGCAGGTGAGAGATATAGCGCTGTGGCCCGTATTGATGCGGGGACATATAGAGTCGAAATTAAGCAACTTGACAGACTATTACTTCCTGTCAGGTAAGGGTATGGATGAAGCACTGGTAAACTACATTAACAGATACACATCTTCACTCAATCTTTCGGCGGCCTCTTTGGACGGAGACTATGGGGAGGGGGCGGCCAAGAGCCTATTTGAGGATGTAATACGCTGTGATGCCTTGGACTACCAGAAGTATTGCGCGTTGGTAAAGTCCTTTCCCTTTGAATGTGACATCTCTGATCTTGGAGATATCAGTGAAGGCAAAATGCGACTATTGATTTCATGGAAAATTGTACGGATGACCTTATCTGCCTTGGAATACGTAAGGACATCCTATCCCGGGCTTGTAAATAGATTTGCCAAAAAGAATATTGCAGAATACATAGCTCTGTTTTGTCCCGAAGGGGAGGGGTATCGGGAGGAGGAGTTCCTTGGGATCATGACTTCAGACAAAGGAATACTCAAAGATTTTCTCGCTGACCCGGAGGAGCCGCTGGAGCGGAAACAGAAAGCGCTGGCAAGGTGTGTTAATTTTCACACGATTCCGGCGATGGTACACTACTTGAAATTTGTAAAACTAAGCGAGTTTGTGGGCCTGCTGGAGGGAAAGAAGCTCTCTCTGGAGCAGACCCCCGGCAATAAAGCTCTTCTGGATGTTTTTCTGTCCAAGAATTGGATTGAGAAATATGATGTGGATCCACAGGACGATTCTCAATACCGGGTGCAGGGTAAAGCTGTATATACTAAAAAAGGTAAAAAGTAACACACCTACATAATTCTGCAGATGTGCCGCAAATCCTCTTTACAAAACCCCAAACCTCATGTATAATGCCATGTATACAGTGAACGAAACGCTTTGACGAAGAGAGTACATGTACCAAAGCTTTCCAGAGAACATCCCCACAGGTGGCTGTGGCTGAGAGGGATGGAGCGGGAGGTATGTGGAAGATGGCTTCTGAGCGGCGCACCGAGCCAGGGGACTTATACTGGCGAACGTTAAGATTTTCCAATTCCTGCCCTTCGTATGTCACGTAATCAGGCAACATGTGACGGGCAGGAAGGAAAAACTAATCGTCCGTGAGTATAAGAGGATTATCACGGCGGCTGTCCGTGCAGCGCCTGTGTGTCTCATAACCGGAGAACAGGCCATACACAGGGCCTCCAGGGTTAGGCTGCGACAGGATCCGCCTGTTATAGTGGATAGGGTTTGGCGATTTGGCACATCAGCCGGGATTTCCAGACCTAATGAGGCTCCTTTCGTGAGGAAGGGGCGAAGAGAAGTGGTAACACGGGCTTACGGCTCGTCTTCTCATGCGTTGCATGCGGAGGGCGGGCCTTTTGTTATGCCGCTTACAGACGAAAGGCCCGCATGTAACATTAAGTGGCAGCCCTGAAGCGGCGCCCGGAAAATACTTACCACCCGGTGGACGGATATTTTTTGAGGTGATGCTGTAGAAGGGAACTGCGGAATTTTTATTCAGGAGGAGGCAAGTATATGAGCAAAACACCCTATTACATTACCACTGCCATAGCCTACACATCCGGCAAGCCTCATATCGGCAACAATTACGAGATCGTGATGGCGGACGCCATCGCCCGCTTTAAGAGGAGACAGGGGTACGACGTATTTTTCCAGACGGGCACGGACGAACACGGGCAGAAGATTGAGTTGAAGGCCCAGGAGGCGGGCATAACGCCCCAGGAGTTTGTGGACAATGTGGCGGGCATTATCCGGGGGCTGTGCGACCAGCTGAACGTCAGCTATGACAAGTTCATCCGCACCACGGATAAGCCCCATGAAAAGCAGGTGCAGAAGATTTTCAAGCGCCTGTACGATCAGGGCGATATTTACAAGGGGGCCTATGAGGGGATGTACTGTACCCCCTGTGAGTCCTTCTGGACGGAATCCCAGCTGGTGGACGGCAAATGCCCGGACTGCGGCAGAGAGGTTAAACCCGCCAAAGAGGAGGCGTACTTTTTCCGCATGAGCAAATATGCGGATCGGCTTATCGAGCATATTAACACGCACCCGGAGTTCATTCAGCCTGTGTCCCGCAAAAACGAGATGATGAACAACTTTCTGCTGCCGGGCCTGCAGGATCTGTGTGTGTCCCGCACTTCCTTCAAGTGGGGCATTCCGGTGGATTTTGATGAAAAGCACGTGGTCTATGTGTGGCTGGATGCGCTGTCCAACTACATCACCGGCATCGGCTACGACGCGGACGGAGAAAGCACGGAGCAGTACAAAAAGCTCTGGCCCGCGGATCTTCATCTGATCGGCAAGGACATCATCCGCTTCCACACCATCTACTGGCCCATCTTCCTGATGGCCCTGGGAGAGCCGCTCCCCAAGCAAATTTTCGGCCATCCTTGGCTGATGATGAACGGGGGCAAGATGAGCAAGTCCAAAGGCAATGTGATCTATGTGGACGACTTGATTGACTTTTTTGGCGTGGACGCGGTGCGGTACTACATGATCCATGAGATGCCCTATGACAATGACGGCAACGCCACCTGGGAATTGATCGCCGAGCGCGCCAATTCCGATCTGGCCAACACTCTGGGTAATCTGGTGAACCGCACCATCTCCATGAGCAACAAGTATTTTGGCGGCGTGGTGGAGGACAAGGGTGTACAGCTCACCCCGGAGGACAGTGTCATTGACGAGGATCTGAAAAAGACCGTAACCGGCTCTTACGCCAAAGTGGCGGAGAAGATGGAATCCCTGCGGATTGCGGATGCTCTGACGGAGATCTTTGGCATCTTCAAGCGCTGCAATAAATATATCGACGAGACGGAGCCCTGGGTGCTGGCCAAGGACGAGGCCAAGTCGGATCGGCTGGCCACCGTGATGTACAATCTGGTGGAAGGCATTACCATCGGTGCTTCCCTGTTGGAGCCCTATATGCCCGAGACTGCGGAGAAGATTGTGGCCCAGCTGAACACTTCCCTGCGGGATTTTGACCGATTGGAAGAGTTCGGCCTGTATCCCGGCGGCAATAAGGTAACCGACAAGCCCCAGATCCTGTTTGCCCGTCTGGATATGAAAGAAGTGGAAAAGCGGGAGGATGAGCTTGCCGCCGCCATGATCGCGGCAGCAGAGAAAGAAGCAGCCAACGGCAGCTTTGAGACAGGAAAGGCGGCAGAGACTTCCAGTGAAGGGCCTGCGTCCGAAGGGCAGACGCCTGTAGATATCGAGGCAAAACCAGAGATCACTTATGAGGACTTCGCCAGACTCCAGTTCCAGGTGGGAGAGATCATCGCCTGTGAGGCGGTGCCTAAGTCCAAAAAACTTTTGTGCTCCCAGGTAAAGATTGGCAGTCAGGTACGTCAGATCGTATCCGGCATCAAGGCCCATTACACTCCTGAGGAGATGGTGGGTAAAAAGGTGATGGTGCTGGTAAATCTAAAGCCTGCCACTTTGGCCGGCGTGGTGTCCGAGGGGATGCTGTTGTGTGCGGAGGATGCCGATGGCAACTTGGCCCTGATGACGGCGGAGAAGTCCATGCCCTCCGGCGCGGAGATCTGTTAAGAGATCATTTTATTAAATTTCCATAAATGGGTTAAAATATATGAAAAGATAGTGTATAATAGGTGCATGGCTTTGAAGCCGTGCATCTATTTTCATAGTGTGTAATTTCGCGGGAAGAGGAAAACGTAAGAAGCATGAAAAAAGAAGAGTTCCATTTTGATTCCAGAGACAATAAGTCCAGAATCCATGCGGTCAGGTATTTGCCGGAGGAACAGGATCCGGTGTGCGTGGTGCAGATCATCCACGGCATGGCGGAGTATATTGAGCGGTATGAGGAATTTGCCCGTTTTTTGACAAAGCAGGGCTGTGTGGTCACAGGCAACGATCATTTAGGCCATGGCAAAAGTGTGGGGGAGGACGGGCTCTACGGCTATTTCTGCGAGCAGGATCCGGCAACAGTGTTGGTGCGGGATGTCCACCGCCTGAAGAAGATGACACAGCAGGTATATCCGGGTCTGCCCTATGTGATTGTGGGGCACAGCATGGGCTCGTTTATTCTGCGCAATTATCTGACCATGTACGGCAGCGGCATCACCGGGGCGGTGATCATGGGCACGGGTTATCAGTCCAGAGGTACCATGGCCGCGGCTATATTCATGGTGAAGCTGCAAAAAATTTTCCTGGGCTCCAGGCATGTGAGCAAATTCAGCGATAAGGTCAGCTTCGGCAGCTATAACAAGGGGATACCGGATGCCAAGACGGAATTTGACTGGCTGAGCAAAGATGAGGAGAGTGTGAAGCGGTATATAGAAGATCCTTTGTGCGGCAATGTGTTTACCTTGAACGGCTTCCAGACCCTTTCGGAGTTGATTATGAGAGCCCATGATCCCAAGCGGCTTCAAAAGATTCCCGCCGACCTGCCTTTGCTGGTGATTTCCGGCGATGCGGATCCTTTGGGCGGATATGGAAAGGGCATTCCCAAGGTATGCGAGGGACTCCGCAGCGCAGGCGTGAGGGATGTGGAGATGCATTTGTGTGAGACGGGCAGGCATGAGCTTTTGAACGAGCCGGAGCGCGCCCAGATAATGGAAGTAATCTATGGCTGGATACAGAAGCATTGTCTGAAGGCTGACGCATAAAAAAGAGGAAAATACCAAGACTATTCCCCAAACAGGCAGACAGCCTGCGGAACGGAAGGTTTCTAACCATCTAATCAGCGTCTGCCCGGACAGCGCCCAGAGAATTTGCGGACGCCAAAGCGGCCGAAAATTGCTCAGCCGGAAGAGGTGCTGGCAGGGGAGATGCGGAACGGAAGGTTTCTAACGTTCTAGTCAGCATCTGCCCGGACAGCGCCCAGAGAATTTGCGGACGCCAAAGCGGCCGAAAATTGCTCTGCCGGAAGAGGTGCTGGTAGGGGAGATGCGGAACTTAAAATAGGAGGGAATCGTTATGAAGATAGCATTTTACAGTACTAAGCCGTATGACCGTATGTGGTTTGAACCATTGGGGAAACAATATGGATACGAGATCCATTTTATTGAATTTCCCTGTACCAGAGAGACTTTGTTTATGGCAAAAGGATGCGACGCCATCTGTATCTTTGTCAACGACCATGTTGACAGCGAGATGATAGAGGTGCTCTATGACATGCATGTGAAGGGGATTCTGCTGCGGAGCGCCGGCTTTAACAATGTGGACGTGAAGGCGGCGGAGGACAAGATTGTTGTGCTGCGTGTGCCCAGTTACTCTCCGGAGGCGGTGGCGGAGTTTGCGACGGCTATGCTGTTGACTTTGAACCGCTGTACCCACAAGGCGTACAACCGTACCAGAGAATTTAATATGAGCCTGCAGGGGCTGATGGGGACGGATCTGTATAGAAAGACGGCGGGAATCGTGGGCACCGGGCGGATCGGGCAGGCCATGATCCGGGTCTGTCAGGGTTTTGGCATGAAGGTCATCGCATATGACCCTTATCCCAACCCCAATCTGGATGTGTCCTATGTGTCCAGAGAAGAACTGTTCCGACAGTCGGATGTAATCAGCCTGCACTGTCCGCTGACAGCCCAGACCCGGCACATGATCAACAAGGAAAGCATTGCAATGATGAAGGAGAGAGTGTATCTGATCAACACTTCCAGAGGAAGCCTTATACACACCGATGATTTAATCGACGGTCTGCTGCATAAAAAGTTTGGCGGTGTGGGGTTGGATGTGTATGAAGAGGAGGAAGGCATCTTCTATGAGGACTGTTCCGGAGAGATTATCGAGGACGACAATCTGGCCCGGCTGATGACTTTCCCCAATGTGCTGATTACCTCTCATATGGGCTTTTTCACCACAGAGGCCATGGAGGCAATTGCAAAGGTTACCATGGAGAATGCCCATGCGCTGGACAACGGTCTTCCGCTGGAGAATCAGGTGGGGGCCTGCGCCGCGAAGGAATAGGCAGGTATCCAGGGGGTATCGGAACGGAATCCGTATAGAAAGGTGAACGAATATGGAAGTAAATCAATTCCCCTATACTATCAGATGGGCTTTGCCGGAAGATTGGGATCCAGCCATGGACATGGTGTGGAGAACCTTTCTGAAATTTGAGGGGAAGGATTATTCCCAGGAGGGTATCGACAACTTTGATACCTTCATACATGACGGAACTCTCAGGAAGCTGTTTTTAAAGGGGCGTTACCAGGTACTGGTGGCCCTGGACGGCGGCCGGGTGGTGGGGCTGGCCTCTGTGCGCAACGGCAATCATCTGTCCCTGCTGTTTGTGGATGAGAGATACCACCGCCAGGGCATTGGCAGGATGCTGATGAGGAGCCTGTGCCAGTATCTGGAGAGAGAGGCGGGGGAGCACAGCATGACGCTGACGGCGGCCCCCTATGCGGTGGATTTTTACAGGAAGCTGGGCTTTTATGCCATAAAACCGGAGGAACAGATATCCGGCATCCGTGTCACTTCCATGGAGAAATTTTTCTAAAGGATACCGGGGAGGCGGAACTCTGAACAGCAAATTCCCGGAAAGCACACTGAACGAAAGCGGAGCATCGAAGCGGAACTCTTAACAGGCAGTTGCGAAAGGTTCTCCGCAAGTGACGCGGATGGGCAATATATACAAAAACGAACTCCGACGCAGTGGCAAGTCGCCCTTATTTTGTATATATTGCCCATCCGCTGTTACCAGAAAGGGCGTTTTGCAATCGCCCAGGAACTCTAAATAGAGAAAGGAAAACGAAAGTATGAAATTTTTAAACATTGACAGTCCCTTTATGCAGATTATGAACAAGGTGGCGGACCTGATGATCTTAAATCTGCTGACGGTTGTCTGCATGATCCCTCTGATCACCACGGGCGCTGCCCTCACAGCCATGCACTATCAGGTGCTGAAGATCGTGCGGGATGAGGAGTGCTATATTGTGAGGGGCTATTTTAAAGCATTTAAGGAGAATTTCTGGCAGTCCACAGCCATCTGGCTGATTATGCTGGTCATCGGACTGATCCTGGGAGGAGATTTTTATATCATGAGCACTTCGGAGTCAGAGTTCCATGTGGTATTCCGGGCGATCATGGGAGCCATCGCTATCTTTGCCGTCTTTACGCTGCTGTTTGTGTTTCCTGCCCAGGCCAAGTTTGCAAATTCGGTATTTCGCACCATCAAGAACGCGTTGGCAATGAGTATTCTGCAGGCTCCCAAGAGCGTGGTTATGCTGGTGCTGTACCTGATCCCCATGGCGCTGATGATCTTTGTGCCCAATGTATTTCCTCTGGTTATGCTTTTCGGCATTACACTGCCCGCATTCTTGTCGGCCAAGATGTACAATAAGTTCTTCCTGAAGTTGGAGGACAGGATCAATGAGGCCAATGGCGCTGGGAAAGATGAAGAGCAGGAAGAGGATGGAGAAAAAATTTTCCATGACAAGTTGGATACTTCTTTGGAAGAGAAAGGTATTGGCTGAGAACTGTGAAATATGTCTAATACGAGAAACAAGTTTTGTGTAAAATGACAGTGAAAACGAAAAACATACGGATTTGTGAGCAATTCCCACAATCGGGAACGAAATCTTTGTGGAATAGTGGCATAGAATTTCAACTGTGATTTAGGTATACTTAGTTCAAAGTTGTAGTGATACATATCGCTGCATCAACGAAAAAATAATCATCTATTTATGAAAGGAGTTATTTTATGGCTAGTTTATCTTTAAAGAATATCTGCAAGGTATATCCCAATGGTTTTGAGGCAGTTAAGAATTTTAACCTTGAGATCGCAGATCAGGAGTTCATCATCTTCGTTGGCCCCTCCGGTTGTGGTAAGTCCACTACCCTTCGTATGATTGCGGGTCTGGAAGATATCTCCTCCGGTGAGTTAAAGATTGGTGATAGGGTTGTAAATGATGTAGAGCCTAAGGACAGGGATATCGCCATGGTATTCCAGAACTACGCTCTGTATCCTCATATGTCTGTATACGACAACATGGCATTTGGTCTGAAGCTGAGAAAGGTTCCCAAGGATCAGATCGACAAGATGGTTAAGGAAGCGGCCAAGATTCTGGATCTGGAGAAGCTGCTGGATCGTAAGCCCAAGGCTCTGTCCGGTGGTCAGAGACAGCGTGTGGCTATGGGACGTGCTATCGTGCGTAACCCCAAGGTGTTCCTGATGGATGAGCCTCTGTCCAACTTGGATGCTAAGCTGCGTGTACAGATGCGTGTTGAGATTTCCAAACTGCATCAGAGACTGGGCACCACCATCATCTACGTTACACATGACCAGACCGAGGCTATGACCCTGGGTACCAGAATCGTTGTTATGAAGGACGGCGTTGTTCAGCAGGTAGATACCCCTCAGAATCTGTATCAGAAGCCCCAGAACCTGTTCGTAGCAGGATTCATGGGATCTCCTCAGATGAACTTCCTGGATGCAACTGTAAAGGTTACCGGCGATGTTGCTAATCTGGAGATCGCAGGACACAGTGTTCCCCTGCCTCCCGCTAAGTCCAAGAAGATTATTGATGGCGGTTACGACGGCAAGGTTGTTACTTTTGGTATCCGTCCTGAGGATGTATATGATTCCGAGGCGTTTATTCAGTCATCTCCTAACAGCGTATTCGAGTCCACCGTTAAGGTATACGAGTTGCTGGGCGCCGAGGTTTACCTGTACTTTGATCTGGATACTTTCCCGATGACTGCAAGAGTAGACTCTCGTACAACTGCAAGACCCGGTGATGCTGTGAAGTTCGCTCTGGATGTTGATAAGATCCATGTATTTGACAAAGAGACCGAGCAGATCATTACCAATTAGTGAGATTGTCCAGAGAGGTGCTGGTTTCCAGCACCTCTTTTTTTAAATAAATATCATTTGTCAATCGGCGGAACTGAAGGTCCCTGGACCTTCCAAACAGCATGTTTATGCAAGGCACGTTGGCGAGTATCCGAATACCAAAACGGTCAGATTTTCATCACCGTTCTGTGTGCTTGCAGGGAACATGCGGAATTCTTAATAGGAGGAGTTATGATATCTAGTCAGATCATTCAGACAAGTATAGACGAGCTAAAGGCAATCACCAAGGTGGATCTGTGTGTGTATGACCCTTCCGCCACAGTGATCGCCGCAACCACTGACATGAAAGAGATACAGGGGGATCTGATCAGCGGTTTTGCTGTATCACCTGCCGATAGCCAGGTCATCGGCCCCCATCATCTGTTGAAAATATTGGATGAAGGGGAAATACTCTATATATTAGTGGCCCGTGGAACCGGGGACGATGTGTATATGGTAGGTAAAATTGCCGTATGCCAGATCCAGAACCTGACAATCGCATATAAGGAGAGGTTTGACCGAAACAATTTTTTCCAGAATCTGCTGTTGGATAATCTGCTGTTGGTGGATATATATAATCGAGCCAAGAAGCTCCATGTGGAGGTGACGGCTCCCAGGGCTGTGTTCCTGATAGAGACACGGCTGGAGAAGGATAATATTGTGACAGAGTTGCTGAAAGGGATGTTTTCCTCCCAGGGAGGGGATTATATCACAGCGGTTGACGAGACCAACGTGATCTTGATTAAGACATTGGATCAGGCTGTCACCTACGAGAATCTGTGCGATGTGGCGCGTACTATCGTGGCTATGATGAACGCGGAGGCCATGTTGAATGTGCGGGTGGCTTTTGGCACGGTGGTACAGGAACTGAAGGATGTGTCCAAGTCCTACAAGGAAGCCAAGCTGGCGCTGGATGTGGGCAAGATTTTTTATGCGGAGCGCAACGTAGTGGCATACAGTACGTTGGGAATCGGCCGGTTAATATACCAGCTGCCGGTTAACCTATGCAGGATTTTCATAGAAGAGATATTTGGAGACAATTTACCTATTGATTTGGACGAGGAGACGCTGACCACAATCAATAAGTTTTTTGATAACAACCTGAATGTGTCGGAAACTTCCCGCCAGCTATTTGTACACCGCAATACGCTGGTATACCGGATTGAGAAGATTCAGAAAAGCACAGGGTTGGATTTGCGCAATTTTGATGATGCGCTTACCTTCAAGATTGCGTTAATGGTGGTGAATTATATGAAATATCTGGACTCTCTGGAGTTTTAAAGCAGTGCTTGTAAGGAACATGCGGAACACTAAATAGCAGGAATATAACGGACAACCCCTTAATACACTTATAGTAGAGAAAACCATAGGTGTGTTAAGGGGGATTTTTATGTATTATGACAAGCAGATCCGCTATATAGATTATTTGGAAAACGGAGAAAAACAGAGTAACTGCGGGTATGTCAAAATAACCGTTATGGATAACCGGTTACTGTTGGAGATGCAGATCAAGGGTTTATATGAGACGGATGATGTGGTCTCCGAGGTGGCGCTGGAAGGCGCAGGTACGGAGCGGCGCATCGGGACGGTTCTGGTGCAGCAGGGCAGTGGCAGTTTCCGATGGGAAATCAAGGACTCCGCGCATACAGGGGAGGCGCTGACCATTGGAGAAGGGCTATGTTATGGACAACTGGAGCGTGTGCGTGTGCAGTTGTCCCCCAGAAGAAGTCTGCGGTGCGTGTGGAGGGAGGGGGTTCCCAAGCCGCAGGCTGTCCTGCGGCAGTCTGAGCCGCGGACTGTCGGGCAGGGTATGCCGGAGGATAATTATGCGGATTCGGCACAGACCGGATCCGAATATTTGCAGGATAATGTAAGAAAATTGGAAGAGCCAGTGCCGGAAACGCCGGATAGGGCCAGAGACACACAGATATATAATCCCGGTGCATATGTACTTGAGGCAGCGGCAGAGGAGGGCAGAGACCAGGCGGAGAGAGCCAGTGAAAGAATCACAACAAGCAGAATCGCGGAAGAAAAAGCCAGTGAGAGGACTGCAACGGGCGGAGTCGGGGCAGAAAAACCTAGTGGGAGTACCACGATGGGCAGAACCGAGGCAGAAAAACACAGTGAGAGGACCGCAACAAGCAGAGTCTCGGAAGAAAGAGGCAGTGAAAGGAACGCAATGGACGGAGCCAAGGCAGAGACAGCCAGTGAAAGGACCGCAATGGGCAGAGCCGTGGAAGAAAAAGCCAGTGAGAGGATTGGGACGGGCAGAACCGAGGCAGAGCGTGACGGTATAGGGAGAATGACAGCCGGAACCGTGGCAGAAAGCGCCGCGTCGGATGGAAGTGAAGCAGGCAGGACTGAGATGGGAAGGTCTGTGAGGATGGAGGCTGATCAAAGAGGAGATGAAACGGAGAACCCGGCAGGAGAAAAAATCCCCGGAGAAGCCACGGGCAAAGCAGAAGCCACGGGCAAAGCAGGAGCCACGGGCAAAGCAGAAGCCACGGGCAAAGCAGAAGCCACGGGCAAAGCAGAAGCCGCGGGCAAAACAGGAGCCGGGTACAAAGCAGGGGGCAAGCCGGAAACAGTAACAAAAGAGGCGGAACTTCACCAGGCGGACGCTTCCGGTAGGTCCGGGGAAAACGAAATTACCCCGGAAAACCGTCAGGCCTCCCAGCCTCCACGCATGGCCGCCATGAGTGAGGACAAATGGCAGCAGCTTTGGAAAATCTATCCCCACATACGCCCGTTTCAGGATGAGCGGGAATACCTGTCCCTACGGCCGGAGGATTTCGTGATACTGCATTCCAGCGCTTACCGGCTGGCGCAGAACAGTTTTCTGCTCCACGGCTATTTCAACTATGAGCATCTTATGTTGACACAAGTGACACATAGAAACGGCAATCAATACTACATAGGTGTGCCGGGAAATTTTTATGAGAAGGAAAAGCAGGTTGCGATTATGTATGGATTTGGAAGCTTTGAATGCAGGCGGGAGCCCGCGCAGGAGGGGGATTTCGGATACTATATGATCAAAGTGGAACTGTAGATGGCAGAATAAGGGCAATGAGCCGCTTCTACAACCCTGAGAGATCGAAAGGAGGAATAAAGCTTTCCAGGGCCACATCTCCCTCCTGGATATATACATTCTCCATGCCCAGGCGCAGACAGTAATCCACCACCCGCTGATATTCGGCGGGTGTGACTCTGCGGTTTAATTCCGGAATATCCGCCACATGGGGCAGGGGCGTGTATTGGCACATGACACTGACATAGATGCTGTTTCCGAAAGTGTCCCTGAGATAATGCAGGACTTTCTTGCTGTCTCCCACGTGGCCGGGCAGCACCAGGTGGCGCACAATCATGCCCCGGCGCAGCAGGGGCGTATCCGGCGGATAAACGGCAACAGGAGCGTCCCCGGGGGTATGGGGCCGGATGGCGGGCGCACGGTTGGCGGCGGGCTGTGCGGGATTAGTCGGTGTGGGACGGATACTCTCCGTCCTACAGGCGGGATCATAAAACACCGGCCTGCCCACCTGCCGGAACATTTCTGCCAGGGCGGCCTGTGCCTTCTCAAAATAATCCCCGGCGTGGGAGTACTTGGCGCTCAGTTCGCCGGATACATATTTCAGGTCAGGCAGGTAAATGTCTACCAGCCCCTCCAGCATTTGCAGCGCGTCCACGGATTCATAGCCGCCGCAGTTGTAGACCACGGGCAGGGACAGGCCGGCCAGGCGGGCCTGCTCCAGGGCATAGGCGATGGTGGGGAGGTAATGAGTGGGAGTCACCAGATTGATATTGGCGGCTCCCTTTTGCTGCAGATCCAGAAAGATCTCTGTCAAGCGGCCGGCAGAAATCTCTTTGCCGGTTTGCCCAAGGGCAATGTCGTGATTTTGACAGTATACACAGCGCAGATTACAACCGCTGAAAAAGACGGTGCCGGAACCTGCCGTACCGGAAATACAGGGTTCCTCCCACATATGCAGGGCGGCTCTTGCGGCGCGCAGCTGCGTGGTTTGACCGCAATATCCGATTTCCCCTGTCAGGCGGTTGACATGGCAGCGCCGGGGACAGAGGGCGCAGGAGGCATAACGCTGCAGTATATCTTTTTCAGAGCGGCTGGGGTGACGATCGGACATTGTCGGAATGCTCCTTTCGCTGTCAGAGTCTTAGGCAATTGCGAAAGGTTCTCTGTAAGTGACGTGGCTGGTCAATATATACAAAATCGGGCTCCGACGCAGTGGCAAGTCGCCCTTATTGTGTATATATTGCCCATCCACTGTTACCCCAAAGGGAGTTTTGCAATCGCCTGTCAGAGTCTGGGAGAAGATAACAAGACCGCATACCGCAGGCTGCTCCACAGGCTCCGCCCGGCACCCTCACGGCACATGGAAGGTTCTACTTAGTGCTGCTTTGTTCCCAACCTGACACGGTTCGTAGATTCCCATTGCGTGAGACCAAACTTCAACACCTGCTTTGCAGTGCTCCCACGATATACGGCTTTTATAGTGTATCGTCTTACGGAGGTTTTGTCAAGGAAAATATGGTGCTCTGCCATAAAATGCCATAAAATCCCCAGGAAGTTGTTGCATTTGCTCTGTGAATTATTTATACTGTAGCTATAAAGCTTATGCATATCTATTGGAATTTGGAGAACAATAGAGAAGTGACAATGCGCAGACATGCAGGAGCAAGAGGTTTGGATGTGAAACATCCAAATACTGATTAATGCAATAACATGAGTATGACCCGTGTTATGCAGGAAAGAGGTAAATATGAACCCAAACGCATTCAGACAGTTATCCTATGGAGTGTATGTGATCAGTACCTGGGACGAGGGGAGAGCCACTGGCTGCACAGCCAACAGCACCATGCAGATCACCTCGGATCCGGCCACGATTGCAGTGAGCATCAACCACGACAATTATACCAACGAGTGTATCCGTAAGCTGGGAAAATTTGCCGTATCCGTATTGGGAGTGCATTCCGATCCGGGCACCATCGGTGTTTTCGGGTTTAAGAGCGGACGTGACAACAACAAGTTTGACGAGGTGAAGCCGGAGATCCGGGGATATATGCCCATAATTCCCGATGCCTGCGCCTATATTGTGTGCGAGGTGGTGGACAAGATGGAGACCGACAGCCACACGGTGTTCCTGGGCAAGGTGGTGGATGCGGATATTTTGAACAATGATGATCCCATGACCTATGCCTACTATCACAATGTGATCAAGGGCAAGAGCCCCAAGGCGGCGCCCACCTATATCCCGGAGGAACAGGAGACCAAGGCGGAGACTGCCTATGTATGCAGTATATGCGGCTATGAATACAATGGGGACATCCCATTTGAGGAACTGCCGGAGGATTATGTATGTCCCGTGTGCAAACAGCCTAAATCTGTGTTCCGGGAGAAGTGACTTCCAAGGCTTTCCGCACTTTCTCCTGTTTGTTGCGGATGCGCAGCTGTGTAAAAAATTCCTTCAATATCCCGCTGCACTCCGCTTCAAGCACCCCTCTGGTCACGGCGGCCTGATGGTTGAACTGCGGCATCTCCAGAATGTTCAGGATGGATCCGCCGCAGCCGGCCTTGGGGTTCATGCAGCCCATAACCACCTCCGGGATTCTGGCCTGGATGATGGCGCCTGCGCACATCTGACAAGGCTCCAGCGTCACATACAAGGTACAGCCTTCCAGCCGCCAGTCCCCGATCTTTTTGCTGGCCTTATTGATGGCGGTTATCTCCGCATGGGCCAGCGTATTTTTGTCTGTGTTGCGGCGGTTATAGCCCCGGCCGATGACCTTCCCCTCATAGACAATGACACAGCCGATGGGCACTTCGCCAAGTTCCAGAGCCTTTCGGGCCAGCCTCAGCGCCATTCTCATATATTTTTCCTGTACACTGATAATTTTAGCCATGCTCTTCTCCCTTTTGCAAGTTTGGATGTATACATCCAAATAAGGATTTATAGTGAAATAGTATTGGGCGCTCCTATCATCATTGCATAGCAGGAGGAAAACGTATATACTGGAGTTATTGTAACGCACAATCCATAAACCGTCAAGGCAGGCAGTTTTAAAGGAGGTCTTCCATGCGTTTCTGCGGCATAAATAAAACAACGCTTCTGGATTATCCGGGTCACGTGGCGGCCACCCTGTTTACGGGCGGCTGCAATATGCGCTGTCCTTTCTGCCAGAACAGCGGCCTGGTGCTGGAGCCTCAGTCCCAGCCGGAAATCCGGGAGCAGGATATCCTGGCCTTTCTGCAAAAGAGAAGGGGCATTCTGGAAGGTGTCTGCATCACCGGCGGGGAACCAACCCTTCAGCCCGATCTGGAAGGTTTTATCCGTCGGGTGAAGGAGCTTAATTATCTGGTGAAGCTGGATACCAACGGATATAGGCCGCAGGCGCTGCGGTATCTGCTGGAGGAAGAATTGCTGGACTATGTGGCTATGGATGTCAAGGCATCCAGGGAACACTATAGCCTGGCCTGCGGACTGCCGGAGGTGAAGATAGAACTCATAGAGCAGAGCGTGGAATTGCTGAAGAACTGCCGTATCCCCTATGAATTTCGCACCACGGCGGTAAAGGGCATCCATACGGCGGAGGAATTTACAGCCATCGGTGAGTGGCTGCAGGGATGCAAAGCCTTTTATCTGCAAAATTATCGTGACAGTGAACAAGTGATTGAACGGGGCTTTGCCGGCTTTGAGCGGGGGCAGTTGGAAGATATGACAAGGGCTATGGCGGAGCATGTCCCCCAGGCGGCGCTCCGGGGCATGGACTGATTACATATCGGAGTAACCCATGGGGGAAAACAGGAATATTATGCTAGTAAGTCGTATGATTTCGGGCGGTGATATTCTTGGGAATTTTTCAGATAATCGTGGAGGCCGCTGCGATCGCAGCCGCACTTTCCATAGATGCCTTCGTGGCAGGCTTTGCCTATGGGGCCAGGCAGATTCGGATGTCCGGGCGGTCCGTCTTGCTGATCAACCTGATCTGCAGCGGTATTGTGGGACTGTCCCTGGGGCTGGGCAGTCTGGTGGCCGGTTTTCTTCCGGAGAGCCTGCAGAGGGGGCTGTGCTTTGGTCTGCTGTTTGCTCTGGGCCTGGTAAAATTGCTGGATGGGATTGTCAGGGCGGCGATCCGCAGGTATGGCAGCCTGGACGGCAGGCTGCATTTCTCACTGTTCAGCCTGCGCTTCGTATTACATGTATATGCAGATCCTGCGGCGGTAGACCTGGATCATTCCAAATCCATCTCTCCGGCGGAGGCGGCATCACTGGCGCTGGCGCTGTCCCTGGACGGGGCGGCTGCGGGCTTTGGCGCGGCGCTGGGGCAGGCAAGCATCCCGGCGGTGGTAACGGCCTCTCTGATCGCCAATCAACTCACATTACTGCTGGGATCCTGGCTGGGGGAGCGGCTGTCTAAAAGATTTAATATGTCCCTGGGCTGGCTGGGCGGGGTGATTCTGGTGCTTTTAGCCTTTAGCAAGTTGTGAAATATGGTGTTTTCTGTATATGCAGTCTCACCAGACTTTCCAGGGCCTCCCGGTGGGAGGCTTTTTGCTATTGCCGCAGAAGATCATCCGATTCCCGCCTCCGCTGTTTTAGTCCCTTCCGGGTCAGCAGAGCCAGGTTTGCCGCGGCGGCACAGACCATCTCACCGCTGATGTCGCTGGCGATGATGCTGCCGATATAAAGCGAATTCATTTTTCTCTATCTAAATAGGTCATTGCTTTTTGCTGATAAAGGCACTATAATATATGCGGAATACAAGGCAATGAACTAAGGAGGATACATATGAACTTAAACATCGTAGAAGAATACATGAACAGAGTATTTACGATCATTATATTTGCCGTAACGGGAGCAACTCTGATAGCTGCGGTTACCTTTGGAGGATTCAAAGCGCTTGGATTTTATCCGGAAGTGTCCTGGATTGCCATAGGGATTTTCATGTTGAGTTGTGTATTATATTTTCTATGTGGAATCTGGATTGTGCGTACCTCCTATGTAGTCAACGGAGCGGGGGAAAAGCATCTGCTCCCAGGCAAGTTGAGACAGGGAAAGATTTTTATATTTTTGGTTGAGTTGATCCAATGGAATGTTTTGCTGTACCTGATTCCATCCAGACAGTTTTGGGGCTACTGCTTTTTCTTCCTGATTCTTGCGGGATTCTTTCTGGACATGAAGATGACAGTGTGGACAGCTGTATTAAATATGGCATCTACCGTGATTGCTTCCTTTATCAGAATGGATACGGCACTGCCCATTAAAGACAGCATATTTATCCCCGAACTGATTCTCAGGTGGGTGGCGGTGTCGCTTTCTGCTGCCGCAATCCTTCTGTTCAACTATATGGTGAGCCATTTTCTGATCAACATCAAGAAGAGCCAGCTGGAGGAAAACAATGCAAGGATCGAAAAAGTTTTGTCCACAGCGGCGGAGATTGCGGAGAACTTGAAGATTGCCGGAAAAGTGCTGACAGACGTATCACAGAGCGAGAGCGCCTCCATGGAGAAGCTTTCCGCCACAGGAGAGTCTCTGCTGGTGAAAAGCGGGAGACTGCTCAATGACGTGGAGGAGGGCCGCGGCAGCATCGCGGCGCTGGAGGAAAGCTCTCGGAAGATGGATGAGAATATAGCTGAAGTGGAGTCTGTGGCAAGGCGCCTGCTCCAAAAGTCCGAGGAAAACCAGGTTCTGCTGAAGGAACTGCAGGAGAAGAACAGGGAAGTATCGGATTCTTCGTCACATGCCAGAGAGATGACGGCGGGCCTGCTGAGTTGTGTCAGTGAGATCACGGAGGCATTGAAGGTGATTGAGAGCATATCTTCCCAGACGGGACTGCTGGCACTGAATGCTTCCATTGAGGCGGCCAGAGCCGGGGAAGCCGGGAAGGGCTTTGCCGTAGTGGCAGGGTCCGTGAGCAACCTGGCGGCCAGCACCAGAGAGTCACTGAAGGGCATTCAAAATGTGATTGCCAATTTACAGGACAGTGTGGATCAGGTGACGACCATGGTCAGTGAGAGCGCAGACAGCCTGGAAAGCCAGAATGCCGTGTTCCGCCAAACCTTTGACGGTATTCAGGAGATGATGACGATCATTGGTGAGTCCCTGGATGCCGTCAGGACCATTGGAATTGTCAGAACGGACCAGAATCAGATTCTGGAGAATACGGTCCGGATCAACGAGCAGATCGTGGAGGCGATCCGGCAGGAGAATACTCAGTTTGATGACATAGCTGCCATGATCGAGGACAATTCCAGGGATATTGCCAGAATGTCCCAGCAGTCCGGGGAACTGGAGAACATGATAGAGAAGCTGACGGCAACCCTGCAGTAGAGCATCCGGTCCGGAAGGGTGTTTATTTAATTTCCATGGTAAATATGCTCCCTGTCATCCGCAGGCGCACCCGGTACAGATCGTGGTCCCAGGCTTTTTTCAGCCGCTCATCCGTGACGGGCAGGACCTCCACGGCAGGGGAAGAATCCGGGGGTTGTGCGCCGGGGAAGTCCTTTGGGCGGGTCAGGGGCGCTGCCCCGGTAAAGGCTGCCGACGCCAGGCTGCCGATCTGAAGCCGTCCTTCGCTCACTACAGGTTTTTCATAGGTGATAAAGTTCAGTATTACATCCGGAAGGTTAGTGGTATCTTTGACCACCACCTTCCCTTCTTTTTTGTCCAGAGTTACGCTGCGCAGGTAGGTGAACGGGGCGGCGCCGGCGTCCTCTGGCCGGGGGATGGGGTAGGCCGTCAGCAGTTCCATGGAGATGGAGGCATTGTGGCCGAAGTGGGTATATACCTCTGTAGCACAATAGTTTCTCCGTCTTTCTGGTCTTTTCCCATCAAAGTGGGGAGATTGTGGTAGCCGGATTGCATGGTCCATATCTCATAGCGCCTTGAAGAGAAGGTTTTTTCCGTATAACTTTCCACGCCGATATCCACGAACAAGGGGTGCCCGTTTTTGTAGAGAGTGAAGCTGCCCGTATCGTTGTGGTTGTGATTGTCCCCATTGTCCCCGGCCTTTACAGCCAGAGCCGTCCTCCCCGTAGTCCTTCAGAAAAAAGTCCAGGCTCCGGGCGGCTTTGCGAAAGACCTGCCGGCGTGTGTCCTGGTCCGTGTCCCCCAGAAATGCGGTCAGCAGCACGTTCTGGGTACACCAGGCCGTCCAGTTGCACATGGGCACCTCCCCCTGGCCCATCCACCAAAAATGTTCCCTGAGATAAGGCGTGACAATGCGGCGGCTGAGTTCCTCCTGTATCCTGGCCGTGATCAGGGGACTTATTCCCTCCAGTTCCTGTCCCAGAAGATAGGAGACACAGGACAGCAGCGCCCCAGTCTCGCAGGCAAACAGATCCAGCACGGGCCTGGCGCTGTCCGGCAGGGGAAGCTGAGTCTTGTCCCGCTGGTAGGAATTGTGCGGGGGAAGCTGCCAGCCGCTTTCCTCGCACAGGACAAAGATGCCGTTGACAATGTCATCCATAAAGCGTCCCTTGTATTCCACACACTCCGCTGTCACCAGGGCACACAGGGCATGTCGCCTGGCAAAATACAGATCTTCGTAAGCCACCCGGTTGCCGGTGCGCTTAAAATTCATAAAATCCGTGGCAAAAATAGAAGGGTATCTGTAGCCCAGATAGGATTCTCCCTCCTCCAGAATATGCTTTCTCAGATTCGGGGAAACCTTTTTATACCCCTCTGGATGTCCCGCCCGGGGAAAGGGTTCAAATTCCTGGAATTTTCCTTTGTACGCATCGGCTGTCTGTCTCAGCGGCATTTTCATAATAGTTCCTCCTAATCAGTGTCCCGCATAACAATATGTATATCGCCGCATCTGGAGTTATAAAATATAAAAGACTTCTTAATCAAAACAAATACAAAAGAGCCACAGCATAGCATTTATGCGGTACTGGCAGAAAGGAGGAAATTGATTATGAGTCACGATTTAACAGCATTATACGAGAGATTGAGCCATGACGATGAGTTACAAGGTGAAAGCAACAGCATATCCAACCAAAAGGCAATGCTTGAAGGTTATGCGGAGAAAAACGGTTTTACTGGTATACGCCATTTTACCGAAATGTAAACCGCTTAATTGATACAAAGGGCATGAACAGAATATCGGGGAAACCGCTGAAAACAAGGGGTTCCGGCACATTGGTTGTTGCCGGAATCCCTTGTTTGATTTTGGGGCTGTGCTAGGGCAGCATGGGAGCGGCGGTTACGGACGGCCACAGTGGTCACAAGTCTGACCCCTCTGTGGCTGTTTTGACCCCTCCCCTTGTCCAGCGTGGCCCCTCTGCGTCTTGGAGAATTTATGTGAACAATATCTAACAGCCGCCCAGGCGGCTATTTCCAAATGATGCCATAGGATTTTGGGTACTAACAGGCGAAAGT
>ERZ779632.331-NODE-331-length-28945-cov-14.722499_pt1 | contig 28945 bp, 28 predicted proteins | sample MGYA00514194_ERZ779632 | MGnify/ENA primary metagenome ERZ779632 (study PRJEB29562, sample SAMEA4376704) | mouse gut metagenome | isolation source: Cecum | study: EMG produced TPA metagenomics assembly of the A DSS colitis mouse model was used to assess the...
ATTCTATGACAGGCAACCAGAGTAATTTTAGGTCAGTACAAAAGGGTAGCAACAGGAATAGAGCATGCTCATTCCCGCCATCAGCACGGGGCTGTCTTCCAGCTCCTTTTCCTCCATCTGCAGATAATAGCGGCGCAGCTCGAAATAATGGCCGTTGCCAGGATTTAAACGGGCGTTTCGTATCAAAAGCCCCCTGATCCGCTCTTTTTTCCCGCACCGCTCAAACATGTCAAGGGCTGGCACGATCTGCCCCTGCATCTCATAAAACAGCCCCGCATTATAGGCATGGTCTGCGCGCTGCGCCGGGTCATATTCTCTGGCTGCCCGCCTGCGCAGCGCCCTGAGCAGTTCCGGGCGCAGGCGGTATATGCCGTCCCTGCAGGAAAGGAAGTTCCCGGTCTCCGCGGCCCGCTCCAAAAGTTCCAGCGCACGGCAGTTCCCCGTAATCATCTCCGCAAGGGGCAGGGTAAATTCATCGGTGACGCTGACCTGCATCAGAAATTCCAGAAGATCACTGTCCCACTGCATCATCACATGGTTTTCCAGATATCCAGCAAAAGCCTCCACAATCTCCTGCGCCAGTTCCGGGCCGGGGCGCTGGCCTTCCAGCATTCTAAGGGCGGTGTGCCGCACGGTGTAGGCATTGCCCTGGCTTCTTTCCACCACAAATGCCAGCTCTTCCTCTGTGATGGCAATTCCCTGCGATTCCATGTAATCCTGAATCTCTTTTTCCTTCAGCCGCAGGTCCTCCTCCGTGATAACGAGGAAGCCGCTATTTACATAGGGCGGCATCAGCCATGCCGGAATGGGACTGCGGCAAATCAAGACAAGCCATATCCCCCTGCATTCCACAAGCGAGAGGACTGCCCTGCGCCCCTGCGCATTTCTCAGCAGGTGCAGGTCATCCACGACTACTGCCGTCTGCGCCTTTGCTCCTTTGTCAGACAGCAGGTTTTCTTTCCCTTTTTCCCCTACTTCCTCCGCGCAGGAGATATAATGATATCTGCGCTTTGACAGATACTGCTTTACAAGCGCTGTCTTCCCGTAACCTGTGGCGCCGTATATATATACCGTCTGCCCCAGCCCTTTTGCCGCGCGCAGTTTCTTCAGCGCAGCCTCCGGCGCGATATATCCTTTCTCCAAATGCCCGCCTCCCTCCATGCAAAAAGAGCCGTTTAAAAGACATGGCGATGTCCATGCCTCTCAAACGGCTCTGTAATTCCTACTCTATATATTAATAATAACGGAGTATTAGAGTGCTTGTGCTTGCTTAACAGATTGTATGCTTTATCCATCCTTTTGCAACCCCTTTTTCCGTAAAATTTTTATTCTGCGCATCCGCAGTTGTACTTTATTTTACGCTGTTTTATCCGTTTCGTCCACTCTCCAAACGGATAGTCTGGGGTACTTTTTTACACAATATTCCAATTTTTATCAGGAGCTAATGGGGCAAAATACCCTTTAACACAATTCGGATTTATGATACATAATTGTGTATGGGTTTTTTCCATAATACCAGAATCTTCATAAACTGGATTCCCCTCTATAAAAACACCTCGAACACTGTCATACGCACGCTCCTCATTCTCCCTGTTATATTGATGAATCCTTTCAATCACAGCACAGTCCAGTTCTCTCAATAATAAATCTTTATTCCCTTTCATATTCCTATTAGCCGGTAAAGGTTTGCCTATTAGTGACAATTCATACTTTAATATCTCGTATCCTGTTTTTAAAATAGCCGCACTGCCATAATCAGTTAAGTCCAAACAATGCCCCAGACTGATAACTGCTCCTATAACTGCTGGCTCCTTCTGCTTCTTATCAGGATACTTTCTATTATATCTTTTACAATAAGAAATTGCCCATTCTTCTGCCCGATCTAAGCTATTTTCCCAGAAATAAATCCCATTTCCTAACCAATCATAAGAATTATGACTTGCCAGCAATCTTTCATGCATATATAATACTTTTTCATATGTAGTTCTATCACAACCATGAAATCCGATAATCAAATTAGGTAAATTGCTATACATTCTCTATTCCTTACTTTTCGTATATTGTCTGCTATAGTAATATCTTTCTGTAAAATCTCCGCTTGGTTCTATTATATTACTATTTTGCAGACTAATCCTAGACTTTTCAACCGCCTCACTATTTGGCATGGTCTTCAATTTCTGTAAATAATTTTTCATTCCTTCTACATAAGCCACTCTTTCGCATTCTAATAATTCAATTGTTGGCATAGTATCCTCCTTTTTATCTTTTGCAGACAGATTAATATGTTCTGTTTCCCTCATTGTTTCTATCTACACCTCAATATTTTCTCCTAAAAAATTTATGATGGGATTATAATTCTTATTTTTCTAAGTATAGCACAGCAGATACGAAACCGCAATCTGTATATGACATTTGCAGCTATGACGCCTAAAAATTGAGTGAATGGGTTGAGTATACGAAAAACACCTTGCAACATCAATAAATGCATTATATAATATGGAAAGGAAGGTGATTACATGAATACAGCAATGACAAAGCAATTAGATGATTATACAATCGAAGATATATATAATTTGCCAGATGGAGAAAGAGCAGAATTAATTGACGGCGAATTATATATGATGGCAACACCTAATAGAATTCATCAAAAATTAGTAAAAGATTTTACATATCTTATTGAAGAACATATTAAACGTAAAAATAGAGATTGTGAAGTCTATCCAGCACCATTTGCAGTATTTTTGAATGCGAATAATGATATTTACCTTGAGCCTGATATTTCCGTAATTTGTGACAAAAACAAACTTACAGACGAGGGATGCAAAGGCGCACCGGATTGGATCATAGAAATTGTTTCACCTTCCAGCCGTGCGATGGATTATAATAAAAAGTTATTCAAATACAGGACAGCAGGCGTCAGGGAATATTGGATCGTTGATCCAATGCAGCAATTGATTATGGTTTATGATTTTGAATATGATAATTTTGAACAATATTCTTTTTTCGATAAAGTAAAAGTTGGAATCTATGAAGATTTTGAGATTGATTTCCAAGAGATAAATATTGAATAGTGTTGTCATGTGAACAGTATAAAAGGATTGGTTTTCCAATCCTTTTTCCTATTCCCCAACCTGCACGCCCGCCGGCATCTGCATTTCAGAGGTGCCGCCGCAGTATGCAAACGCCTCCTTGCCAATCTTTTTTAAGGTAGAGGGCAGTGTGATCTTTTTCAGCATATGGCAGCGGTAAAACGCCCGCTCTGGAATCTCCTCCACCCCTTCCGGGATTCGAATCTCTTCTAAGGAAGTACAGTTTTCAAAGGCATGTGCACCGATCTGCTGCAAATTTTCTGAAAACTCAACACAGCGCAGGGCACCGCAGCCAAAAAACGCATGTGCGCCGATGCTTGTCACGCTTCCAGCCTGCCGGACCTCACGCAGCCATTTGCAGCCCGCAAATGCGTGTGCGCCGATGCTTGCCACCGTCTCTGAAAAAGTGATCGCTGTCAGCAGATTTCCGTCCTGAAAGGTGCCTTCTCCAATTTCTGTGATACCATGTGCAAGGCGGAATCTGGCAATATTGCCTGTACATTCCCGAAGGACACCATGCTCGTCCGTCTTAAAACAATTGAGGCTGTCCATCACAGCCTGTTTTGCCAGCGGCGGCAGCGCGCGCTCACGGTCTGCCAATCCCGTAAACTGCACTGTTTCGCCGTCTGGCAGGCGCATTTTTCTCAGATTGATACAATTGCGAAATGCATACTCCTCCACCTGTACAAATCTGCGCTTTGCGTCTGTCCTTGGAAAACAGATCCCCGTGATATCCAGCCCGTTTGCAAACGCCCAGCCACACACCAGACGAACGGAATCTGGAATCTCCACCTCCCCCACAGAAGCCGAACCGTCGAGCAGCATGTCCCGCACAATGACAAGCGGCGTCTCCCTGCGCTGCTTCGCAATCCAAGGCGTCCCGTGAAATGCCCTTGCGCCAATGTGCTCCACACTCTCTGGAATCTCCACCTGCTCAAGCATCATCGCGTCGCGGAACACCTCCGCCCCAATCCGCCGTATTCCCGATGGAATCCGCACCACACTGGCGGCGCCGCGGTAGCGGACCAGATGCTCCTCCTGCAAAACGGTAAAGCAGCTCAGTGCACTCTGAAACAACCGCCGTACCATCTCAGGAATCTCTTCTGACAGGATATCCTGATAACAGCGAAACGTCCATTCCGTTCCCTGCCATACAATCCAGCTCAGCGCTGTACAGCCAGAAAGTGCGTATTCTTTGAGGCAAATCCTCCCCTGCTGCCCGGACAGGCAGATTTTTTCAAGCCCGCTGCAATCCTCCATAGCATGTGCGCTCAGACATACGCCGTCTTGAAATGCCGCATATTTCAGTGCCTCACAGCCCTCAAAGGCATACTCGCCAATCTCATCAAACGGTGCAAAATCAAACTCCTGCAAATGCTTACAGCCGCTAAAGCAATATGCCTTGACCACCTTTGCATTCTCACACCGGCAGACCGCCAAATCCGTACATCCTGCAAAAAGCCGTTTTTCCAGAATCATAGCTTCCAAAAGCACTGCCCTGCAAAGCGCAATACATCCTGCAAAAGCCGCCTCGCCAATCGCCTGTGCGGAGCATCTGATCTCTTTTAAATGAATACACTTTTCAAATGCGTTCGCTCCTATGAGAAGCTGCTGTCCATCTACAAAATCAACCGCCTCAAGACTGCTGCACCCAAAGAAAGCGCCCTCGCCAATCCAGCGCACGCCCGCCGGCAGAATGACTTTGCAAAGATCACGGTTCCCGGCAAACGCGTAGGGTGCAATGCCACGGATAAAATCTGGAAGAAGAATCTGCTCTGCAAAAACAGCCCTGTCCGCGCAGGCTTCCAAGGAAACCACCAGATTCCCCACCACGCGGATTCCGTTTTCAAGCGTTCTCCCAAGAACCGTACCCGCGAAAGCGCGCTCGCCTGCTGTCAGTGCCGGATGCACCGCGCTTTCCGCAAGCAGGGCACAGCCGCACAGCGCTTCCCTGCCAATGGATTGTGCCTGCTCCAGCCGGATTCTGCGCAAGTTCCTGCACTGGTAAAAGGCACGCACGCCAATCGCCTGCCACTGCACAAGCTCTTGCTGATCACTGGTCAAAACCTCCTCTAGCGCTTCACAGCCAGAAAAAACTTCCGCTTCCAGACAAGTGACCGCAGAAGGAAGATACACGCGCCGAAGCGATTTACAGCCCTTAAACGCCGCCGCGCCGACAGATGTCACGCCTGCGGGGAGATGGACGTTTGTTATTTTTGTGTTTCCATAAAAGGCGCCGCCAGCGATGATGCCCACATTTTCTGGAATCCACACTTCCCCTTCAAGGTCCTGTCCGTCCCAAAATACCGCACCCGCCTGTACATCCCCCGCCGAAACCATTTCTTTAAAATGCTGCGCATCCCATTCCTTTTCATAGGCATCATGCAGCACAGCAGCGCGCGTGCTGTATCTTTGCTGTTTTCCCTGCGTCTTCCCTTCAAATGCATGTCTCCCCACAGATTGCAGGGATTTGGGCAGGACGACACGCCCCAGCGCGGTGCAGCCGTATGCAAACTGGTCTGGGATATGGCACACGCCCTCCTCCAAAAACAGCAGCTTTAATTTCATACAATCGCGGAATATACCCGCACCATACGCTTTGCCTGTATCACCTCCGCCGGATATCCACGCCTTCTGCACAGGGCTCTTTGCAAATGCCAGACTCTCCACAACCGCTGTTTTTGCCGGTATGCGTACCTCCCGCAGGCCAGCGCGGTAAAATGCCATCTTCCCGATATATACAAGACTCTCTGGAAGCGCCAACTTTTTTAATCCAGTACAGCCGTAAAAAGCGCTCTCCCCAATCCGGCAGAGCCCCTCTGGCAGCGATACCTCCTGCAATGCGCGGCATCCTCGAAACACCCTGTTTTCCAAAAACTGGATCTGATTGGGAACCGCCACCCGCAAGAGCTTCACGCAGTCCGAAAAAGCCCCTGCCCCAATCCGGCAGAGCCCCTCTGGCAGCACGGCAGTCTGCATCATCAGACAGCCCCGGAACGCCTCTGCGCCAATCTCTTGCAGACTTTCGGGCAGTATCACCTTGTCGATCGTCTCAATGCCGGCAAATGCCTCCTGTGCAATCGCGGTAATGCCCTCTGGAATCACAACTCTGGACTCCGCGCCCAGATATTGCAGCAGTATGGTTCCGCTGAGCCTGAAATTGCCAAACACCTGCCTGTGTACCGCGCGGACAGGCTCAGGAATCTCCTTTACAGACACGAGGCTTTTTACAGTGTCTGGTTCTTGCTGCCTGTAAATATCCGCTAATCCCTCAAATGTATACACAGCCCCGTCACAAGTCCTGACTGTTTTTAATGAAGTACAGTTGCGGAATGCATCCTCATCAATCTGCACCCCGTCTCCGCCCAGAACGACTTCCTCCAAGCCAATACAATTGCGGAATGCACGGCTCTCGATTTTCCGCAGGGATTTGGGCAGACGGATATCCACAATCCCCCGCAAATCATAAAAACTGCTTTTTCCAAGAACTTCGATTCCCTCCGGCACCTCAATATGTTTGATATTGACCCGGAAACGGACAAGCGTCCTGCCCTCAAGCTCCATCATACGCTCAAGAATATCTCTCACCACCAGCGCAATGAGCGGCGGCACACTGCATGCGCCTGCCGCCGCGTCCACAACATTTGGAATGCAGAAGGTCTCACCATCGGCATATCTGATTTCACGGACCCGCCCACAGCCTGTAAAGACATCACAGATACAGTGCTCGTCCAGCTCCCGTGAGATCACAAGCTTTTGAAGCGCTGTCCCGTTTGCAAGCGCCTCCATGCCAAGCCGTTTCACGCCCGGCATCTGCACTTCCTCCATGCTGTCGCAGTACAAAAAAGCGCACTCTCCCAGCTCCTCTACAGAACATGGCAGAATTGCGCGTTTCAGGGCATGACACCGATGGAATGCGTAGCGCCCTATGGCTCTTACTCCGTCTGGAATCACGACCTCCTCTAATTTGCGGCAGCCCTTGAACGCATCCCCCATAATATAGTACAGTCCCGCAGGCAGCACAACTTTTCTCAGGGACACACAGCCCTTAAAAGCACCTTCGCCGACGGTATGAATCCCTTCTGGAACTTGCAGCTCCTCCTCCCGCCCTGTATAGCGCAGCAGCACGCCGTTTTCTATTTGAAAATATTGATTCATCTCTTGCATCTACTCCACCATCGTTCCTTTTAGATATCCGCCTGATTCTCCCCAAAAATCAACGCGATCACTCTTTTCAGTTCATCCAAGCTGCCGCTTCTGTACATTTGCTCCTTGTAACGCTTCATCCCTTTTCGCTTCTTCATCATATAGGAGGCAAGCTTTTTCATATAGCTCAAGGTAAAGGTTTCATCATAATACCGCGCAGTCAATGCCATCTGCTCCGTCAAAAGCGTCCATGCTGACTTCTTGCAGGGCTTTCCAGTCAGTTCTGAGAAAATAAAAGGGTTCTCCAACCCATAGCGCGCAATCATAATCCCATCTGCACCCGTGTTCTCAAACATCCGTTTGGCATCCTCAGTAGAAAAAATCCCGCCGTTTGCAATGACAGGGATTGACACTGCCGCCTTTGCGTGCGCAATCTCCTCCATATGCGGTTTCCCGTCGTACATCATGCTGCGGCTCCTGCCGTGAATGGTAATCATGTCCGCGCCCGCATCCTCACACACACGGGCAAACTCAGCGGCAAACAGCTCATTTTCACGAATGCCCACACGGCATTTCACCGTGACTACTTTTCCGCTCCGCTTGCAGCCCCGGATAACCGCTGCCGCCCGCTTGGCATCCTGCATCAGCGCACTGCCCTCACCGCTCTTAAACACATTTGGCACCGGACAGCCCATATTGATGTCAATGATATCAAACGCTTCCAAAAACGGGCTTTTTGCCATCCGCTCCATCACTGCCGGATTGCCGCCAAGCAGCTGTACTGCTTTGACGGGCTCCTCCGGGGTCGTGATGAGGAGGCGGTTTGTCGCCCTGTCCTCGTATTTGAGCGCGTTGGCGCTGCACATCTCCGTAAAACACAGACCTGCGCCAAGCTCATACGCCAGCATCCGAAACGGATAGCAGGTATATCCTGCAAGCGGCGCCATCAGCACATTGGACGGCAGCAGCAGACCGCCGACGCGGATAGGTCTGACATTCAGTCTGACATCCATGGTATCCATAGCCCCACCTCCAATGAATGATTCGATCCTACTTTTCCCGGTCCATAAATGCTTCAAACATCCGCATGCTATATTGATAGTATGCTGCCAGACCTGACTGTTTTAACAGCTTCATATCATTGATCTGCTTCTGAAACAGCTCCATAAAATCTGCTGTATCATGCAGTCCCATCCTGCCGGTTTCCGGCGGAAGCGAGGTGAGCCCGCCATTTTTATCCACGCCCAGATGGGCTTCGAGCGCATGCATCTCCACAACCGTCGCACAGCGCGGATTAATTTTGTTGAGATGGATGGTCTGTTCAAATTCCTCTCCATTTTCATCCACGCCCTTTGCAATGACCGTCGGGTCCTCCTCTGTTGAGTTTTGCGCATATTGGATATAATACGATAAGCCAGTGCCGTTTCCGCCAGAGTACAGTGTATCCTCTGTCGGCATATAGACGATATATTCCTTCCCACTAACAGCAGCCGCATTATTCAGCGCCTTGGCAAAGCCATTCTCCTCTGTCTTTTTCTGAGCGTTTGCCGCCGCTGCGCCTGTCATTGGATACCCTGCCGGTCTTATTCCGTTCATTCCTACTCCATTTATTCCCATTTCTTTAGCACTCCCTGTTTTTATCAGACCTGTTTTTCCCCTGCCCGTGTACAATCGAGCAGGGGAATGACCTTCTCTCCTACTCGCCGCGCGCCCCATGCGCCGCCTTAGCGGCATACTTCCCCTGCATGGGGCTGCAATCGAGCAGGGAAGAGCCTTCTTCCTCTGCTCGCGCGCCGGGCACCCGTCAGCTTCTGCTGACAAATTTCATCTGGGTGCCCGTGTGCATAAAAACGGCGGCTCCTCTGTCAGTCAGAACCGCCTGCCGCTCCCTGTGTATCAGTCCGAGCTGCTTACTTTTCCAGAAAATCCCAAAAACGCTTATATTGCAGATATCCCTCTAAATTATTCGCTTCAAACTGTGTCTGCATCGCATCTCTCACAACGCTGAGCCAGTCGTTCTTTTTGAACAAATCGTCATAGCTTCTGTCCTCTGCACCGTGCTGGTGTGCGGCCGCCCCCGTAAATGCGGACAGTGCATCGGGATATTCTCCGCTTGCTGACAGATGGCTTGCGTAAGCGAACATATCTACATAATCACTGCTTCTGGTGTCCACCTTTGACACATCCACCATGCGCTCCGTCACATTTCCTTCCTTGTCCCACACCTTTACCTTGTACTCTGGATTCGCCGGGTCAAAGTCCTTTGGCTGGTAAACCGTCATCGAATAATCTGACCCGCAAATAGCGCCGACCGCCTCTCCATCTGTATCATTTGAAATATGCAGTTCAAATGTACCGCTTGGCATCTGCGAGGTCTGTGTCACGCTGCCCATCTCACTTGCATTATTCCTCCGTTGTGTCTTTCGGGGTTCATACCCTGTCACGGGGTATCCTGCTGTCCCAATTCCATAAATGCTCATGTTTTTTTATCCTCCTTTCGTTTATAATATCGGCAGAACCGCCCTGTAAGTTAACCCCACTCTCCGCGAAACTTAGGAACTGTAGGAAAATAACTGACGCATCTTGACTTGTCTATTTCTCCGATATCAAATTGCTAAAGCAATTAGCACAAAAAGCCTCGCCGTAGACCGCTACGCCTACGTTTTTTGTACTGCACTCTCGAAGAAATATCCTGCGCAATCTGCATCACTTATTTTTCTACAATTCCTTACAGATAAAATTCCTTATACCAGCAGGCAAACCTGCGTAGTCCGTCCCTCAAATCCGTGGAGGGCTTAAAGCCAAAATCGCGCTCGAGTCCGCTCACATCGGCATACGTCACCTCCACATCCCCCGGCTGCATGCCCACAAGCTCCTTATGCGCCTCAAAGTCATACTCCTCTGGCAGCACAGCGGCACGCTTTAGCTCCTCCTGTAAGATTTCCACGAAATCAAGCAGGTTCTCAGGCTGGTTGTTGCCAATGTTGTAGATCTTGTATTTCACGCCATCCTCATTTGGAAGCGGCGCGCACTGCATCACAGACATTACCCCGGTGACAATATCATCAATATAAGTAAAATCGCGTTTACAGTTGCCATAGTTAAAGATTTTGATCGTCTCATTCCTGACAAGTTTGTCTGTAAAGCCAAAATACGCCATATCCGGGCGCCCTGCCGGACCATATACTGTAAAAAAGCGCAGTCCTGTAGACGGAATGCCATACAGTTTTGCGTAAGCATGTGCCATCAATTCATTGGATTTCTTGGTGGCAGCATAGAGTGATACCGGATTGTCCACTTGATCCTCTGTCGCGTAAGGTATTTTCTTATTACTTCCGTAGACCGAGGAAGAGCTCGCATACACAAAGTGCTCGACACCGCCTGCGCCCCCGTCATAGCTGTGCCTGCATGCCTCGAGAAGATTATAGAAACCAATCATATTGGACTCGATATAGGCATCTGGATTCTCAATGCTGTAGCGCACGCCTGCCTGCGCCGCCAAGTTCACGACGATCTGCGGCCTGTGCGTCTCAAATAGTTCTCTGATCTCCTTTTGTTCTGCGATATTTCCCTTGATAAAAATAAACTTCCCTTTTCCGCCGGACACCAGCTCCCTGATCTGGTTTAAGCGAAATTCTTTGAGGGATACATCATAATAATCATTCATATTGTCGATACCGACAATCGTGACATTGACCACACTTTTCAGAAGTGTCTGTATCAGATTGGCACCGATAAATCCTGCGGCTCCTGTCACAAGGATCGTCTTATTTTCAAGTTTCACATTTTTTTCAAGCATGTTCTTTCTCCTTTTTGCCAAATATCAACGAAGCAAACAATGCGTTGATGTCGTCTGGCTCCTCTCCAACCCACTCTTCACTAAACCGGTTGGCAGCATCATGCATGCCAATCCGCTCCATTGCATTGACAACGCGCATCCGAATCTGGACGGACGACTGCTTCGCCCACTGAAATGCTTCGAGCAGCCGCAGGCCATCCTTGTATACTCGGTCATAATCCCCCAGCGTGTTCAGCTCCTTAAAGTAGTCATCGACCCATCCCTGAACATTATATTTATACTCTGTCCGCTCATCAATCTCTGCCAGCTCATTAAAGCCGCACGGATGTTTCTTCTGCTCCTCCTCGATGATTTCGAGCAGCGTGTCATATGCACTATACCAGCATTCATTGATAATATTCCCATTATCCAGCGCCTTATAACATTTTGCAGTCAGATCCTCAAATATATTCCATTTACGATTCTTTTCCATCTATTTTATACCTTTCTTTATTCTTAGCGTTTTTTGTCCTTTCAGTTCTGTCTGGTTGCAGCGAGATGTCTCTCATATCATAGTATACCATTATTTGACTGTTCCCACAACAAAACATTTAGGAATCTTTCCTCCTTTCTCAGCATATCATTATCACAAATACATGACAATGCGGTGGTTCTGTAGATGAAGCAGTCAAATCATATATTCAATATCTTATATCTTATATGTATGTTTCTGACGGTGACAGCGATCGCAAGACCGCTCTATTATCAGCATTCAATTCCGGCGATCGCCTCCACTGCCCAGACCCCCGCCGACATCAAACGTGCCGCCCTCACGTTCGATGACGGCCCGCACCCTGTCTACACCGCCCATCTTCTCGATGAACTGAAAAAGCGCGGCGTGAAAGCGACCTTTTTTGTCACGGGGGAACACGCAGAACTCCATCCTGATCTCATCAAACGGATGCACGACGAAGGTCATCTCATCGGCAACCACACCTACAGCCACATACAGCTCACCTCCTCCAACAAAAACCAATTCAAGGAAGAGCTGATACAGACCAATGAGATTCTTCATGATATCACCGGTGCAGAAGTACAGTATGTGCGTCCTCCCTACGGATCGTGGGACAAAAAATTCGAGACAGACCTGAATATGTTTCCTGTTCTGTGGAATGTAGACCCTCTCGACTGGTGCACTGCCAACGCAAGCCGAGTGGCAAGTACCATCCTAAACAAAGTCTCCGACAATGACATCATCCTGCTGCATGATTATTATGATACCTCCGTCGAGGCTGCTATCATAGTTGTTGACGAAATGACACGGCAGGGCTACGAGTTTGTCACGGTAGACAAAATTTTATTTGATTAATCATCCGCTGAAAATAATATTTGATTTCAGCAGGGAAATATGCCATTATATAAAAGTAGCTATGTGTACACACCAAACGGAGAACTTTTACCATGCAAAAGCATAAAATACTGCTCCTTGTCCTGCTGCTTCTGGCCTGCATCTTTGCGGGCATTCTGCTGGGGAGTGTCCCGCTCCATCCAGCCAGTGTCCTGCGGTGTCTGGCTGGTCTTGACAAGGATTCCACTACTTATATCTTAGTGAACACGGTCCGCCTCCCCCGCGTCATGGGGGCAGTCCTTGCCGGCATGGGACTTGCCACAGCCGGCGTACTCTTGCAGAGTGTCATGAACAATTCCCTCGCAAGCCCAAACACCATCGGCGTCAACTCCGGCGCCGGTTTTGCTGTAATGCTCACGCTGATGTTTGGCGGCGCCTCATACTGTATTCCGGCTGCTGCCTTTGCTGGCGCCCTGCTCACGACACTCACCATCTTTGGACTGGCATATGCGGCTGACAGCTCGCGCACCACCATCATTCTAGCCGGCATCACGGTGTCGAGCTTCCTCAATGCAGGCATCAACACCATCAAACTCCTCGACACGGACATCACCGTAAACCTCACCACCTTTATGATTGGTTCCCTGTCAGGACTGACTTTTGACAACCTGAAATTCCCCGCTGCCGCCATTCTTACAGCGCTTTTTTTGTCCTTTCCTGCGGCAAAATCTGTGAATGTGCTCAATCTGGGAGATGACATTGCGCGTTCGCTGGGGCTTCATGTCATACTTGTGCGGCTGTTTCTGCTCGTCCTGTCAAGCATTTTGTCGGGCTGCGTGGTAAGCTATGTCGGACTTTTGAGCTTTGTCGGGCTGATTGTCCCCCATATCTGCCGCCGCCTGTTTGGCAATGACGCCCGCATTCTGCTGCCCTGCTCTGCTCTGCTTGGCGCCAGCTTTGTCCTCATCTGTGACATTCTGGGACGTGTCCTGTTCTCCCCCTTTGAGCTGCCTGCCGGTGTCCTGATGTCCTTTGTTGGAGGGCCGTTTTTCCTGTATCTGTTATTTACCAAAAAAGGAGGGCGCAGAGTCCATGCTTGAGTTTCGGAAAGTGGATATCCGCTGTAATTTTGTACCTATTTTAAATCAGATCTCGGTCTGTTTTCAGAAAGGAGAGATCACGACTGTCATCGGGCCAAACGGCTGCGGCAAGACCACACTTCTGCAATGCCTGAACGGTTCCTCCAAGGTCACTTCGGGCACCATCCTCCTAGACGGCGCAGACTATCTTGCCATGCCGTTCAAGGAACGCGCGCGCAGGGTGTCATTTCTGCCGCAGGTGCGCACCATCATTCCAGCGCTGCCTGTGAAAACGCTGGTGGAACACGGGCGGTTCCCGCATCTTGGGTTTGCGCGCAGAAAGTCCAAAAAAGATATCGAAATCGTTGCACATGCGATGGATTTCGCACAGGTGTCACCCTACGCTGCACAGTATGCAGACACGCTCTCCGGCGGAATCCGCCAGCGCGCCTTCTTTGCAATGACACTCGCGCAGGACTGTGACTATATTGTCCTCGATGAGCCCACCACCTACCTTGATCTAAATGGACAGCGGGCTTTTATGGAGATGCTTGCACAGCTAAAGGCACAGGGAAAAACCGTGATCCTCGTCCTTCATGACATTGGACAGGCACTTGAGATTTCTGACACGCTTGTCATTATGCAGGACAGAAAGATAGCTGCCACAGCAACCCCACAGGAATGTCTGCGGCAGCACATTATAGAAGAAGTCTTTGATGTCCGCCTCAAAGAATTTTCAGATGAGGAAGGGCATTACTATTTCTTTTATTAAAAATCCTCACCGTACAGGATGTCGGCAAGCTTTTGATAGGCCTCTCCCCATCTCGCATTTGGCTTTAAATTGTACAGTTCCTTTTCAAGGACATAGTACCTGCCCTCCCTCACAGCAGTGAGCTTACTCCACGCAGGATTGTTCAGCAGTGTATTCTCGATGTTCTGCTGGACTGCCTTGGCGTCTTTGCCCTGTGTTGTCACAAAGACAAAATCCGGGTCAGCGGCAATCACCGCCTCCATGCTCAGGTCATCAAGCAGACTGTCATCATCGTCAGCAATATTGATACAGCCAAGCTCCGCAAGCATTTCTCCGCCGACATTGCCATAGCTTCCTTTTGCCTTGACACTCGACGCACTCGCCCTCAAAAAGACGATTTTGGGTGCTATTTTTCCCTCAAGATTTCTCTGGTTCACGCGCTCCCGCGCTGCATCCACCTGCTTTTTGACCTCGATTCCGTTTTGGAGATACAAGTCCTCTCTGCCCGTAATATCTGTACAGATTTCCAGCATGTTCATATATTCATTAAAGTTCGACACGGAAAAATACGCTGTCGTAATGCCGGCATTTTCCAGAATTTTCTCGATATCCATGTCTGCCTCTGTGTTGGCGCTGGCAATCACGAAATCTGGTTTTGCGGCAATGATTTTCTCGATATCAGGTTCCAGATGCGAGCCGACGTTGACTACATCCTCCCCCAGATTCAGATCGAAGCTGGTCCATGAATCATTGGCGGCGCCCACCACGTCACCGCCCGCAAGCAGCCATAGTTCCGTAAAGCTGCCGATCAGCGTGATCACCCTGTCATGGCTCTCCACTGTGACCGTCCTGCCGATATCGTCCGTGAACGTAATCCCTGCCGCCTCTGTCTGCGCAGACTCCGCTTCCTCCCGTTTCCGCGCCTCCTTCTCAAGTTTCTCTTCTAATATCGTACTCCTTGACTCTCCTTCGCTGTGCTCCTCCTCCACTGCCGCCACAGTACTTTCTGCTGCTGCACTGGTCTGCGTTTCCTTGTCCGCACACCCTTGTAGCACAAAAACTGCTGCCAGCAAGGGCAGTATCCATTTTTTCATAATCTTAGCCTCCTGTTATTACACCATTCTAACAGCTTCATACAAACTGATTTTTCTGTCTGTCGTAATGATAATCAATTTGTCCAAGTTTGTCTACTATTTTTTGCAGCTCCTCCTCTGTATCTTCACAAAATGCCTCAAGGCTTGGATAATAGTCTCTTAGTTTCAGATTGATATAGCTCAATAGCATAACTGGATCGTTTGGCATTCTCTCACACTCCTTTCACCTGTTCTGCACTCAGGCTCACGATGATAAGCTCCACGCTCAGCATGTCAGGCATACGGCCAGTCTTGACCGCCTCCTCCGCCTCCACGCAGGCTCTCAGGGCAGTCTCTAGCTGGGACTGCTTGAACTGTGCCGCCTGCGGGATATATTTCTTTTTCAGATAATATGCATTTAACCCTGTCTGTCTGGCAATGTCGCTCTCATGATATCCCTTGGATTTCATTTCTTTTACTTGCAGCAGCATATTGAACTGTCTGGCGATCAGTGCCAGAATTTTCATGGGTGCCTCTTTCAGCGCAAGTAGGTTATAGTAGAGTCCTAACGCCTGTTTCTGCCTTTTCTGCGCGACTGCCTCCACCATGTCAAAGATCTGGTTCTGTATCTGGACAATACACAATTCTTCCACATCCGATGCCGTGATACCCTCGTCATAATATTTGTAACACACCAGCTTCTCCACCTCGCGGCGGATATTCTCCATGTTCGTACCAGTCTTATCCAGCAAAAGACTCAGCGCATCCGGCGTAATCTGTTTATTTTCCTTTTTTAACAGCCCCATCACCCATTTTCTGAGTGTCGCCTCGTCCTGTATTTCACAGAGCGCCGCATAGCCATTCGCCGTGACTGCCTTGTAAAGCTTGCTCCGCTTGTCTGTCTCCTCCTCCACTAAGATCAAGTACGTCGTATCTGGAATCGCCTTGACAAGTGCAAGAAACTGGTCATTTCCATTTTTCAGCCAGCCGCTGTTCTCGATGATGATCACTCTGCGCTCCGCAAAAAACGGCATCGTCCCCGCCAGATCAACCACCTCGCCGGCGTTGATATCCTTGCCGGAATACACACTGCAATTCATCGTATCCTCCGCCGGAACCAACGCAGCCCTCAGCTTATCGCGGTACTGCCTGCGCAGATAAGCCTCCTCCCCGCAGAGAAGATACAGGTGGCTGAACTGGCCGCTCTTAATGTCCTGTGCTATCCTTTTCATTCTATGCTTCATCCCTCATTTCTGTTCTGCCAAACTATCATTTATAAAAGTTTCTATCGTATAACATCCCTTCCTGATGTGTATGGTAATGGCTCCTGTGTCCTTTGTCATCCAGATGCCGCTCCCTGTTTGTTCCAGCCGCGCAACAGTCTCAGCGTGCGGATGTCCATAGCGGTTGTTCTCACCGCAGGAAATAATCGCAGTCTCTGGCTGAAGCTGCGCTAACAGCGCCTGCGTGTTTGAATATTTCGAACCGTGGTGTGCTGCCTTATAGATGTCAATGCCCGCAAAACCGCTCTGCTGTAAGAGCTGTCCCGCCGCCTGCTCCCCGTCTGCCTCTACGTCCCCTGTCAACAGTGCTGTGACCCCTTCGGCTTCCAGTTTCATTACAAGAGAAGAGGCATTGCGCGAGGCTGTCTCGTAGCCCGCACTGGGATGCAGCACTTCAAAGCGCAGCCCGCGCGCCTCCATGCTGTCACCTGCTTTCAGGCGGTATATCGGAATCTGCCTGCGCTCACACAGCATTTGAAGCTCCTCATACGGTTCATCTTCTATGACTGCATCAGAAATACACAGACGCTTGATCCTGATATCCATTGTCTGACCGCTGTCTTTTAGCATCTCCATGATACCGGATATATGGTCGCTGTCCAGATGTGTCAGAAAGACCGCATCCAATGTGGCTACTCCGTTGTATTTCAAAAATGGCACGATCGTATACTGCCCTGTTTTGCTCTTTGAAGAGCTTCCGCCATCCACCAGAAACTGCTCGCCCCCAGCGCTCTCAATCCAGATACAATCCCCCTGCCCCACGTCCAAAAAAGTGACAGACACGCCGTCAGCCGGATTCTCACTGATTAATGTGACCGCCGCAAGCACTGCCGCAAACTTTATAACCGCAGGCAGTCCCACGGTCTGTTCTCCCTGTCCGCGCGCCGCCCCTTTTGTATGATACAAGCCCCTTTCAGGCGCCCGTGCCGATAAGAACACCCCATATTGGTGTGCGGCGTACAAATACACTACCACCGCACAAAATACACAGATTCTCCATGTATCCGGCCGCCCTACAACCCAGTTTGCAAACGGAAGCCTGAGCGACACTGTGCAGAGCCGCTCAAATCCCGCAAGCAGCAAATGACAAAGCCCTCCTGCGGTTTTTGCCGGCACAGAGCCAATCACAGCCGGCAGACTGCCAGCGCCAAGACAGACAAGTCCTGCCGCCATCAAAACAGACATCGCAGGAATAATCACCAGATTCAGCAAAAATGAGTACACCGGAAATTCATAATAAGCAGCCAGCATTATAGGAAAATGCACCAGAAAAATACGAACGCTTACACTGAGCGGCTCCAGAAACTTCCACCGCACAGGTTTTATGATCTCTGACAGGCACCCAATCCCAAGAATTGCGCCAAAGGAAAGCTGAAAACCCGAATGGTACAGATACCGCGGCTCCTCCATCAATATCAGCATAGCAGCAACCGCCAGCGCCGTCAGCATGTCATAAGTCCGCCGCAGCATCTGCGCCGCCAGCTGCAATCCAAACATCAGTATCGCCCGGTATGCCGAACTGCTCATGCCAACCATCTCTCCATAGGCAGCCATCACGCCGACAGACACCACCGCACACAGCGGCTGCGGTATCCAGAGCTTTCGCAGAATGTGATAAAACCCCATGCCAAGCATTGTGATATGAAGACCTGAAATCGCAAAAATATGCGCAATGCCGCTCTTTTGAAAAAGCTGTTTGCTCTCCTCGTCAAGCCCCGACTTGCTGCCAAGAAGGATTGCTTTCATAACCGAAGCATCCTTGGGCGCAAGCACCCTGTCAAAAACCCCCTCAAGGGAACGCCTGATCTGGTATAAATACTCCCGGCAGCCCGAATAGCTGCTGCCCTGCGCGATCACCTCTGCCTTGTAGAGCCGAAACGCCACGCCCAGAATCTGATAATATCCCTGCGCGTCAAATTCTCCCGGATTGCGTGCCCTGCCAAAGCCAGAAACCTTTCCCGCCACTGCAATGACGCTTCCCGCCTTGGGTACATCCCCGCGCTCCCCCAGCTCAAGATAGCACAAAACCCTGCCATCTATTTTCTGCTTTGGCTGCGATGCGCTCACATGGTCCAATTGCACCACCAATTCATCCTTTTGCACGTATTTCTGCACGACCCTGCCCTGCAAAGTCACATTACTGCCCTCTTCTAGGCAGAGAGTGGGCGCCGGTGCGGGATTCATCTGTAAATATATGAACACAGTCACCACAAATGCCACACAGACGCAGCAAAGTGGTCTTCTCATTCATCTTAACCTTTCTATTTAACCTTTCTATATATAAAATATTTGCTGTTAATTCACTAAGGACAGATTTCTCTCAAAGATTGTGGACGCCTCGTACTTGTCCCGGAATTTCCCGTCTTTATTTCCATCGATCGAGATCTGTACTTTATTGATATTGCTTAGCTCCACCAACGAATTGACAATCGAGTAGATTGTCACGTCCGTTGTCACATTGTTCACTGCCGTGAGCATCGTGCTGTCAAATGTCAGGTAACACACGCCGTCCTTGACCGTAATGTTGACCAGCTTTGTATCTGGACTGACCGTCGGAAACGTCTCGTCGCTTGCCGGTCCACTGATAAGCTGTTCTACGACCAGCTTTTCCATCGGTACATTCGACAGATCGGCATTGTGCGTCAGCTCTCTGTTCACCGCCACAAGCCCGTCCCCTGTCTCATTGGCAAAATACAGCCGCAGCGTCACTTTGCTCTCAACCTTCTCGACCTGCGTCCCGGCATTGTTCACAAACATGTCCGCAGTCATGGCGCCAATCGCATTCCCCGACAAATCTGTCAAAGACTCTCCGTTGACGGTGAGCATCACATAATTTACATCCGGTATATTGGTCAGGCTCCTGACGAGCGCTGCCCGCGTCAATACCTCTGTCGTCCCTGAGAGTTCCTTATATTTCTCTCCAAGGGACACGATGACCTGCTCCCCGTCATAGGAGTACGTTATAATATTAATCCCGCTTGTGAGTGTTGCCTTCAATTCTTTATTATCCGGCACAGAGCACAAAAGTGTCAGCACCTCCACAATCATATCCTTCGTGTCCGTGCTTTCAAGATAGTGTGTCTCCGCCACAAGCTTTGTCTCTTTTTTATTCAGATAGGAAATATCGACGGCTGTCCCCTTCTGTTCTGCGTGGCTGCATCCAGTCATGAGAAGCACTGGAAAAAACAGCATACCAAGCAGAAGCCAAAACCTGCGATATCTCCTCAAAGGTTTTAAAACCATACGAATCCCTCATTCCTGCCCAATTAGGCTACTGCGCGATATAGGTAAGCGGTATCCTGACTCGGAATACAGTCCCTACCCCCTCCTCACTGCTCACGGTGATCGCTCCTCTGTGCCTCAGAATCGCACTCTTGGTAATGGCAAGTCCTAGTCCCGTACCGCCGATCTCTTTGGAATGGGATTTATCTACCCTGTAAAAACGCTCATAAATATGCTCAATCGACTCCTGCGGAATACCAATACCAGAATCAGATACTTCTACGGAAAAATACTGGTGATCCGCATCGAGTATCACCTTCACCCAACCGCCCTTGACATTATACTTGATCGCATTTTCTACCAGATTCGTAAGCGCCAGTGTGAGCTTGACTTCATCCACTTCTGCAATCACCGGTCTGCGGCTCTCAAAGACCAGCTTAACATCCGCCCTCGACGCAATGGGTCCCAGACGCTTCAACAGCAGTTCCAGCACTTGGTTCATATCCACTGTATCGACGTTGATATCCGCCGAGGTTCTTGTCATCTTGACCAGCGAGAGCAGATCTGTGATGATCTTGTTCTCCCTGTCAATCTCCTCTGCGATATCTGTCATAAACTCACGGTACAGCTCCGCAGGCACGTCCTGCTGTGTGATCAGTGAATCCGCCAGCACCTTCATGGAGGCGAGCGGTGTCTTTAACTCGTGGGAGACATTGGACACAAACTCCTGACGGGAATCGTCCAGCACTTTCATTCTGCCCATCATCTGGTTAAAGGCGTCTCCGATATTCTCTGTCTCGATATAGTCCGTGACGCTGATCTCCTCATCGGTGAAACCGTTCTTCACATCATTGATCGCATCTGTAATTTTCTCAAAAGGCTTTAACATCTTGCGGCTCAGCAGGAGGGCAATGCCAAAGATTACCACCATCGAGAGCAGCTCCAGCAAAAAAGCCCGGCTCTGGATATACTCATAGCCATTTCGGATACTGTCTGTGGACACGCTGGTCAGCATCGCCCCCAGCACATGAGACTTGCCCTCAAACTTTTCCTCAATCGGCACAACGATCTCAATATAGCCTGCATCCTTTAGACTGTCTGAGGCACCCTCACCCTTTAAGCACTTGATGATCGCCTCAGAAATAATAATCTTTCCCTCGCTGACAGCATAAGTATCCTTGATAATCTTCAGACCGCTGTTGACAATCAGCACCCTTCCGTCATAGAGATTGGACAGCTGTGAAAGTTCCGCATTGACAACCTCGCTGCTGCTGTCGAGCATATAATTGTATGTAATCAAATGATCTGCAATAATCTTTACCTGCGTCTGGACTTCATTGGTCCTTGTCGCAATCGTATTGTCCAGATAGCGCTCAAGGATACCAAAATGAAGCACAATACATGGCACGATTCCCGCTGCCATAATAATACAGAACATTCTTGTCTTCAGACTTCTAAAGCTTGTAAAAACTTTTCCTTTTTTCATCTTTTCCCAAAGCTTTTTCACGCCGTTCTCCTATTTATAATAGTATCCTACGCCCCATTTGGTGTGTACATACTTAGGCTCACTTGGATTTGGCTCAATCTTTTCCCGCAAACGCCGGATATGCACATCCACTGTCCGCACGTCGCCGGGATAATCCTCTCCCCAGACCAGTTTCAGCAGATTATCCCTGCCATAGACTTTGTTGGGATTGAGCACCAACAGTTCCAGCACATCAAATTCTTTGGCGGTAAGATTGACTTCCTTGCCATTGACATGCAGACGCCTGCCCTCACAGTCAAGCCTCAAGTCTCCCGCCTCAATGATCTGTGTCTTTTTATCCACGGATTCCTTTGTCTTTGCGCCAGTCCTGCGTATGATTGCCTTGATGCGCGCCTTTACCTCCAGAATGTTAAAGGGTTTGGTAATATAATCGTCTGCGCCATACTCGAGTCCGAGTATTTTGTCCATGTCCTCGCCTTTTGCTGTGAGCATGATGACAGGCACATCCGAAAATTCCCTGATCTGCTGGCAGACTTCCAGCCCTGTCAGTTTTGGCAGCATGATATCCAGCAGAATCAGATCATACTTATTACGCTTTGCCATCTCGAGCGCCTCTTCTCCATCATAGGCGCACTCGACCTCCATATCATCCTGTTCCAGACTAAAACGAAGTCCTTTTACAATCAGCTTCTCATCATCTACTACCAAAACCTTTTTTCCCATCACTAGAATCTCCCATTGATTTTACATTCATATTATTAAATCGTTATTTTATCCTTTATCTTCGAAAAAAGTCCGTCCTTGATGCCGTCTACGTTCTTGATGTCCTCAATGCTGCCAAACCTGCCGTTTTTCTCCCTGTAGTCAATAATCGCCTGCGCCCTGCTCTCACCGATGCCTGACACAGATGTCAGTTCTGGCACGGTGGCAGTGTTGATATTGACAAGACCTGCTCCCTGCGGGGCGGACGCCTGCACATCTGCCGCTGGCGGATACTGGTAAGTGCCAGCCTCCTTGAGCGAAGCCGCCTCCTCAAGCGTGAGCACCACGATCTGCTCTCCGTCTGTGATCTGCCTTGCCATATTGAGACAGTTCTCGTCGGCATCCTGTGTCAATCCGCCTGCAAGCTCCACTGCCTCATAGAGACGGCTGCCTTCTGCAAGACAGTAGACACCGGGCAGCGCCACTGCGCCGCAGAGATAGACGTATAGCTGCTGCTCTTGCTGCATCTCCATATTTTTGTCCGTCTCAATTTTTGATTCTGTCTTTGGCGCGGTGTCTGTCTCCATTTCGGGTTCTGACATCTGTGTCATATTCTGGGGCACTGTGCTTTCCTGTCTGGCCAGCTCGAGTGTCACTTCATCCTGCGTGGATGCACAGCCGCACAACAGTACTGGTTCAAACAGCGAAAAGACCAGAACACATACTACACATAAATACTTTTTACCTTTATTCTTTTTCTTTTTTAATATTTTTTTGATCATGGATATCACACTTTCCCTTTCAGGGCCCCTCTGTGCATACCCACTCATTATTCTATGCTAAATCAGAACTTATTACAAGTGCTAATTTTTACATTTCAGTCATTCCTGCCATAAAAATCCTCAACCAAACAGGAAAGTGTCAGAAACAGATGCAAACGCCCTGTCTGCACAATCCTGATTCGGCGCGTATAAGCGGATTGCTGCGCGCAGTGCAAGTTCTGTCGTCCATGTAGTCATGCCGTATTCGGACGCGCCGCAGCTCTTCTCTTCAATTGTCTGGACATACGCGGTCTTTGCCGTCTGGCACTGTGCCTCCTGCGCTGTCATCACGGCGCGGACTGCCTTTGAGGCGATGCTGTTCAGCCCTCTAAAATACTGTATGACCTCCACATATGTATGAATGTGGTCGAGAAAACAGTGTCCATACGCCGAGCGCTCGAGATTGGCTGTCGAAACCGCTTGGAGACAGAGCTTGCACTCTCCGTTGAGATCGGATGCTTCCATCAAAATGTCCGGTCTTTGTTTTAAGACTTCCTCAAAATAAGTTTTTGCCCCCGCTGCATCCCTCTTCTCAAAAAATTCTGCCATCCTCGCCGTGACTTCGCTGGTCTCCTTCTTCTCTCCAATGATGGCAACCCTGCACTCATATGCCTTGTACTGGTTCGCCGTCACCCATACATATAACAAAAATTCAGAGATAAATCCAAAGACCCGCTTGTGATAATCATCCTCAAACGCAAGATCAATGCGCTTTTGCAGTTCGAAAAAAATGGCAAACAGCCACTCACAGTACGCATCAAAAAGCGCCTTTTTTGCCACCATCATATTGCCGAAATAAGTCTTGTTCTGATGCACCAAACTGACAAAGGTGTCATAATATTCAGGATACAGCTCTGCGATAATCCGCCCTGTCTCATCGAGTGTATCTACCTTGTGATGTGCCGCAAAGCCGTCTCTGTAAGAGCCGGGAAGCTCTAACTGCTTGGTCGTCACAAGATCATAGCTGCTTAAAATCCGCTCGTACTCTGCCTCTGTGAAAGCATATCCCTCCTCGCTTGTAAGAAAACGCCGGTAGTGGCAGATGCCCACACAGTCTGCACCGGTATAATTTTTCCATACCCAGTACACACCGGAAAGCTCGGCATAATAACAATTGAACTCTGAGATATTGTCACCTGTGTCATCACCGATGTAGCCAAACTCCTCTCTGGCATGTATATGCCCGACATGCAGCGGAATATACATAGGATCCGCGGGTACTTCAAATGGTTTATGCGTCATCGCAAAAATCTTCACTGACATAATTTGATTGTCTCCTTTTCAAACACGCTCTAGGGCGTCTTTTATCACCCATACCGTCATATTTTATTATATAGGTGCAGACGGATTTGCACAATATTTAATATTGAAATAAAAGGAGATACCATGGATTTTATCAACAAAGTAGGTTCCACCATTGCAAGAAAGGCAAAAGAGGCGGCTGGGATTTCCAGTTTGAACAGCCAGATTGGTGCGCAGGAAGATATCATCAATAAGCTCTGTCTCGAAATCGGAAAGACTGTCTACGAGAAAAGACAATTGTTCCCCGATTCTGTGCTCAGCGAGAAATACACTGCGGTGTCCAATGCATACGCTGAGATTGCCCGTCTCAAATCAGAAATCATCGCTGTCAAGGGCGCAAAACAATGTCCTAACTGCGGCATTGAGGTTGCGATGTCCTCCTCGTTCTGTCCTAGCTGCGGAAGCGCTGTTCCAACGCCGGAGCCAGAACCCGATGTGGAAAATCTCGAGATTCCGCCGAAGAGTATTATTTATTATCATCAGGAAGACACGACCAAATAAAAAAGCTGTTTTAAGGCATTATTACTAGATTCCAGCAGGTTTTCTTGTGACTTTTCACGCTATTTGTGAACGGTTTGTGAACGTACGGTAAATATAAAGTAAATATAAAATGAATAAAGTTTTTAATTTTCTATTGACCTTTGCAAAAATTTATGTATAATAATCACTTGTAAGGCACAACAGGAATGAAAACAAAAACTTATTCCTGAAATTTATATTCGCACTACATAGTGCACGCGCGATTGCGCGACATGGAGGAGAATTATTATGAAGAAAAGAATTTTAGCTACAGTTATGACACTTACATTAGGCGCAGCAATGCTTACAGCATGTGGTTCATCAGCAGATGATGTTACTGCTCCTGTTGAGACAGATGTTGTTGATACGACTACTGCTCCTGTTGAGGAGTCCACAGTTCCTGCTACAGAGACCGTTGCTCCTGAGACAACACCGACAGAGACCGTTTCCACAGACGAAGTGAACACAGAAGCTGGCACAGAGGCAGCTACAGACGAGGCTGGCACAGAGACAGCAGCCACAGACGAAGTGAATACAGAAGCTGGCACAGAGGCAGCTACAGACGAGGCTGGTACAGAAGCAGCTACTGCTACTGAGGAAGCAGCAAACTAATCTATACTGTCACTGCGGGCGGGCAACAATGCCCTGCTTATCAAGCGGATCTATTAAAAATAACAAAAAACGAGCAGATTATTCTGTTCGTTTTTGTTGTTTTTAATATGTAAATTTCAGTTCTTTTTGTTGTCTGGAATCTGCCTCCCCTCATGGTCCATATGGTAGCGGTCTCTGTAAATCAGCTCAGATAATGGCACAAACTCATAACCCGCGTCCTTCAAAGTTGTAATAAGTGTGTCTAGGGCTTCGGCAGTGTATTTGGCACCATTATGGCAAAGTATAATCGATCCATTCCCCAAATGCTTATTTTGCGTGACTGTCTTAATAATCGACTCCGCCCCATAATCTTTCCAGTCAAGACTGTCCACATCCCATTGAATTGCATAGTAGTTGCATTTCCTTGCAACGCGAATCAGCTTTGAATCATAGTCACCATACGGCGGCCGAAACAGAAACATATCATATCCTGTGAGCTCTTTCACTTTATCATGTACAGACATCAGCTCCTTTTCTTTCTCAGAATCTGAAATCTGGCTCATGTTTTTATGATTCTGGCTGTGGTTGCCAAGGTCATGCCCCTCAGCGAGAATCATCTTGACATCGTCAGGATAGGATTCTACCCATCCAAGTAGGCATATCGTAAACGTTATTTTTGCCCATTTTATCACATTTTACGGAAAGATAATCCACACTCTTTAAGAAATCAAGATAGACATCCAACCGCTTTTCAAATACTTTTATTTGCTCAATATGAGAACACATTATTGGAACTTCTATGCCCTGTTCTGTTTCATTTTGAAACAAGGTTCTGATTCTGTTTAATCGTGTAAATAACTCCTCATTTTCTTCGTTCTTTTCTAATATTTTCACTTTTTTCTCATTAAGCAGCGTTATTTGTTCTGTTATATGATCTATTTTTGATGCATAATCTATTTTTGTAATTGTCCCATCCAGCAAAAAATCCATCAAAGTATCTTTCCTTTTTTCAAGCTTCTCTATCTGCATTTGAATATCATCAACGCTTTCTCTATGATCTACCGTTGTGAGTGACTCATAAATCTTTAAAATCGCATTGCTCAATACTTCTTCTTTTTTCTCTTTGGCAATTAACTGACTTCCCATTTTTTGTATCAGGGACAATATTTCATCTTCTTTTAAATTCAAAGATGCACATTTCATTCCTGTCTTTTCTCTGACTTTACCAGAACGGGCACCTTCACTGCAATACCAGTAAATTCCTTGTTTCCGTTTATTTCTCCAATATTTTGAACCACACTCACCACATATTATTTTCGATGAAAGGATGCTATTCCCTTTATTTATCCCAACATTGTGTGTTCTGTCTATCGTTTTTCTATTTTGAATCTGCTGATTTGCTCTTTCCCACAAATCAGTATCAATCATCTGAGGAACTACTCCTTCTCTGTAAATCCACTCACTTTCAGGATTTTTAATAATCTTTTTGGCTTCGAAATCAAAGTGCTCTTTATTCATAACCACAATCCCTTTGTAAAGCGGATTCTTGACAATATCACGTATGGTATTTTCTGATAATGTCTTACCATTTCTGTTTCTTATACCACTTTCCCTTAATATTCTCGCCACTACACGGCCGCCATATCCTTCTGCAAACAACTGATAAATCTGCCTTACCATTTGTGCTTCTTCTTCATCTATCGAAATTTCACCATTCATATTTTTAAATCCCCATGTACGGTTTGTTATGATCGGCTTCCCTTTTTCCTGCCTTCTTCTCGTTGCAGCATTTCCTTTTTTACTCAAATCACGACTATATTCCTCTGCCATCATTGCTTTTATGCCAAAGATAAATTTATCTTTTGGATCAAAATATGTATTTTCCAGATACAAATATAATTTCTTTTGATTTTGAACAAGCTCATTCAAAAATATATACCAGTCCATTGTATTTCTCTGTAAGCGCGACTGATCTTTTACCACAATAATATCAAATTTATCTTTCTTGATCTCGTCCAGCATTCTCAGATACTCATTTCTCTTTTTTGCCTGTGTCCCTGTAATCCCTTTATCTATATATTCATCCACCAAAATCCAGCCTTTTGCTTTTATAACATCACGGTTTTCTTCAATCTGTTTTTCAATCGCATTCAACTGCTCTTCCTCTTCCGTACTTACTCTTGCATAAAATACAGCTCTTAATTCTTTTTCTCTCATATGTTCCCACTTCCTAACTATATTTGTACAAAACTGCATGATATTCCTCTTCTGTAATTATATCATGCTTTCTCATGACTTCCAATAAGTACTTAACGACTGCTGTCTCATCTTCATTCGAAATAGTTGAAAGTTCTTCCTTCATACATTCTTCCTTATTTGAAGGAGCATTTTTACTATTATATTCAGAAAAATATCTTTTATCAAAAATAAAAGACACATATTTATTTCTATTTGATAGATCATCCAATGTTTTTAAACTGCTTATAAATTTCATCTTCTTTCTTGCTATATTTCACAAAATCTTAATACTATTCCCACAAATATAAAGTTGTCTAAATCACTAATAATCATATACAATAACGGGGCAGAGAGATCAACCTAATCACTCTGCCCACAACAATAATAATCTGAACCATAAATTAGCTTATGAAGTATTATATACTTATTTTATACATCACATTTTACTGTATTTTTATAATACTTCACTCCAAAATATCATTTCAATTAAAATCACCACACCCATATTTCAGAGTGTGGTAGTATGTTCTATCTAACAGTTGGAAGAGTTTGCCTTCGAACAAAATTTACACCATTATGCTGTAAATCTTTAGCCAATTTGTTTGTAAAATCCTTATACAGCTTATCTGAATTTTGCGTAAATTCCTTACTAAAGCTCTTATCAACACTACCTTCAACATTAATCAAACTGTCATAATGATTATTGATTACTACAGGCTGCACATTCTTAACAGCTTCAGGAATTGTATTCATCACTGCATATTTCATCTGTGGTATGTTGTCATTTACGACATTAGTCAGTCCAACATCCGACACACTAACAACGCCTAAGTCCTTTAATGTCAGAGGTACGCCTCTCTCTGTAGCGTCTCTTAATATTGCTGTAATATCAAATGCCCTTTTGTCGGATACGTCAAGTGTGCCGTTTAGCTTATCACGCAGAAATTTTGAAAATTCATTTAAAGTTTCTGCATTGTTGACTACGATTGTGGAGTCTGTCTTTCGAGTACTTCCCTGAACAGGTGCCGCGGTTTCGCTTCCTTCTGTAGGAGTTTGTGTACTTTTATTCTGTATCAGTTCTGTGCCGTCTACTGACATGCCCATTCCACTGTAGAAAGATATCAACTTGCTCATGGTGTCGTTTACACTGTCGGTTGATGTCTTGTAGATATCCTTTGCGGAATTGACAGCATCTTCATATTCCTTCAAGATTTCAGCGATGGATTTTGTAGAATTTTCAAGGGTGTCTGTCAATGATGCCGCAAATTCATCCAGTGCGTCAATCTGTAAGTTGTATGTATGGTCATCCTTTGTCTCTTTCAGGGAATCTTCCTTCTCTGCAAGATCTGCTTTTAACTGTGCGAGTTTCGCTTGCGTTGCGGCATCCATTGCACCTGAAAGATTTTCGATCGCGGCAATCTGTGCCTTGATACTGTCGATTTCCTTCTGACTGTTTTTGAGGGATTTATCATAATCGTAATATTCTTTCTTTTTCTGCAATGCCTGTTTTCTGGCTT
>ERZ779632.332-NODE-332-length-28856-cov-28.651609_pt1 | contig 28856 bp, 21 predicted proteins | sample MGYA00514194_ERZ779632 | MGnify/ENA primary metagenome ERZ779632 (study PRJEB29562, sample SAMEA4376704) | mouse gut metagenome | isolation source: Cecum | study: EMG produced TPA metagenomics assembly of the A DSS colitis mouse model was used to assess the...
CGGAAATTTCTGAAGCCTTATAAAACAAGGGGTTCGAGTTTCCGAGAGCACACAACCTCCATAGGAGGTGACTTCTCATGAGCATGCTTCGCCTTTCGTTTATCAATTTCCGCAATGGTTTTAAGAGTTACCTGTCGCTGGTGCTCTCGCTTTCTTTTTCCATTCTGATTTTGTTCAATTTTCAGAATATGATCTATTCGGAGACATTTGCAGTATTGGGACAGCGCAATAAGCAGTATATTGATATGCTGATTCAGACAGTGAGTATTGTGCTGCTGTGCTTTTTGTTCTTTTTTGTGTGGTACGCGACAAATGTTTTTCTGACAAGGCGCAAGCGGGAGATTGGCATTTATATTTTTATGGGCATGTCGAACAGGAAAATCGGCAGTCTCTACATGATTGAGATCAGCTTTGTCGGCATCACGGCTTTGGCGGCAGGGATTGGCTTTGGTGCGCTGTTTGCAGGGCTGTTCCAGATGGTGATGGGGGCTGTTGCCGACACCGAGATTGAGGTGCGGTTTGGCATTTCGATCAAGCCAGTGGTGTTGACCGTGGTATTCTTTCTGGCGGTGTATGTGATTTTTGTGCTCAAGGGATATTGGAATATTGTCCGCAGCAGTGTGCTATCTATGATTTCAGCGGCGCGGCAGAACGAGTATGTGCAGACGAAAAGCGCTGTTTTGTTCATCAAGGCGGCGGCTGGCATCCTTGTGCTTGCAGTAGGATATTTTCTTGCGAACAAGGGCAGCAGGAGCGATTTATTAGGAAATGCCCTGCTTGCAGTGGTGCTTGTCATGATCGGCGTTTACCTGCTGTTTGGCGGTCTGGTTCCCTTATTTTTTCAGATGCTTGCAGGACAGAAATCGTTTTTGTACCGCAGGCAGCGCTGTCTGTGGGTGAACCAGACGATTTTCCGCATGCGGAAAAATTACCGCACCTATGCGATGGTCTGCATTATAGGCATCTGCTCGGCAACAGCGCTTGCGACAGGCTTTGCGATGCGGGAGCGCTATCACAACATGATGGTGTTTGACAACCAGTACACGTTTCAGTTCCTCACCAACCAGCAGGGACTCGGCGCACAGGCGGCGGCGCTGATTCAGGGGGAGACAGAGATTGCCTGCCAGACTTCGCTTACTGCGCTGAGTGTGGATGCGGAGCATCTGGTGCTGTCTTACTCGGAAGTGAAGCGCGCCGCGCAGGAGAGCGGCGGCGCGGCTGGACTGCGGGCGCCTGCGGATGACGAGACTTATTATCTGTCACATCAGATATTGTTGTCTTTGATTGCTGGGAGCGAACGTATTCCAGTGATGCTCGGGGATATGGTTTTTCAGGAGACAGAGGTCATCCGGGAACCTTATATTGGCTACATGCAGGAGGCGATGGGATGTTTTTATGTGGTGTCAGACACTGCCTATGAAGAGCTGCGGCAGGGCAGTGAGATGTTGTATATTTATAATTATAAGATTGCGGACGACACGGCTTTTGAGCGGGCGCGCGCTGCGGCAGATGTGCTCATCAGCAACACGGATGAAAATTTTACTGCGCGCGTGGCAGTGAATCCGTTTGACAAGGAACTGGAGTGGGTCAAAGTGCTCTGCGCGCTCTGTATCTTTATGTTTCTGGTATTTATTGTCGCGGGCGGCTGCATCATGTTTATGAAGCTTTACAATGATTCCTATGAGGAGAAAGAGCGGTATCTTGTCCTGAAAAAAATCGGGCTTTCGCCGCAGACGCTCTCGCGCTCCATCGCGCATGAGCTGTCTGGCGCATACATGCTGCCCTTTGTCGTGCTGGCGGTATCGGCGTATTTCTCGGTGAATGCGCTTGGCAAAATGATGCAGACAGATTTGTTTTCTGTCTATCTCGTGAGCATGCTGGTGGTTCTTTTGGTGTTTGTGCTGTGTTATGGATGCTCGGTTGTGATGTACCGTAAGAATGTTGGTGTGTAAAAGAAAGAAAAACAGGGCTGTTTGACGTGGACAGTCCTGTTTTAGCCGCGCAGGTGCTCTACCCGATACGCAGATTAAATGTGACAGATTCATTGCCAGATGAGAACTGTAGGAGCAATGCCTCCTCGGAATCTGCTACTTGGCTTGGGATTTCATAGACAATCTCACCTGTTTTGGAGGACAGGGGATTGATGCTTGAATCATGCAGGTCATTGGTGTAACCAAGAAGATTTGACGCGGTAAATTCATATCCGTCAGAATAAAGGACTTTTGCGATTATATCATCGCCGATCGCGAAGCTTGGAAGGAAGCTGTCTGCGGTTTTGCCAATGTTGTCAACGGTGACGAACACCTGTAGATATGTATTTCCTTCTTCTTTGGGAGAAAATGACCCAAGACTGCCGGCAATCGAGTCCACGATTTTAACATCGGTTACATTGATAGACCAGTCTTTTAATTCAGCACTGTTTCCAAGTGCGTAGGGGATATCATCCCTGTCTGCAAAAGTAGTTTCTTCTATTGTAGTAGTCTCTTGTACCGTAGCAGTTTCTTCTGTAATTACTGGTTCATTTGTATCAGTTGACAGTGCAGGCTCCGACGCCTTTTTGCCGCCCGCACAGGCAGTAATGCTAATGGTGAGCGCACACAGGAGTAGAATGGTAAATGCTTTTCTTTTCATTATAATGTTCCTTTCTCAAATATATTTTTCGCTTCTCCACAACAGAGATCGTAACACAGTTCATATATTTTTTAAATGAACAAAATATGGAAAGTCTGGATTCGTATGTGTAAAAGTCCGGTCGCCAAGGGTTATTTGATGGTCATGAATCCGTAGGATGCTGTCAGCGGAATCATCGAGTTCATCGAGAAAGAGTGTCGGCGCATCCGTTCCAAACAGGCACATCAGGGTGGAATAAACTGCATAGAGTCTTCCTTTTTCTATAGTACCTTACATTCAAGTGAAATTTGCCAATAGATGCTGGCGAATGTTCAGCGTGCAGCCCCATGCGGGCTGAAAATCAAGAGTACTGCGTTAAACAGTAAGCACATGGATAGCAGTTGGTCAAGGTTTCGGCAAGTTTGGATAATGTATTACAAATTGTGTCACAATCGAATATACTATACTCAGAGATTCTATAAGGATCATTTCGGCAAGGGCTGCGTCAAAAAAGGAAAAGGAGGCATATTATGCTGGTAAGGAAAGAAATTGATATCACACAAAATCCAACAAATGAACAGATAGAAATGCTGCATTATGCGGCTTCAATACCTTTAAAATATGACGAGGATTGTCCAGAGCTTTCTGACGAAGAATTACAGGACTTTAAGCGGATTTCAAAGGAAAAACAGATGGAAAGAAGGAAACAGACGGTAACATTAAGACTGTCGCCGCAGGCACTTAATAAGGCAAAATCATTGGTTTTGCCTTTCGAGGGAAAACATGTTTGATTGGAAAGGAAAAAGATAGGTACTGTTTCTCGATGAGTTAAACGCGTGCTCGCAGGAGGTGCAGAAGGCGTTCTACAGCCTGATTCACGAGAAGCGCATCGGCGAGTATCATCTGCCCGAGGGCAGCATGGTTTATTGACCATTATCCGCTGCTTGGCGGGCTTGCCGCACATTTTAAGATTGTGGAGGACTATCAGTATTGTGTGAAAAACGAGATCTCGGTTGCGGCGGGCTTAATCGAAGAAATCCGTGCGCTTTCGATGCCGCCGATTCCGTGGGATGTCGAGCTTGCAAACTGGTTTGATGTGCATTTTGCGCCGCTTGAGCGTTACAGGAGCTATGCGCGCCCGAGCCGCAGGCAGGCATCCACGCCGGATATTCCGCGCCCGCGCTATCAGACGATGGATATTTTGACAAAGAGCCGTACTTTTGGCGTCGTGATTGATACATTCGGCTCGATGGACCCGCAGTTGATCGGCAAGGCGCTGGGGGCTGTCGCAAGCATTAAAAACAGCAAATGAACCGAAAAATATAAAAATAATATAAGACTGCTGACATTCTGCATGATTATAACCACAGAGAGACAAAAGAGATGGCTGGGGAACGGGCGGCTGCACTGACGTAGATGATGAAACTCGAAGAGCTGCAAAAATCTGAGATCAGCAAAATGCAGCGGGATGCACAGCGGGATATGGTGACGGCATCCATGCAGCAGGAAGAGATCAGCAGGAAAAATTCAGAACTGCTTATGATGATCGAAAGCTTTGAGAAGCAGGATGAGGATGAGGAGCAGTCAGAAGAGAAGGAAAACAGCAGTGAGCAGCCAGAAGGCAGTCTGATGGAAGGGCAGCTTGGCGATAATCATTTTTCCATGGCAGCGCATCAGAAGAAAGAATTACAGTCCCTCTTTGACGAGGACGATATCATGAGACTGCGTGGGCAGAGCAGCATCCTAAAACGTATGGAGGAGATCTCAGAACGTTTGCAGGAGAAACTTGACGAGCGCGGCCAGATTGATGAGGATACCGGGAAAGACGAGAAAATCCGCGACAACGAGGAGCAGGAAGCTTTGGGTCAAGAGGCACTGGAACAGGACGTGCCGGAAACAGAAGAATCAGAAACAGCGTAAAACACAAAATCCCCCGACTTGTTTGGGGGATTTTTTACAATTCGGGACGGATTTTTACAATTCGTGCCACAGCTCTGGAAAAAAATGCACAAAAATGTATAATGAAGTTATGTTTTTGTATATGAGAACAATTTTTAGAAGGAGACAAACGACATGAGAACAAAACGTAAAATAATAAGCATGCTGCTCTGCGGCGCAATGCTGGTTTCACACTGTACTCCGCCGGCCTTTGTCGAGGCGCAGACCATAACGACAGCAGACGGAATGTGTGAACATCACACCGAACATACAGAGGACTGCGGATACACTGCGGGAACGCCAGAAACGCCCTGCGCGCATGAGCATACAGAAGATTGCTATACCGAAGTAACCAAGTGCGTCCATGAGCATACGCCAGAGTGTTACACGGAGAAAACGGAAGAAAGCACATCCGGCGACGATGCTGTGACTGCAGATACAGAGGAACGGGAGCCAGAGAACTGTACCCATTTATGCAGCGAGGAAAGCGGCTGTATCACAAAGGAATGGAACTGCCCTCACGAAGAGGGGCAGCATGACGAAAGCTGCGGCTATGTCCCTGCTGAGGAGGGAACACCCTGTGGCTATGTCTGCCATATCTGTCCGGTACAAGATATGATCGACGCGCTGCCGGGCGGAGAAGAAGTTACTGGTGAGAATGCCGGGGAAATCAAAGAACGGTTGGAAGCCATTGATAAAGCAAAGGAACAGCTTACCGACGAGGAAACCAAACAGCTTGATGTTTCCCGCTATCAGGACGCTGCGGCAGCTCTGTCGGCGCTGGACGGGCAGACCGGAAGTGATGTGCCAATACCGGCGGACATTGGTGATACATTCGTGGTCGGCACGCTTTCCTATAAGGTTATCAGTACGGATCCGGCGGAGGTCGAGCTTACAAGCGGCGCGAGCTTTACCGGAGAAACTCTGAATATTCCGTCAACGGTGGAAAATAATGGTGCAACTTATACGGTTACGTCAATTGGCGACAACGCTTTTGAAAATAATAACAAAATTAAGACAGTTACTTTCCCCGATACACTTACCAAAATTGGCGACAGTGCTTTTTCGAAATGCTATAGCTTGGAAGGGGAATTAAGGCTGCCGGAGGGGCTGCAAGAAATTGGTTCCTATGCTTTTTTCAGTGACAGTAAAATTAAGACAGTTATATTCCCGGATACACTTATTCGTATTGGCAACCAGGCTTTTATAAATTGCTACGGTTTAGAAGGAATGTTAACGCTGCCGGAGGGATTAAAAGAAATTGGTTCCTCTGCTTTTGCTGGTCAGGCAGAATATGCAGGATATAATAATAACAAAATGATGAATATTACCGCCGTTAATTTGCCAAATAGTTTGGAAAAATTAGGTTATAATGCTTTTCATGCATGTAAGATTACTTCAGTTACAGTTCCTGAACAAATAACGGTGTTGGAGAGGGGGGTGTTTAGCTGCTGTTTTGAGTTAACCAGCGTTACGCTACCGGAGGGTCTAAAAACTATTGGTTCACTTGAACAATATAGCAGTGGGCCATTCCAGCATTGTACATCATTGAAAACCATAGAATTGCCAGATGGAGTAGAAGTACTGGGGCGTACGGCTTTTGGACAATCCGGCCTGACAGAAATTACACTGCCGAAAAATCTTAAAACCATTGGGGGTGGTGCTTTTTGTGCCTGTGCAGATTTAAAAAAAATAAACTGGAATGATAATCTGGAAACCGTTAACTCCAATGCCTTTGAGGAATGTATCGGTCTTACCGAAGTTGAGATACCGGCGGGTATTGCCAATTTTGACCCGGCGGCTTTCAGAGATTGCCCCAACACTTGTACAATCAAGGTTTCAGAACTCCCGTTATATGCCGCTTTAATAAATTTTAAAGAGAATGGTCCGAATCAACATAATACAGATTATGAAGTGGTATATACTGGTTCTATGCAAAATGCTCAGTTTGAAGATGATACATTTACTTATATTGTTATTGATGCGGACAACAACTATGTGCAGATTTTGGGCATAAAAGAGGGTGTTACGCTTAACGCCGATTTGACGTTACCGGAAAAGGTTTCTTATATGGACAATGAGTATACGGTAACGGAAATAGGCGGTGGTGTTTTTAATGAGCATAGCGAACTGACCAACATTACACTGCCAGACACTTTGAAAAAAATTGGTAATGGCGCTTTTGCCAACTGCACCGGCTTAATGGATTTAACTTTGCCTGCGGCAGTTGAAATTATCGGCAACAGTGCTTTTTATAAATGTACTAATTTGCAGAATGTTGTATTTCCTAATAATCTAACCGAAATCGGCAGTACCGCCTTTTTTAGCTGTGCAATAAAAAATATTGATTTGAGCGTTACCAGGCTGAATAAAATTGACGAGCGCGCTTTTTATTCCTGTAAAGATCTGGAAAGCGTTAAACTTCCAGACTGCTTGACCACTTTAAACGGGAATGCATTTCTTGAGTGTGCCAAATTGGAAAGTATTAATTTACCGAAAGATTTAACCACAATGGGCAAAGATGTTTTTAACAACTGTACCAGTCTGGCCAAGGTGGATTGCCCTCCCGATATGGTGCTGACGGAATTGCCCGACTATACCTTTGCCGGGTGTATCAATTTATCAGAGATTACGTTGCCGGTTAGCATTAAAAAAATTGGATGGAGTGCATTTAATAATTGCGGCAAGCTGCAAAACTTTACTTTGCCAGCTGAATTGGAAGAGCTGGCTTCTTATGCTTTTTACTTTTGTTCCGGTTTGTGCGGCGGTACGCTGGATTTGCCGTCCACTGTAACCAAGATTGATTCGTCTACTTTTGACAAGTGTGATATTGAGCGCTTAAATATTGATAAAAATAATAGTTTACAGACTTTGGGCAATGGCGCGTTTAATGGCGTGGCTTTGGTTGTCTGCTTTGACAGGTCTACCTATGAAAAAGTACATAGGGTGGCTGTTGCGCCGACAGAGGTCAGGATGATGTATGATATTGCCGATGTTTTGCTTGAGCCTGCATCTATCGGCGACCAAATCTATACCGGCGAAGAAATCAAACCAGAGGTAAAATTATATGTGGAGGAAAATGGCGAGGAGCATTTCTTTGAGCTGGACAGGGATTATACAGTAGCCTATGAAAATAATATCAATATTACTGCTGATGTGGAGAATGGCCGGGCTAAGATCATTCTTACGCCGACGAAGGACGGCAGTTTGCACGGCGGGCCGAGGGAGGTATATTTTACAATCCTCGCACCGCAGAAATACCCTGTAGTTATGCAGAACAGCGACGGCGGCACCTCATCTGCCAGCCCGGAGGAGGCGGAGGAAGGAACAAAGGTTGAACTGACCGCCACACCGGACGAGGGATATCATTTTGTGGAGTGGCAGGTACTGTCCGGTGATGTGTTGATTGAAAATAACAGCTTTATCATGCCGGCGGCAGAGGTGCGCATTCAGGCAGTGTTTGAGGCGGATACCTACACCGTGACGCTGAACGCCAACGGCGGTACCATCAACAGCGGTGACGTGACCAGCTACACCTACGGCGTGGGGGCGGTGCTTCCAACCGCCGACAATATGTCTTACACAGGACACACATTCAATGGCTGGTATGAGGACAGCAGTTTTTCCGGCTCCCCTGTTACGGCAATCAGCGCCACCGACACAGGAAATAAGACATTCTATGCAAAATGGGTTCCAGTGGAGGCACAAAGCTATACGGTTTTGGTCAGCGCAAGCCCTGAAGCAGGCGGGACGGTAAGCGGCGGCGGAACCTATACGGAAAACACCTCTGTCACAATTACCGCCACACCAAACGAGGGGTATCATTTTGTAGAGTGGCAGGTATTGTCCGGCGGTGTGTCGATTGAAAACAACAGCTTTATTATGCCAGCGGCAGAGGTGTGCATTCAGGCAGTGTTTGAGGCGGATACCTACACCGTGACACTGAACGCCAACGGCGGTACCATCAACAGCGGTGACGTGACCAGCTACACCTACGGCGTGGGGGCGGTGCTTCCAACCGCCGACAATATGTCTTACACAGGACACACATTCAATGGCTGGTATGAGGACAGCAGTTTTTCCGGCTCCCCTGTTACGGCAATCAGCGCCACCGACACAGGAAATAAGACATTCTATGCAAAATGGGTTCCAGTGGAGGCACAAAGCTATACGGTTTTGGTCAGCGCAAGCCCTGAAGCAGGCGGGACGGTAAGCGGCGGCGGAACCTATACGGAAAATACTTATGTCACAGTTACCGCTGCGGCAAAAGAAGGCTATCGCTTTGTAAAGTGGACGGAGGATGGCAGCGCGGTAAGCGACAGCGCGGATTACGCCTTTACTGTGACGGCAGACCGTACCCTGACCGCAGTTTTTGAAAAGGAAACGTCCGACGAAAGGCACGAAGGGCTTTGGGTCAGCGGCATGCAGGACACCGTCCCCTACACAGGCGCACCGGTCAGGCAGGAAAACATCAACGTATACCACAACAGCACGCTGTTGCAAGAAAAGACAGAATACACCATTTCCTACAAAAACAACAAAAACGCAGGGACTGCGCAGCTTATCGTGACAGGAAAAGGCAACTACAAAGGAAAGGTAACACAAAACTTTATTATAGAAGCAATTGATCTGAGCAGGGAATCCCAAAACAGCATTTCCGCTACCGTTGCCACCGCTGTCGCAACAGGTAAAAAGCTCAAACCTGCCATCACTGTCACATGGAACCAAAAGAAACTAAAAGAAAAGAAAGACTACACACTTACTTACGATACCAATATTACGGAAGCATCTGACGATGGTTACGACATCACAATCAGCGGAACCGGGAACTACACAGGCACCATCACGCGCAAATTCCGCGTCGTGCCCAAAGGCACAAAACTCTTAAACAGTGCAAAAGTGACAGGGCTTGCAAAAAGCTATCCCTATCAGGACGCCGCGGAGAATGCCATTCCACACGGACTGGAAACTGACCTTGCAAACCTTACCGTAAAAGTCGGAAAAACGACCCTGACGCAAGGCACTGACTACACCGTCCGCATGGAAAACGCAGGCGCCGTCGGCACGGCATCGCTCATCATCGAGCCGGCGCAGGCAAGCAGCTACGCAGGCGAAAAACGCGTGCCCGTCCTTATCACGGGAACGAATTTAAAAACCTGCTCCGTCACAGGTTTGGAAAAGTCCTACCCCTATACAGGAGCGCCCATAACCCCGGACATTACAGTATTTACAGGCAAAAACGGCACCGGCACAAAAATCTCGGAAGGTGACTACATTGTCCGTTACACAAACAATACAAAGCCGGGAAAAGCCACCCTGACAGTTACGGGCATTGCCGAAAAAGGCTACAGCGGCACCCTGAAGGCAACCTACACCATCAGCAGAACGGATCTTGCAGAAGGGGAAAACGCAGGCAAAATCACCGTGCAACTGCCCGATACTGCAAGCTACGCAAAAGGTGGTGCAAAACCGCAGCCCGTAATCAGGCACACCGAAGGCAGCACCGTTCATATTCTGCGGGAGAATATTGACTATAAGCTAATATACAAAAACAACACCGCAGTTTCCGCCGGGAACACAAACCTCAGCACCAACAGACAGCCCGCCGTTACAATTACCGGAATTGGAAACTACAGGGGAACCATCACAAAAACGTTTACCATTGTCAGACAGGACATCAGCCTGCTGACCATTGCAGCCAGTGATAAGCCCTACAGCGCCAAAAAGAAAGGCAGGGCATACTATTCCGCCCCGAAAGTCTATGACCTCGACGGAAAACAGCTCAGACAAAACACCGACTACACCGTCCGTTACACCGACGACGCCACAGGCAGCGAAATCGGCAAAACAGACATTGTCCAAAACGGGACGAAAATCCGCGTAACCATAACCGCAGCCGAAACCTCAAAAAGCGGCTACAGCGGTACACTGAGCACTACGTATTTTGTCCGCGGCGCGGCCGACGTTAAAGACATAGCAAAAGCAAAGACAGACAAAATCAAACCGCAGCACTACACGGGAAGCCCAATCTGTCCCAAAGTCGGACTTTATACAACAAAAGGAAAAACAAAGACTTATCTGACCGAGGGAGAGGACTACGAAATTGTGGGCTGCTACAACAACATCAGAAAAGGAACCGCCACCATCCTAATCAAAGGCAAAGGCAGCTTCAGCGGTATCAGAACCGTTACATTCAAAATCATTTCCGCCGACAATCCCCTGATTTGGAGCGGTGTATTCTAAAAACAAAAAACAGAACCCCGAACCCGAAACAAATGAAATCTTCGTATCGGGTTCGGGGTTCTATGTTTAGGAGGTCAGCTGCCTTCTGCTGAGTCATAGCTCTGTCCTCTCTGATATAATTACGCAGTGAAACAAGCAGCTCTGTTAGGATTGTCTGATGTTCCTGTGAAGGGCTGACCGTATCATAGACAACACCCTCAAAGACTTCTACCCTCCTGTTCTCTGGTAGAGCATGGTATTGTTCCAGAGTAATTATTTCCGACTGTGGTTGTAATGCTGGTGGCATAATATGCACTTCCTTTCTGGCTATTGTATGCGTTTCGTAGTTTGAACTATTTTGCAGTTCCTTAGCTATTGTGTCTTGAAGCGCCCCCTTCGTAGTGATAAAATACAGATATGAATGAGAACAGAATCTTTATTTGCTTGGAAAGGAAAAAGATAGACGATGAATTTACCCATTTCGGTTACACAGAGTGACCTGCTTGAAATCCTGTTAAATATCGCCCCGGTGCGCCCGGTCTTTATATGGGGTGCGCCGGGGATTGGCAAGTCTGCGCTGGTTGAGCAGTTTGCGGTGGAGGTAGGGCTTGAGTGTGTGTCGCTGCTTGGCAGCCAGCTTGCGCCGGAGGACATTATCGGGATTCCGCAGATCAAAGGAGAGACGTCGGAATTTCTGCCGCCAAAGATGATTGCCAGAAAAGAGCCTTATGTACTGTTTCTCGATGAGTTAAACGCGTGCTCGCAGGAGGTGCAGAAGGCGTTCTACAGCCTGATTCACGAAAAGCGCATCGGCGAGTATCATCTGCCCGAGGGCAGCGTGGTGATCGGGGCTGGAAACCGGGCGCAGGATTCCGCGATCGTAAAAACCATGTCCTCGGCGCTTGTGAACCGCATGTTTCATGTACAGCTCAAGGCGGACCCCGCGCAGTGGCTGACATGGGCGTATCAGCATGGCATTCATCCGTGGATTACAGAATATATCAGCCAGCGTCCTGACCATCTTTTCACGCAGCCGCCAAAGACCGAGGAGCCGTACTCGACGCCCCGCTCATGGCACATGCTGAGCGATGCATTAAAAGAGTACGGCGCGGGCAGCAGGGAGATCTCGGAGGAGATGCTGCGCGTCATTACCTATGGCTGTGTGTCGGCGTCGCACGGCGGCATGTTTCTGGCGTTCACCAAGCAGCTTGGCAACACGCACCTTTTGTCAGACATTATCAAGGGGGAGGCGCGGTGGCCGTCAAAGCCGGAGGAGCGGGATGTGCTCTATTTCCTAGCGCAGTCCTTCCGCGGGCGGCTGCTGCATGATCTGCCGCAGGACAAGCAGCAGCTTGGCAAAGAGGGGCAGTTTCTGGCGCACCGAGCGAAAGCGCTGATGAAAGATCTGTCCGCGATCAGCTACGAGATTGCCCAGATGGTCATCTCGGCGGACGAGGACAAGGTGCTGCCGGAATGGTTTATGCTGGAGATCGTGCGCGACCTGCCGCGGCTTGCGGAGGGCAGACATGGCTAAACAGAAGCAGAAAAAGACGAACAAAAATGAGGAGAGCTTGGAGGCGGGCAGGGGGTATCTTAGCCAGCATGCGCTTTTTGGCACGATGGATCGCAGCATTCATGTCAGCGACCGGAATCTGCTCGGCAAGAACAGCTATGCCTGTGTATATTCGTATGGCGCGATTTTTTTGAATAAAGATGTGTATCTTGCCCCGAAGGAGTGGGCGTATGTGATTGCACACTGTATGCTGCATCTTGCATTTGGGCATTTTGACGCGGAGCGTATGCCCGGTTTTGCGGTGGAGCAGCCCGACGGTTCTTTTATATGGAAGGTACAGTGCAATAAAAGTCTCTGGAATACGGCATGCGATCTGTATATCACGAAATTTTTGTGGGATATCAAGTTTGGCACGCCGGTACATGAGAATCCGGTGAATCTGTTTCAGATGGCATTCAACGACGAGCGGAAAATCTATCAGGCATTAATTGAAAGCAATTATCCAGAGGGGGACGCGCGCTTTAGCACGCTGGCGAGCGGACAATGTGATATGATCGGGCTGGAAAAGCCGCTTGTCTATCTGCCAAAGCAGCAGAACCAGTATTCTGCGAACTTTGCCTATGCGCTTGCCAGCTCGGTCTCTGAGGCGGTCAGCGAGGCGGGCGGACACCATCAGAAAGGGAAGGCTGATACGCCTGCGAGACGGGCGGCAGCATGGTTTATCGACCATTATCCGCTGCTTGGCGGGCTTGCCGCACATTTTAAGATTGTGGAGGACTATCAGTACTGTGTGAAAAACGAGATCTCGGTCGCGGCGGTCAGTGTTTACGACGAAGAGATCTATATCAATTCTGCGGTGCGCTACACAGAGCAGCAGTGGCGGTTTGTGCTGGCGCACGAGTATCTCCATGCGGGGCTTGGGCATCAGGAGCGGTGCCGCGGCAGAGACCCGTATCTGTGGAATATTGCCTGTGATTTTGTCATCAATGGGTGGCTGCATGAGATGCAGATTGGCTCCATGCCGGAGGACGTGCTCTACGATGAGAATCTGTGTAATCTCTCGGCGGAGTCTGTCTATGATGAAATTCTCAGAAATCTGCGCAAATATTCAAAGCTTGAAACTCTGCGCGGATACGGCAAGGGGGATATCATGGGCAGTTCTTCGGGAAAGGCGGGCGCAGCGGTGTCTTTGGATGAATTTTGTAAAAATGCGTTGCAGCAGGGGCTTACATTTCACGAGGCGCAGGGGCGCGGTCTGGTTCCTGCGGGCTTGATCGAAGAAATCCGTGCGCTTTCGATGCCGCCGATTCCGTGGGATGTCGAGCTTGCAAACTGGTTTGATGTGCATTTTGCGCCGCTTGAGCGTTACAGGAGCTATGCGCGCCCGAGCCGCAGGCAGGCATCCACGCCGGATATTCCGCGCCCGCGCTATCAGACGATGGATATTTTGACAAAGAGCCGTACTTTTGGCGTCGTGATTGATACATCCGGCTCAATGGAGCCGCAGCTGATCGGCAAAGCGCTGGGGGCTGTCGCAAGCTACGCCGCGTCGCACGAGGTTCCGTTTGCGCGGGTGGTGTTCTGCGACGCGCAGGCATACGACGCCGGCTATGTCTCACCGGAGGACATCGCAGGGCGCGTCGCGGTGAAAGGCAGGGGCGGCACAGCGTTACAGCCCGGCATCGACTTGTTGGAGCAGGCGCAGGATTTTCCAAAGGACGGACCGATTCTCATCATCACGGACGGCATGATCGAGGAGCGCATGAGTATCCGCCATGAACATGCGTGGCTGCTTCCGAGTGGGCGGTGGCTGCCGTTTCGCACGAGGATGCCGGTGTTTTATTTTGATTAGAACTTGACACTATTTTTTAATAATGCTAGTATAAAAAACAGCAAATGAACTGAAAAATAAAAATAGAAAAGGACGATGGAAAAATGCAGGGACGTACACATCATTGTAATCAGCTTCGGCTGGAAAATGTAGGAGAAGAAGTAACGCTTGTCGGCTGGTATGACAATCTGCGCAAGGTCAGTAAAAATCTGGGCTTTCTGATCTTGAGAGACTTTTACGGCAAGACGCAGATCGTGGTCGAGACAGAGGAGATCATGGACCAGATTGACGCTGTAAACAACGAGTCAACACTGGAAATTACCGGTACGGTGCGCGAGCGCAGCGCCAAGAATCCCAAGATGGAGACAGGTGACATCGAGATCGTGCCCTCCAAAGTCACCGTGTTAGGAAAATGCCAGTATAATGAGCTGCCATTTCAGATTGACCACTCCAAGGAAGCGGACGAGAACACGCGGTTAAAATACCGCTATCTGGACCTGCGCAATCCCGCAGTAAAGTCCAAGATTGTGCTCAGAAGCAAGATTGTGGCAGACCTTCGCGCAGCGATGATTGCGCATGATTTTATGGAGATCACCACGCCGATTCTGACGTGTTCTTCACCGGAGGGCGCGCGCGACTATCTCGTGCCATCGCGGAATCACCCGGGCAAGTTTTATGCGCTGCCGCAGGCGCCGCAACAGTTTAAGCAGCTCTTGATGGCATCCGGTTTTGACCGCTATTTCCAGATCGCGCCCTGTTTCCGAGATGAGGATGCGCGCGCAGACCGCTCACCGGGAGAGTTTTACCAGCTCGATATGGAGATGGCGTTTGCAAGTCAGGAGGATGTCTTTGCGATTTTGGAGGATGTGCTGCCGCCCATCTTTGCCAAATACGGCATTTATCACGAGGCATCCAAACCTCCTTTTATGAGAATACCTTATCTGGAGGCGATGGAGAAATACGGTTCCGACAAACCGGATTTGCGCATTGACCTTCTGGTGCAGGATGCGACAGCAGTCCTTTCAGACTGTGGCTTTGAGCCTTTTGCGGGCAAGACGGTGAAGGCGGTTGTCGCCGATCATTTCACAGGGACAAGGAAACAGATCGACAAGATGTGTGCAGACATTGAGGTCGTGAGCGCGCAGAAAACCTATTGGTTCCGCTTGGATGAGAATGGGGAGCTGGTCGGCGGCATCTCGAAATTTGTACAGGAGAAGAAGGCAGCAGTCATCGAGGCGCTCGGATTAAAAAATGGCAGCTTTGTGGCGCTTGCCGCAGGAGACTTAAAAACTGCGCAGAAAACGTCCGGGGTCATCCGCAAAACGCTTGCCAACACTTTTGACGGCTATATGAGAAAGGACAGCTATGAGTTCTGCTGGATTGTCGATTTTCCGATGTATGAGATTGGCGAGGAGTCCGGTGAGTTGGAGTTCTGCCACAATCCGTTCTCAATGCCGCAGGGCGGCGCGGAAGCGCTCGCGTCAAAAGAGCCGCTCGATATTCTCGCCTACCAGTATGACCTTGTGTGCAACGGCGTGGAGCTGTCCTCGGGTGCAGTCCGCAATCACGACCCGGAGATCATGATCAAGGCGTTTGAGATCGTAGGGCTTGGCGAGGAGGATGTGAAGGCGAAGTTCCCCGCGATGTACAACGCATTCTGCTACGGCGCGCCGCCACACGCAGGCATCGCGCCCGGCGTGGACCGCATGGTGATGCTGATCGCAGGGGAGGAGAGCATCCGCGAGATTATCCCGTTCCCGATGAATAAGACCGCGCAGGATGTGATGATGGGCGCGCCCGCATCAGTGGACGAGCGGCAGCTTCGGGATGTGCATATCAGGATTGTGGAGGAGAAAGAATCGTAAATCACATAGCAGCCGTAAAAAGCAATTACCCCGATTCCGTACAGAATCGGGGTAATTGCTTAAACTTGCTGTCTTTGCTGGTAGAGGACAGTTAGGGAATCCTGAAGTACCTGTGAAAAGTTAATATGGTTATTTTCAGCAAAGGTATTGAGCCATGCAGGGATGGTAAGATTTTTTCGCACTGCTTTTTCACCGTATTTTTCAGCATAAGCATCCATATCCAGAACCAGCATACTTACGAAACCACCGGGATCGGGGATAACGTTTTCCAAGGGACTTGCTTTGGGTACGGGTTTTCCGTCTTCCAGTTCGTCAAGAACCCAGCCGGATGCGGCATCTGTACCCATAAGGATAGCTTCTGCCAGTGTATCACCCTCGCTGACGCAGCCGGGAAGGTCTGGAACTTCAACGGTAAACCCTCCTTTTTTTTCTTCACAAGGGTAGAAGCAAGCAGGATAAGTTAATTTCATAGAAGAATCCTCCTTTATGGTATGGCAGTACCGGGTTTTACAACCCGGCCTGCTTTAATATGGATTTAATTGTACGGGGGTCAAGGTCCCCGGGATGATTTGGAATGGAAACCTTACCAGATTTTGTTGGATGGATGTAAGAGTAGTGAGAACCCTTTGCTTTCTTGAACTGCCATCCATCGGCTAAGATAATTCTCTCTATTTCCCGGAATTTCATACTGTAACCTCCTTACGACTATATCATACGTATGATGCGCATAAAAGTCAAGAGAGAATTTTACGCTATACAATCCATCCTGCTTCATGTTATAATTTAGAAAAAAGGAGTGTGGTAACATGGACAAAAAAGCAATGTACAATCTAACCTATGGTTTATTTATCCTGACGGCAAAAGAAGGTGACAAGGACAACGGCTGTATCGTCAACACCGTCTCACAGGTGACAACCGAGCCAAACCGCATCGTGGTGGCAGTAAACAAGAAAAATTATACGCATGACATGATCGTGCGCACAGGGGTGTTTAACGTGTCGATTCTGACAGAGAAGTCCAAATTCGAGACCTACAAACACTGGGGCTTCCAGAGCGGTGCAAACGTTGACAAGACAGAGGCAGTCACCTACAGCCGCGCACAGAACGGCGTCATCTATATTGCTGAGGAGACAAATGCATATCTTTCTGCCAAGGTCGTCTCAGCGACAGACCTTGGCACGCATACTTTGTTTCTCGCAGATGTGACAGACGGCGCAGTGCTCTCAGAGGATGCATCTGTCACCTATAGTTTTTATCAAAATAATATCAAGACAGCGCCTGCCGCGGCGGAGAAGAAAAAAGGATTTATCTGTACCGTGTGTGGATATGTCTATGAAGGAGAGGTTCTTCCCGAAGATTTCGTGTGCCCATGGTGCAAGCATCCGGCGTCGGATTTTAAGAGGATAGAATAAGAATTTTGATAACGAGGAGGTATATTTATGAATATGACAGAAGTTGCCAGATTATTATTAGGTTTGAGAGCTGCTGGGTGGACTGAAAAGGAAATCAATGATTTTGTGTTGTATATTGAGTCCGGCGAAGAACAGTATAAACCCAAGGCGAAGAATGAAAAAGCAGAAGAATGAAGCACACAGCGGCAGGCGCAAGTCTGCCGTTTTAGGGTTAAAATCAAACAAAGGAGATATCGAAACAATGGATATTCAGATTCCAGAAACGGGAGTGATAAAGAAACAGAAAGTAGAGATCAACAGCGATGTTTCTATTATATATGGCTACAATAATAGCGGAAAGACCACACTGTTAAAGGCGCTTGACCAAATATTTGCAAACAGGCAGATGGAGCAGTTTATCTTAGGGCAGTCAGGCGATCCGGCAGTATATATCCCTACAAACAGAATTATTGTAAGCGAATACAGCACAGAACAGCCGCAATTAAAAGACCGTGAGGAATGGCTTCATTATCAGAAGGACAGTTATAAAGATTACAGTCTTCATTTAAAGAGACTTCGTGACCATTTACTTTGCGATGCGGTCGTACATCAATTTATCTGTCAGGCAATCCATAAGATTTTTGATATAGATATAAGGGAGCTAAACAGCAGATACAGCGATGGGATAGAGAATATTATCAATATTTACCTGAGTATTATCTGGGCTATGATGTGGGATGTCGATTTTTCAGAGATGACAGGAGAAGCATTTTATGATATGATTGCCCAAAAGCAGCTCTATGTCATGATTGATGAGATTGAAATGTATCTGCATGTAAATATTCAGTCGAAATTAATAGGAAGCATGAAGCAGGATTTTTCAGCGTGCCACTTTATCTTGACGACCCATTCTCCGCTGCTTTTGACAAGATACAGACAATGCCTCATTTATAAAATTCAAGCAGGCAGGCTAAAGAAAATTGAAGAAGATATGTATTATGAAGATTTGAATATCATTTATGAACAATTATTTGATGTGGAGGAGCTCCCGAAAAAAGTTCGGAAGGATCTCAATCTTCTGGGAAAAGTTGTCATGGAAAATAAGGCATATGATACAGAGAAGATAAGATCTGTAATACAGCAAATGAGAAAGGAATATCCGAATTTATCCAGAAGATACAATGCGATTATTACAAAGGCACAATACATTGGAGAAAAAAATGATCAAAATAACCAGAACCTGCAATCCAAAGGGATTAGCAAAGACGAGTAAGGCGTTTCAAACAGCAATTTCAGGGATGGAGACGAAGGAAGCATATGCATTTTATAAAAAGCAAAGCCGCGTCTATCTGTATAATACGGAAGAAACGAAAATGTATTTTAAGCAAATGAATAAAGAGCGATGTTCTTTTTGTACGAAATTCATACAGGATTTTGATGATGAAATGACGGTTGAGCATATCCAGTTAAAAAGAGAAGCGCCACAATTTATTATGCGCATGCAGGACATGCAATACCAAAAGGAGCACAAAGGCACACTATCCTGAAAAATATCTTGATCCGACGAGCATTACGCAAATTGAGAAGTATTTTTGTTATGAGCTGGACGGAAAGATTGTTCCAAATCAAGAGCTGAATCAGCACGAGCAGGAACAGGCAGCATATATGATCAAATTATACCAGTTGAATCGAAAAGGGCTGGTGTGTAAGAGGCGGGAGTTCATGAAGGAATTAATGTCAGATGATGATTTTTGCAATAAATTGATAACAATGGACGAATCCAGTCAGAATATAATATTTTTATCCGTGTTTGCATACTATAAGAAGCAGAGAATGCCTTCATGACCGTATGCGGATTGCAGCAATAGGGATGTAGAGTTCGCATAAAAAGGAGGTATTGAAGTTAGTATGGAGAGCAAGGTGTTTATTTTGGATCAGACAACAGTCAAGAAGCTGCTGACAATCTTTAAACTTGTCATACCGGACTTTCAGAGAAACTTCGTATGGAAGAAGAATAAGAAAGAACAGTTATTAGCCTCCCTGTTTCGGGGGTTTCCAATCGGTGCGATCACATTGTATCAAGATAAAAATGCCTATTATATCATAGATGGCTTGCAGAGAATCAATACGCTGAACCAGTATCTGGCACGGCCGGGCACAATTATTTCTTTTGAAACATTTTTTAAGAAAGTAGAACCTGAGATTCATGAATATATGGAGAAGAAAAAGCTGGATCTAGAGCTACCATCATTAAAAAAGTGTATTAGAACATGGTATGATAATCTTAATAACCTGTATGAATTTGAAAAGGTCAGTGTCTTTTACAGTGCGCTAAACAAGGCCAGTGCAAAGATTGCACGGAAATTCTCCGATCTGGAGCTGGTGGAGGGGCTTCTCGATATACTCAAATCAAAAATAGAAATCGTGCATGATGATATTGCACTGATTATATATAAGGGAAGCAAGGAGGATCTGCCGGAATTATTTAAGAATATCAATACAGGGAGTGTGGCTTTGTCACAGTATGAGATTTTACAGTCAGTATGGAATGACTATATTCTGGACAGCAGTCTGATACAGGATACAAGAGAGGCATTTGGCAGAGAGCTGGATTTGATTCAGAATGAGTATGAGATTAATGCCATCAAGGAGGCAGGTTCATTTGATATATTTAAAAATATAGTTGGATTAAACCACATCATCTGTTGTGAGAAGGAGTGTGATGTGCTCTTTCAGTTTTCCAGCTTTAAGAAAATTTCGGAACCAGAACCTTTTGCCAATGGAATTGTCAAATATTATGACAATGACAGTATTGCGTTTGAGATCTACTCCACGCTTCTGTGCAATGCACCCAATCAGATAGTAAAAGCGATTGATCGGGTCTATAAACAGGAGGATTGTGCGAAAATCAGCAGGTTTATCAATCAGGTCAATCAGGTGATCCTTGAAGCGCTGCATCAGGCAGTCAAAGAACTAAAAAACAGAAAAGTCGGGCTGCTGGAGAGCAAATATCACTCTCTCTATATCCTTGCAGGTATGATATTCTCAAGGTATGATATCAATGTTGAAAATCTGACCGTGACTCAGACAGAAGAAAATACAAAGATTTACAAAATCAGCCTTGATATAGAACAGCACAAAAGGGACAAGTGGTTTGTGGGTGAAAAAAGGCAGGTAGGATTTTTAAATATTCAATTAGAAAACCTTCTTGGCATGAAAAGTGACAGCAGTCATAATAAAAATAATCCAGATTCGCAGTCAGCAGGGCTAAAAATCAAAATTGAAGACCAGATTATCACTGCCAATACGGTCAAAGAATTTTATGGGAAAATATTCCGCTATCTTGAGGAACAGTTTGATCTAAAAGAGTATGTTCCCTATGCGACGGGCAAAAAAAGATACCTGATCAACCACACCAAGCATCATATTAACGGGGATATGTTTCTCGCACCAATCAAGGTTGGAGACTATTTTATCGAAACACACAAGAGCAGAAGCGGTGCATTGAGAGATGTATATAACTATATGAAACACATTGGCGTCGATGCCGAATATATTGAATAATATGGCGTAAAAACCAAAAGGGGCATCACCATGAAAATAGCAGATCTGCACTGTGACACAATCTCTGAGATCTGGCAGAGCCGCCGGGCGGGCAGCCCGCAGCAGCTTTGCCGGAACGATTTACATATCGATATCCAGAAGATGCGGAAATCGGACTATCTATTGCAAAATTTTGCCATGTACATAGATCTGGAGAAAACATCAGATCCATTTGCGGCTGTGTCAGAATTGATTGATGTATTTTATGATGAGATGGAGAAAAATAAGAACGAGATCGGCATCGTAACCTCCTATCATGAAATTCTTGCAAACGAGAAGCAGGGAAAGATGTCCGCGCTCATGACCATCGAGGAGGGCGGATGCTGCAAGGGGGAGATTGCAAACCTTGAGACGCTCTATCAGCGCGGTGCGCGCATGATGACCCTCACATGGAACTATCCGAACGAGCTGGCAAGCCCCAATCTCCCCGCGGGCGGTTTTGGCACCTTTGACAGCACAAACGGACTGACCCCAAAAGGGTTTGCCTTCATTGAAAGGATGGAGGAGCTGGGCATGATCATTGATGTTTCGCATTTATCAGATGCAGGATTCTGGGATATCGCAAAACATACGAGAAAACCCTTTGCGGCGAGCCACTCCAACGCGCGCGCCCTCAGTCCCCACGCAAGAAATCTCACAGACGACATGATCCGCGTCATCGCAGACCGCGGCGGCGTGATTGGGCTTAATTTTTACGGACGTTTCCTGAACACTGTGGAGGACAGCCATTCCGGCACAGCACGGATGGCAGAGCATGTGCGCCATATCGTCAATGTCGGCGGTATCGAATGTATCGGGCTGGGCTCGGATTTTGACGGGATTACGGGAGAACTGGAGATGAAGGACTGCTCGCAGCTTGGGAAATTGATAGCAGCGCTGGAGCATGCGCATTTCACGGGGAGTGAGATCGAACATATTCTATATAAAAATGTGATGCGCTTTTACAGGGAGATGCTGTAGCAGTATGGAGAAAGCAGAATAAAAACAGAATAAATCGCGTCTGCCATATTTTACTGCCTTGACACAAGCATCAATTAGATATAGAATGAGGTATACCGCGCAGCAAATTGACAGAATTTGGACGGCAAGATTCAGAAGGGAAAAAAGAAAGACGACGATGAAAGATGACAAGAAGTATAGCCTTGAATAAATTTTATATGAATAACACAATAAAAAAGAGCATAAACAAAGAATGCATTTTGACAGTGGTGCGCTGTAAAGAGCTCTGGCTTGAGTGTGCGCTTGCGGTTCTTTTGTTTTGGTTCTACAGCTATAAGCTGGATCAGTCCATAATGCCGATTCTGCTCGATGATGAATATGGGTACTGGGCGAACAGTTCTTATTTCATGGGACTGGACTGGTCGTCGATCACGGGAAATATCGCATATTACTCCTATGGATACAGTCTGATACTGCTGGTGCTGCGCATACTTGCTCCTTGGTTTGATATTGGAAGCTGGGATGGCATGTACCAGTTTGCGACAGCATTTAATCTGCTCATGCTTGTGGCAGGATTCTTCATAGCGGTAAAGCTGTGCAGGAGATATATGAAGAATATGAACTGGATTGTCAGGTGTGTTGCGTGTTTTGTGGTCATGCTTTACCCTGCGAACAAAATTTATTCGCATATCACCCTCTCAGAGTGCGCGCTTACCTTTTTTTTCTGGGTATTTCTCTATACGATGCACCGAGTGACAGACAAACCAAGCATCCAGAACCATGCAGCTTTTGCGCTGGTCTCTGTATATATGTATACGATACACCAGAGGACCCTTGCGCAGTTCATAACAGCCATTATCATCGTTGTGCTGATCCGCCTTCGGCGCATAAGCAGGCTAAAGCATACAGCAGCCTTCGGGGCGGTCATGTGCGTGTGTCTTGTGATACATTCTGTAATAAAACAGAATTTGCAGAATACGTTGTATATGGGAAAGCCGCCGGCTGGATTTGCAGAGCTGGTTTCTTACGCATGTACCAAAAAGACTGTATTGATCGTGTTGATGATGCTGGTATTGCTGTTGCTGCTGTATCTTGTTGACCGTGGAAAGGTCCGCATAGCATTTTTATTGGTTCTGGCGGGTGCGGCAGCGGCGGGTGTCTATATCATGGGCAGGCTCGGGGCAGGAAATACTGCTTCAGAGGTTCTTCCAGACAGACTTGCGATGAATGATTTTGCCGGTCAATGGGGAAAAGTCAGAAATATCTTTACAGTGCCCGGTTTGATCCGTCTGGCAACCAGCATTGTAGGGAAATGGTTCTATCTAGCAGCGGGAAGCGGGCTTGTGATCTGCTGGGGAATGCGCAACCTGATAATCAATGCATTCTGGGTCACGGCAGACTGTTTGCGAAGGATGTTTTGCGCCCTTTTGGGGAAAAAGGATGATGGCTTAAAGCGTCTTCACGGTGATTCTGCACGGCATTTGTGGTTTTTCGGCGTGTTTCTGGCGTGGGCAGGAACCTTTATGATCTGTGCGATCTACAAAGAGGGCTTATATAAGGTGGATGACCTTGTGCACGGACGCTACATTGAGTACACGATAGGGATTCTTCTTATATATAGTATTGATATTCTGCTGGCAGAGAAGCACTGGCTTCTGATGCTCAGTGTCTGTACAATACTGTACAGTGCAGCGGGTGTGTACTGCCAGTATGTATATGATGAACTTCAGCGTACGCATTATGAGCTTGCACATGCTGTTATGTTTGGGCGTGTATTCTGGAATTACCAGTCGCCGACGGGCAAGATCCAGCAGCTCACAGGATATATCCTGCCATTATCCGCGTTATTTTATATTGCATTCAAGCTGTTTGGCAGTTTTATCGAGCGGATTCCGGGACAGCCGCGGATCAATTCCGCTATTGCCACAGTGCGGTGTGTTCTTGCGCTGATGGTTCCGCTTGTGGCATGGACGCATTTGTCGGATGCCATTATTGACAACTATGTGTGCTCTAGGAACAGCAAACAGTCGGGAGCGCTGCCGAATGTTGCGGCATGGGCAAATACCATCAGCGCAGACAGCGAGGTTTATTTTATCAATGACTCGCTTAGCTACAAACAGGCGTCACTGCTACAGTATATGCTGATGGACCGTGAGGTCAGGCTGGTGCCAATGTCAGAGGTTGATTTTGACAATGACGATCTGTACATTATAAACAATGCGTATCTGGGCGACCCGGTAATCATGGAGAAGTGCGATGTCGTTATATCCATAGGCAGCTATGCACTGGTTGTCAACAATAGTCAGGAGCTTATGAATACATGGAATATATATAAGGAGGTGTTGCGGGAATAAAAAATGATGACAGCTGCTAATGAAAACACGATTCTGAACCGATATAATATTTGCCAATAATATCGGGGACAGAGATGTGCAACTTTACGGAACGGTATCGCATGAATCTGGTTTAGTACAGCGGGAAACAGCAGGTTGACAGGTTTGTGCAGGAAACAAAACAGAAAAATGCATCAGTTTGCACAAAGGACAGGAAGATAAAGTGACTGGGAAAATTATGAAACTGAAAAAAAGGCTTGCATAAAACCGATATTAGGTGTATGCTGAATGAGTAAATCTATAACGGAGGAGAAGGTGCTATGAAAATTAGAGTTATTAAAAAAATGATGGCATATTTATTGGTGGGTGCCATGGTTCTCTCTACACCAATGACTGCTTCAGCGACTGAGCCATCGATTGCTGATGTATATACTGACACCGATGATGGTGGAGGCAGTGGTACACTGTCTGGTTCAAGTACGGACACAAACTCAGGAGTGTTTAATGATACACTGGGAGAGGAAGGAATTGAGGCACAGGTACTAGGTTTGGCATTAGATAAGACTAGCCTTTCACTTGAGGTAAATGGCGATATTGCTTCTGACAAATTGCAGGCAAGAGTTCTTTTCAATGATTATGATCCAAAAGATGAGGAGATGGTTCTTACAGCGAATGCAGCAACAAAAGAAGTTATTGACAAGTTCTTAAGATGGGAAGTTCTCAATAACGAAAATAAGGTTGTTGGTCTTACTTATTATGTTAAGCCAGATGGAAGCAAAGACTATAGCATGGTTAATGTAAATGCAAAGAATGGTGGTAAAGTTACAGTTCGGGCTTACATTGATTATGATGGAGATCATGAGCTTGATGATAATGAGTTTCATGCAGAAGCTACAGTATCAGTTAAGCAGTTGGCAGAAAGTATTGAGTTTGTCAAGGAAAAGATGCCAGAGAATTTTTACTTGAAGAGAAAGTATGATCTGAATAAGTATATTCAGGTGAATCCAAGTACTGCTACATGTGATGTGTCTTTTTATGTAGGTTCAGCGGATGCTAAGAAAGTAGCGATCAGTGATGATGGTATCATGACAGTTAAGAAATTAGCAAAAAAAAATACCGCAGAACCGATCAAACTCTATGCAGTTACAGAAAATAACAAGAAGGCAGATGTAGAGATTATGCTTCATCCGGGAGTTCCGGCGAATAAGGTTACAATCTCATCTGACAACGGCAACATACTTGATCATGGTAAGATTAAAACAAAAGATATGACCAAGGCTACATTAACAGCAAAACTTGATCCTAAAACTACAGGAGTAGTAACAGATGATGTAGAGTGGACAGTGAAGCAGCCCAAAGTACCAGTTATTTCAATGCTTCCACAGTCAAGTGAGGATGATGAAAGAACACTTCAGGCTAATATTAAAGCAGTTGGTGTAGGTACAGCAACAGTTACTGCTAAGGCGTCAAGTGGTAAGAAGAGTACATTTAAGATTACAGTCAACTCAACACCATCTGGAATTGAAGTTACAGATATTGAGACTTGGACAGGAGCAAAGCCTTCATTAACGGCTGTTCTTTATGCAGACGATTGTGAAACGGATAAGGATGGTAATGTAACAAAAGCTGGTACACCTATTCAGGTTGGCAAAACCAAGGTTTCTTATAGAGCACTTAAAGGTAATGCCAAGGAGCCAGATAGTGCTGCAACAAATCCTAAGAATATTAAAGTTAACGCAAAGGGTGTTGTAACATCTTCAAATCTTTTGGTTGATGCAACTAAGCAGAAGACTCCTATTGATGCAGATAATCGTACAATTGAAGTTACGGCAAAGTATAATACAAATAAAACATTAACAACTAAGTGCAACGTCAAAGTAAAACAGGCTGATATCAAGAATATTACAGTAACTGATATGACATACATTACCAGTGAAAAACCTGATGGCAAGTTAGTTACTTTCGGAGGGAAGAAGCAGGATAGTGCGTCAGCGAGTGCAGTATCAGGTGGAAAGTATACATATAAAGCATTTGCATTTGCTGATGAGGCAAATAAGACACCAGCACCACAGTATAATGAAGCAATTGTTTGGGCTTCTTCAAGTGCAAAGGTAGGTACTATTGCCGTAGACAAAGCTAATGAGAGTGGTAATTATGGTAAACTTTCAGTTTTGAAAGGTGGTACAACCAAGGTTACAGCAAGTTATGTTACAGTTAATGAAAAGAATGGCAAGAAATCTGCAAAATTAAATAAAAAGACAATTACAGTTAAGGCTGTACAGAAAGCTACATCTCTGACACTTAATAAGAATATCTTTACAGTAGTTGCAGGAACTAATGCAAAACCTGTTGCTATCAATGTTAAGAAACAGTTGCCAAGTGGTTCAAAAGATAAAATTACTTGGAAGGTAGTAGCTGGTGATTCAGATGGAAATATGCTGAAAGATAAGGACGGTAATGTAATTAAGTCCACTAATGTTGCACCAGTAAGTGCAAAGAAAACTACATCAGTAAAAATTCCTGTATCTCAGTATGAAGCAGGTACAGTAGTTAAAGTTGGTGCTTATGCTGACGGTGGTGCAGTTGCTTATGCATACATCTATGTAGTTGATGACAAGACAAAGGGCGTACAGGTTGTAAAGAGTGGTGCAAAGACTACAAAAGAAACAATGCAAGTAGGCCAAGAGCCAATCAAGCTTGTACCACAGATAAAGAACTCTAAGAATAACTTTGTTGATGCATTAACATACACAAAAGAAAATAAAGGATATGTATCTGATCCAGTAACATATTCATTTAGCAAAGCTGGTATTGCATCTATAGATAGTAAGGGAAATATCACAGCAATGAAGCCCGGTAAGACAAAGCTTACTGTTAAGACATTATCTGGAAAGAAAGCAACTGTAACAATTACAGTAAACCCGTAATTTGATTATTTACAAAGTATTAAAAAAAGAATCCCATAAAGGGATTCTTTTTTTAACGGACATTTCATTGGCCGAAATAATTGACCGTATATGAGTGTCGTATAAAACGATGCAAAGGGCAGTGGCAGACTTAAAAAGATTGGTGCTATCGAATTAGCCGCTGTACTGATAAAACCAGTGTGGCAGTAGAGTATGCGCTGAACGGTTTATCCAACAATAGCTTTGCATTTCACTATCACCTCTATATGCCGAATAAAGAACAGCTGGTCGCACAGATAGATGTGGTTCTGGAAAAATTATACAGTACCGTTTGTAATGTTGCAAAAGTAATAAAAGGCAGATAACCGAAGTTACCTGCCCCTCCTGTAATTTGGATGAAATAGGTGGGTGACAATCTACATCTCCCAACTACGGGTAACGGCAGCCTTCTCCGTCCGCTGCTCTCATTCAAAATAGTTTATTCATCTAGTAACTTAATGTAAACCCACATTATCATCTGCCACGAAAATCTTGAATTTAAGGTGAAAAAATGATACGATAAAGACACAAAACGAAAGGAAAAAGGCTATGGCGACGATATATGACGGGGTATTTCGGACAATCTTAAATGACTGCCGAAAACTGATTATTCCCGTAATCAATGAAATTTTTGGGGAGACATATACAGGGAAGGAAGAAATCCGTTTTTATCCAAATGAACATTTTTTAGACCAGCAGGATGAGGCAGACAAAGAACGGATTACCGACACAAATTTTACTGTTTTGGGGAAAATACCAAAGAAATATCATATTGAGTGCGAGAGCAGCTTACCGGACGGAAAAATCACGATAAGGCTTTTTGAATATGATGCACAAATAGCGCTTGACGAAGGCGAGGTTACAGAGGAAACGCTGACTGTGACATTCCCAAATACGGCAGTACTGTACTTACGAACTTACAAAAAGACACCAGACAAAATGAAATACGTGATAGTGACGCCGGGCGGAACGGTCCAGTATGATGTGCCGGTTATGAAAATACAGACCTATTCGCTGGATGATATTTTTGCAAAAGGACTGCTGATGCTGCTTCCATTTTATATTTTTTCATATGAGAAAAATTTTGGGGAATATAATAGTAATGAGCAGAAACTGGCAGAATTGAAAGCAGAGTATCAGAAAATTTTAGAAAGGCTTGACGAACTGGAATGGCAGGGAGTGATTGGTGCGTTTGACAAGCGCACGATTATTGATCTGTCTGGTGACGTGATAAAGGAAATCGCACAAAAGTATGAGAATGTGCAGAAAGGCGTAGGTGATATGATGAGAGGCGCATTGATTGAAACAAGTGCAAGAACTATTTTAAATCAAGGAATAAAACAAGGAATAAAACAAGGAATAAAACAAGGAATAAAACAAGGAATAGATCAAGGAATAATTCAGGGAAAGAGTCAGGGAATTACTCAAAACCAGAGAGAAACAGCACTTAGGATGCTGAAAAAGGGAAAAATGACGAATGAGGAGATTGCAGAATATACGGGACTTAGTATTATGGAGGTAGAGCAGCTTGCGGGGCTTCAAACCGTATAGACTGGACCGCTGGATTCTATAACTGACAGATAAAGAACATTATATTATGTAACGGAGAACAGGCTATGGCGACGATATATGACGGGGTATTTCGGACAATCTTAAATGACTGCCG
>ERZ779632.333-NODE-333-length-28845-cov-7.368288_pt1 | contig 28845 bp, 22 predicted proteins | sample MGYA00514194_ERZ779632 | MGnify/ENA primary metagenome ERZ779632 (study PRJEB29562, sample SAMEA4376704) | mouse gut metagenome | isolation source: Cecum | study: EMG produced TPA metagenomics assembly of the A DSS colitis mouse model was used to assess the...
GCTCAAAGTGGCAGGCGGCGGCGTAGTCACAGAAGCGGCAGGCGTTTTTCTCCGGGCCCCGCCAGAAGGGGTCGGCGGCGATGTTGCCCCCGGCCAGTTCCTGACAGATGTCCTCCAGCACCCGCTGGACGTGCCTGCCCAGCTTGCCCAGCTGCTCAGCGGAGGCCAGGGCCTCGCCTGTGATTTGTCCGGTGGATTTGCTCACCTTCAGCGGCAGGAAGCGGTAGCCCCCCTCTCCCTGGGGCTCCATAGCGTCCAGCACCCGGGGGTTGTCCACCACCAGGCCCCGGCGGGTCAGCTCCCTGTCCACCTTTTTCCGCAGCTCCTCGTCGCTCATGGACCGGCTGCCCCGAATCAGCGCCTCCCGGGCGGGGAGGTAGAGTACTCCCGCCCCGTCCACTGGCAGGCCGTATAGGGCTTGGCCCTTCTCCTCCAGGGTAAAGAGGTAGAGCAGCATTTGCAGTCCCAGGCCGTTCCACACCTCAGTGAGGTCGAAGGTTTTGCGGCCTGTTTTGTAGTCCACCACCCGCAGGTTCAGCCGGCCATTGTCCACCCAGCCGTCCACCCGGTCCACAAAGCCGGTGACGCTGATGGTCACCCCGGCGCGGGTCAGCTCCACCGGGGGCAGGTCCTTGTCCCTGCCGAAGCCCAGCTCGAAGGAGATGGGCTTAAACTGGGAATTCAGTAGCTCCTCCGCCACGTTGTCCACTACCGCCTGGACGGAGCGGAGCAGACGGCGAAACAGGTATTGAAACCGGGAGCTCTGATCCTCCAGCCCCCCCAGCTCCTCCGCCACGTAGCGGTTCACCGCCTCGCGGGTCAGGCGGCGCAGCTTCTTTTTCCGCGCCCCGTTCTCCGCCTCCATGCCAGAAATGGCGGTCTGGGTGAACATCTCGTCCCTGAGCACATGCTCCAGCACATAGTGGACAAAGGTGCCGTACTCCGGGGCTGTAAAGCCGGCGGGCTTACGGGGCTCCGCCTCCAGGCCGTAGCGCATAAAGTAGGAGAAGTGGCAGGATTTATACTTGTCCATCCGGGAGGCGGACATGGGCACCCGCCTGCCATAGAGCCGCTCCACCGCCCGGCGGGAGAGGCTGCCCCGCTCCCAGGCGGAGGCCCGGTCCAGACGGGCCACCTGTGTCTGAAATTCGGGAAGCCGCTCCAGCGCCTGGCGGGCGTCCCGGTCCCGCCCCGCCTGCTCCAGGGCGGGCAGGGGAGCCTCCAGGCGGAAGGAGCCGTTCAACGCCTCCTCCCGAATGGGCTCCACATCCGAAAACAGCAGCCGCAGCCGACCAGCCAGAAAGCTGGGACGGCGTTCCTCCCCGCCCGGCCCCTGGGCAGGCCAGGAGACCACCAGCTTTTCGCTGGGCCGGGCACAAATCTGATAGATGGTGGTCATCTCCCGGTAGAGCATATCCCGCTGGGACTGGGCCAGCTCCAAGCCGTAGGCGGCCAGGAGGGAACGGTCGTCGTCGGACAGCAGGCCGGGGGCGGTCCCTACCTGGGGCAGGGAGCTGTCGTCCGCCCCCAGAAGGAACAGCACCTTGACCCGGTGCCCGGTCTGCCGGGTGGTTTCTCCCGCCGTCACCCGGTCCAGAGAGACGGGGATGGTGCCCACATCGTACTGGGACAGCACCAGCCGGAACAGCAGGGCGAACTCCTCCAGCTCCATGGGGGCGTCCCCCAGCAGCCGGGCGCACTGCTCCAGCCCGCCGCACAGGATGTCCCAAAGCTGGCGGTATTCCTCCGCCAACGCGGGCTGGCCCCGGTCGTGGAGCGCGTTCATCCGGTCCTCCAGCCGGTCCGGCAGGCCGATTTCCTCCAGAAAGGCGTAGAGCGCCGCCGCCTGTCCCCGCCCGGTTTTGTCCCTGTATTTCCGCACTGACTCCAGCGGAGCGGACACCTGGCGCCGGGTGGCGTCCGCCCTGGCCAGGAGCGCCCGGTCCTTCTCCGTCCATTTCAGGCCGTAGCCTTTGGGGTGCCAGGACCAGTCCTTACTCTGGGTCCAGCGGCTGCCCCGGATGTCCCATTTCAGGACATAGTTCTCCAGCAGATCGGTATCCTCCAGAGACAGGTCGGTGAGGCCGGTTTTTAAGTATCGGAACACATCGTCGTAGCGGTAGCCCCCCGCCACGGTGTCCAGAGCGGCGGTGACCAGGGCCAGCACCGGTTTTTCCAAAATATCCGTCATAGCGGAGGAGAACACCGGTACCCCATACCGTCCGAACACCGACTCCACCAGATCCCGGTAGTCGCCATAATTTCGGGCGGCCACGCCGATGTCCCGGAAGCGGCAGGTCCCCTCCCGCGCCAGCTGGAGGATCCGGGCGGCGGCCCACTCCACCTCCCCCCGGGGGGTGGAGGCCTGGAACAGCTCCACCGCTCCCCCGCCGGGGATGGGGGCGGGATTTTCTCCGGCGGCGAAAAGTGTCCGCTCCAAATGGATCAGCGGCTCCGCTTTTCCGGCCGCGGTGGGCGCCAGGTGCTCAACCTCACAGGGGATTCCCTCCTTCTGAGCCAGGCGGAGCAGCATGCTCGCCGTCCGGCGGGCGGGGGAAAAAATGCCAGTCCCCCCCTCGTCCTCCTCCAGGTGGTCACAGGTGAGCGTGACGGTCATGGAGCTGCCCTGGGCCATCAGGATACGCAGCAGCTCCCCCTGCTGGGGAGTGAAGTCGGTGAAGCCGTCCAACCAGATATCCTTGCCTCTGGCCCAGCCGCAGGCGCGCAGCTTGTCCGCCGCCCGGGTGAGCCGATCCCGGGGGTCCAGGGCGGTCTGGGCGGTGAGGGCGTCGTATTCTCCAAATATCAGCCCCAGGTCCCGCAGCTTGTCCCCCTCGGGGCCGGGAGAATCGCTCCCCGCCTGAATCAGCGCCTGAGGCGGGACACAGCAGCTTTTCAGCTCGTCCGCCGTGGACAGCAGCGAGGTGAGAAAGGCGGGCCGTTTGGAGGGGCGGGCGTAGACCGTCAGGCTGTGGGAGGCGCTCCGAACCGCCCGGTACATGAGCAGCAGCCGGCCCCCGCCGTCCAGCTCCTCCTCTCCCAGACCGCCGGCGGTCTGAAAGATCCGGTTGGCCAGACGGGAGAAGGACAGCACCTCGGCATACAGACTGGCCTGGGGTCCGCCCACCCCGCACAGCGCCCGCTCCGTTTCATGGGACTGCTGCTCCGGCACCAGCAGCACCTGGGGGCGCTCCTGTCCCGCCCCGCGCAGGCGGCCCAATACCACGGTGGTCTTTCCCGCGCCGGCGCGGCCCAGTAAAAGCGTTAACAAAGCGCGTCCCTCCCTGTCTTATGTCTATTCCGCCGCGAAGCGGACAGCCAAACCGTTGACCTCCACGGCCTCCTCGGCCGGGACCAGAATGTACTTTTTGCCGTCGATGACACGGGTCTCCACCAGATAGCTGTTCTCCGGGGTAACCGACACCTTGGCCTGGGCGGTTTTCAGCTCAAACCGGCCCGCGTCGATGAGGTTGGCCGGGCTTAAGGCGGCCCCGGCGCCGAACTGCTCGTCACACCGCGCCTGGAAGCTGTCTACCCGCTCCTGAACCACCCCGCAGTCCTGGAGGATAATGCCCACCTCCCGGGCGGTCAGGGCCAGGGGTTCCGGGTTTTTGCTCTCCCTGTGCTGGGTGATCCGGTCGGTGAGCTGCTCATGGACCGCCTGGGCCACCTCCACATTGAAGGCGTCCTCCAGGGTCTCTGACAACACGCTTTGAAAGGTCTCCTTCTGCTCCGCGGCGGACATGGGCGGCTCGGTGTGGAACACGGCGTCGATGAACTCCTGGTGCAGCTCGTCCGGTTTGCGGGAGTAGAACAGGGCGTTGTAGATGTTGGCGGTCCGGTCATCAAAGGCGGGGAACAGGAAGCCCAGCTCCGGAGGCGCCACCGTCTGGCTGACGGCGCAGTGGAATTCGTTGTCCCCGGGGTAGTAGTTCAGCTCCGGCTTGCTCAGCTTCAGCGGGCAGACGCAGCACAGAACATAGGAAAACACCTCCTCCGAGGCGTCCTCCCGCTCCTCGCCGTCTCTGTCCCGGTGGGGCACATCATATGTATCGTGGGCCAGCAGGAGCAGATAGCTGCCGCCCATGTCCAGGCTCTCGATTACCTTCTGGTAAAAGGCCTGCCGGACCGGACCGTCCTTCAGCTGGCTGGAGCGCAGCTCCATGAGGAGGCGGTGCTCCTCGCTGTCCATCACCTGCTGGGTGGAAAAGATAATGTCGATCAGGTTTTTGCCCAGCGTCCCGGACAGCGCCTTTTTCAAAAAGCCCAAATATTTTTCCGTCTCCTCCTGGGACATGATGCCCAGGGATTCGTCCAGATCGGCGACAATCTCTTTGTTGGCGTTGACCAGGCAGCCGTAAATCCGGCTGACCGCGTTTTTCTCCGGCCGCCACCGGCGGCGCAGCTCACTGACTTCTTTCAGATTCATGGAGTACCTCACTTCGTTTGAATGATAGACCCGGATCCCCTCGCCGAGGATCCGGGCTTTTTGGGAATTTTGTATGCTCTTTTATACCAGATTGCACAGCAGCGCCGCGCCGACCACGCCGGCGTCGTTGCCCAGGGAGGCCTTTTCGATGCGGGTGTGGTGGCTTTTGTCGAAGCTGCCCCGCCAGACCAGCTCGCGCAGGGGGTCCAGAAGCAGGTCGTCCTCGGCGTTGCTTACACCGCCGCCCAGACAGATGATCTCCGGCTGGATGATATTCACCAGGTTGATCATACCGATGGAAAGCCCCTGGAGGTAGCTGGTCAGCACCCGCTTGGCGGCGGCGTCTCCCAGGCGGGCGGCCTGGAAGGGGGTGCGGCCGCTCACCTTAAAGCTGTCGCCGTCTGTGATCGTCCACATCTCGCTGCTCCGGTCCCGCTCCATCTCCAGCCGGGCCAGCTGAATCAGGGCGCTGGCGGAGCCGTATTTCTCCCAGCAGCCCCGGCCGCCGCAGCCGCACAGGATGCCGTTGGGCTGGATAATCATGTGGCCGATCTCCATGCCGGAGTTGGCGAAGCCGGTAAACAGCTTGCCGCCGCATACCATCCCGCCGCCGATGCCGGTGCCCAGGGTGACCATCACCGCCGGGTCGCAGCCCTTGGCCGCGCCCGCCCAGTACTCGCCCACGGCGGCGCAGTTGGCGTCGTTGCCCAGAAAGACGGGAATGTCCCACTCCTTTTGGAACAGCTCCCGCAGGGGCACATTCTTGTCCCGGAAGGGCATGTTGGGGTTTTGAACAAACAGTCCGGCCTTGTTGTCCACCACGCCGGGCAGGCCGATGCCCACCGATTTGAGCTTGGCCGGGTCAACCTCCCCCACCTCGCACAGCCGGCGGGCCATCCGAACCAGCTCCGCGGCAAACTGCTCCGCCGTCATATCCTTGGGCACGGGTGTGCTCACCTTGTTGAAGATATGTCCCAGCTCGTTCACCAGGCCGGCCACCAGATTGGTGCCTCCTACGTCAATTCCGATGTAGTCCATCAGTTTGTTCCTCCTTCCATTTGCTCCTGAAACAGCTTATCCATCCGCTCGGTCAGCTCCTGGGCCGCGTTGTGGCCCATCTTGCGGTTGCGGTTGTTCATAGCGGCCACCTCCACGATGCTGGCCAGGTTTCGTCCCGGCTTCACCGGGATGGTGGTACAGGGGACCTGAACGCTCATGATCTCGGTGAAGTGGGACTCCAGGCCAAAGCGGTCATACACCGCCTTGTCATTCCAAGGCTCCAGGTTGATGACCAGGTCGATCTCCTGGAAGGGCTTGATAGCGCCCATACCCAGCAGGCGACCGATGTCGATGACGCCGATGCCCCGCAGTTCCATATAGCCCCGGATCAGCTCGGGCGAGGTGGCCAGAAGGGTGTGCCGGCTGGTCTCCTTGATTTCTACCGCGTCGTCCGCCACCAGCCGGTGGCCCCGCTTGAGCAGCTCAATGGCTACCTCGCTCTTGCCCACGCCGGACTCGCCCTGGATGAGGACGCCCTCGCCGTAGACCTCCAGCATTACGCCGGACCGGGTGATCTGGGGGGCCAGGTGGTTGTACATGGTGCTTATCAGGGCGCTCATAAAAATGGAGGTCTGGAGCGTACTGCGCAGCACCGTCCGGTGGTGCTTTTCCGCCATCTCCAAGCACTCCGGGAAGGGCTCCAGCCCCCGGGTGAGGATCAGCGCGGGCACCGGGTAGGACAGCAGACGGTCAAAGCTCTCCCGCCGCCGCTCGGAGGTCAGGCCGGCCAGATAGGTGTTCTCCGTCAGGCCGATGAGCAGCAGCCGCTCCGTGTCGAAGTGCTCAAAAAATCCTGTCAGGGGCAGGCCAGGCCGGTTGATGTCCAGCGCCCGCAGGGGCACGTTTTCATAATCAGGGGCCGTGCGCAGAATTTCCAGGTTAAACTCCTGAATGATTTCTCCCAGCTTTACGCTCTTTTGCTGCTCTTCCATGAATCAATCTCCTCTCGTCCATGTGGTACATACCGCCAGCGACCGCTCTGCTCCCGGTATTTTCCTTCTTTTAGTATAATCGAAAGAGGGGTTTTCTGTCAATCGGTTATCCCAGATTCCAGGGTTCTGAGAACATAAAAAATCCCCCGTGCATAATACACGAGAGACTTTTTATGTTCCATTACACAGCGCGGGTGACCTTACCGGAACGGAGGCATCTGGTGCAGACGTAGACGTGAGTGGGGGTTCCATTCACGATTGCCTTGACCCGCTTCACGTTGGGCTTCCAGGCGCGGTTGGAGCGGCGGTGGGAGTGGGAAACCTTGATGCCGAAGGTCACGCCCTTGTCGCAAAATTCGCATTTGGCCATGTTGCTAACCTCCTCGCTATGAGAATCTGTAAAATCCGTGGAAAATCGCCTTTCAAAAAAGCTTCGACTGATATCATACCAGATACTTTGTGGAAATGCAAGTCTTTTTTTCAAAAAGCGGCGTTTTACCGGAACATATCCTTAACCCGCTCCACCGCGGTTTTGGTGGCCTCCGCGTCGCCGAAGGCGGTGAGGCGGATATAGCCCTCTCCGCTGGGGCCGAAGCCGGCGCCGGGGGTGGTTGCCACGTTGGCCTCGGCCAGCACCCGGTCGAAGAAGTCCCAGGAGCCCGCGCCGCCGGGGGTCTTGAGCCAGATGTAGGGGGCGTCCACCCCGCCGAAGCAGGTCAGACCGGCGGAGGTCAGGCCCTCCCGGATTACCCGGGCGTTGGCCCGGTAGTAGTCGATATTCGCCGTCACCTGGGCCCGGCCCTCCGGGGTGTAGATGGCGGCGGCTCCCCGCTGGACCACATAGGGCACGCCGTTGAACTTGGTGGTCTGGCGGCGGTTCCACAGGGTGTTCAGCTTCACCCCGCCCCGTTCCAGCTCCATAGGCACCACCGTGTAGGCGCAGCGGTTGCCGGTGAAGCCCGCGGTTTTGGAAAAAGACCGGAACTCAATGGCGCAGGTGCGGGCTCCTTCGATCTCAAAAATGGTATGGGGCACATCCTCGCTGGTGATAAAGGCCTCATAAGCGGAGTCATAGAGGATCACCGAGCCGTGGGTGTTGGCGTAGTCCACCCACACCTTCAGCTGTTCCCGGCTGATGACCGCGCCGGTGGGGTTGTTGGGGGAGCAGAGATAGATGATATCCGGGATCTTCTGGGGAGGCTCAGGGGAAAAGCCGTTGGCCTCCACGCAGGGCATATAAATCAGACGGTTCCATTTGCCCAGCTCCTCCTGATATTCCCCCGCGCGGCCGGCCATGGCGTTGGTGTCCACATAGACGGGGTAAACCGGGTCGCACACGGCGACCACGTTGTCCACGCCGAAAATATCGCCGATGTTGCCGCAGTCGCTCTTGGCGCCGTCGGAGACGAAAATTTCTCCCGGCTGGATGTCCACACCCCGGGCGGTGTAATCGCCCTGGGCGATGGCCTGGCGCAGGAACTCATAGCCCTGTTCCGGGCCGTAGCCGCGGAAGCCCTCCACCGTGCCCATTTCGTCCACCGCGCCGCGCATAGCTCTGATGACCTCGGGGACCAGGGGACGGGTCACGTCGCCGATGGACAGCTTGATGATCTTTGCCTCGGGATGGGCGGCGGTGTACGCGCTGACGCGCCGGGCCACCTCGGAAAAGAGATAGCTGCCGGGCAGCTTCAAGAAGTTTTCATTTACGTTTACCATGGAGAACCACTCCTTCGGGATGAATCAAAATAGGAGACTTGGCCGGACAAAGAAAGCCCCAGCAGGAAATCTAAGCGCGATTCCTGCCAGGGAATTTCCCCAAATCGTAGATACCCCTGTCAGGGAGAACCCAACGCTTCGGCGTGTTCGGATAAAATCAATAGAACTTCTTGCGGTTCTTGCGGGCGGCCTCAGACTTCTTGCGGCGCTTGACGCTGGGGCTCTCGTAGTGCTCACGCTTGCGGACCTCGGCCAGCACTCCGGACTTGGCGCAGCTGCGCTTGAAACGCTTCAGGGCGCTCTCCAGAGACTCGTTTTCTCTCACACGGACTTCCGACATTTATATTTCCCTCCCTCCGCGCGCGGCGGGGTAAATCTCCCGCTCACGTAGGGCCATGTTTATGGCTTTAACATTACCATTATATTGCCTTTTGGGCCATCTGTCAAGAGAAGATTTGTAAACAGCCTGTGAATGTTACGCCTGTGCCTTGAAAATCAGGCTGACCAGCTTGCCCTTGACCACGATGGACTTGACCAGCCGCATCCCCTCGGCCAGTTTGGCGATCTTGGGCTCGGCCAGGGCGGCGGCCACCACGTCCTCGTCGGAGGCGTCGGCGGGGACCACGATGTTGGCCTTCACCTTGCCGCCCACCTGGACGGCCATCCGGGTGGTGGCGGCCACGGTCTTACTCTCGTCATACTCTGGCCAGGACTGGAGGCATACCTGTCCGCCATAGCCGTTCAGTTCCCACAGCTCCTCGCACAGGTGGGGGGCGAAGGGGGAGAGCATGAGCAGCAGGGCCTTGTAGTCGCCCCTGGTGGCTCCCTTGGCGTAGAAGTCGTTGACCAGGGACATGAGCGCAGCGATGGCGGTATTGAACTTCATAGCCTCAATGTCGCCGGAGACCTTCTTGATGGCCTTGTGGATGGCCTGCTCATTCTCGGCGGAATAGTCGTCCCCATCCCTCAGCTTCTCGTTCAGGTTCCACACCCGGTCCAGGAACTTCTTGCAGCCCCGGACCGATTCATCCGACCAGGTGGCGGTTTTCTCGAAGTCGCCGATGAACATGATATACAGCCGCATGGTGTCCGCGCCGTAGTCCCGGATCACATCGTCAGGGTTGACCACGTTGCCCAGAGACTTGGACATTTTCACGGAGGGCCGCATGGCCTGGCTGCCGTATTTGTCGATGAGGGCCTGCTTCTCCTCCTCGGTCTCCACGCTGCCCACATAGTGGGGGTTCTTGCCCAGAATCATGCCGTGGCTGGTGCGCTTGGCGTAGGGCTCGGCGTGGGGAATGACGCCGATGTCGTGGAGGAAGTTATTCCAGAACCGGGAGTAGAGTAAATGGAGGGTGGTGTGCTCCATGCCGCCGTTGTACCAATCCACCTGGCCCCAGTAGTCCAGGGCTTCCTTGGAGGCCAGGGCCTTGTCGTTGTGGGGGTCCATATACCGCAGGAAGTACCAGCTGGATCCAGCCCACTGGGGCATGGTGTCCGTCTCCCGCTTGGCGGGACCGCCGCAGCAGGGACAGGTGGTGTTTACCCAGTCAGTCATTTTGGCGATGGGGCTCTCGCCGTTGTCGGTGGGCTCGTAGGACTCCACCTCGGGCAGAAGCAGGGGCAGCTGGTCCTCGGGCAGGGGGACCCAGCCGCATTTGTCGCACCACACCATAGGGATGGGCTCGCCCCAGTACCGCTGGCGGGAGAACACCCAGTCCCGGAGCTTGTAGTTCACCTGACGGTGGCCGATGCCCTTCTCCTCCAGCCAGTCCACAATGGCCTCCTTGGCCTGGGCCACGGTCATGCCGTTGAATTGGGCGGAGTTGACAATCAGGTCGGTGTCGGAGGTGGTGTAGACCTCCTTCTGCACGTCGCCGCCGGCGGCGGTTTCAATGATAGGCAGGCCAAACTTCTTGGCGAAGGCCCAGTCACGGCCGTCGTGGCCAGGCACGCCCATGACGCAGCCGGTGCCGTAGGAGGCCAGCACGTAATCGGAGATGAAGATGGGCACCTCTTTCCCGTTGACGGGGTTAATCGCCTTCACGCCCTGGAGCATCACGCCGGTCTTCTCCTTGTCGGCGGCCAGCTCGGTGCGCTCGAAGTCGGACTTCCTTCCGGCCTCCTCCACGTAGGCGGCCACCTCATCCCAGTTGATCAGCCTGTCCTTCCAGTCCTGAACAAAGTGGTGCTCCGGGGAGATGACCATATAGGTCACGCCGAAGATGGTGTCAGCCCGGGTGGTGAAGACCACGATGTCGTCTCCGGTGGTGGCCTGGAAGGCGACTTCCGCGCCGGTGGACCGGCCGATCCAGTTGCGCTGCTGGGTCTTCACCCGGTCGATGAAGTCCACGGTGTCCAGCCCGTCGATAAGCTTTTGGGCGTAGGCGGTAATCTTCAGCATCCACTGGGACTTCTCCTTTCGGACCACCGGAGCGCCGCACCGCTCGCAGACGCCCTCCACCACCTCCTCGTTGGCCAGCACGCACTTGCAGGAGGTGCACCAGTTCACTGGCATGGTGGTCTTGTAGGCCAGACCGTGCTTGTAGAGCTGGAGGAAAATCCACTGGGTCCACTTGTAGTAGCTGGGGTCAGTGGTGTCCACCACCCGGTCCCAATCGAAGGAGTAGCCCAGCATGTGGAGCTGCCGGGTGAAGTTCTCAATGTTCTGTTTGGTAATCACGGCGGGGTGGATGTGGTTCTTGATGGCGAAGTTCTCGGTAGGCAGGCCAAAGGCGTCATAGCCGATGGGGAACAGGACGTTATAACCGTCCATCCGCTTCTTCCGGGCGATTACGTCCATAGCGGTGTAGGGCCGGGGATGGCCCACATGCAGGCCGGCGGCGGAGGGGTAGGGGAACTCCACCAGCCCGTAGAACTTGGGCCTGCTGGTGTCGCCGTTGACACAGGCGAAGGTCTTCTCATCCTTCCACCTGGTCTGCCACTTCTGTTCAATAGCGGTAAAATCGTACTTCAAAGCTATCACACTCTCCTGTATCGTTTGACCCATGGGCCGAATTGACCATAATTCCATGCTATTATAGCGGAATGTGCCCGTAATTGCAAGAGGTTACAGCAAAAACAACCGGCCCAACGGGCCGGTTGTCATTATAAATTTATTTTTGGGAGCGGGAATGAGATCGCGTCTCCGGTCTCCTCCGCCCACTCCAGAAGCGTATTTACCCCGGTTCGGACTTCCCCAAGGTTTTCCTTTACCTCGGCCACATCCTCTTCCAGTTTGTCCAGACGCTGTTCTACTTTGTCCAGCCGCTGGTCGATCATATCCAACCGCTGGTAAACAGGCGTAAGCTTCTGGTCAAATTTCGCGTCAAGCACTTGGTCCAGTTTTTTCTCAAGTACCTGATCCAGTCTTTTTTCAAGCATTTGATCAATTGCTTGCAGCAGTTCCAAATCTGTCATGGCGGTTCTCTCCTCTCAATCCTGTCAGGCGATTGCCTCAAAGCCGGACTTCTTCGCGTTCTCAACCTGCTGGGGCTCCTCCACAGGGTTAGCCTTGGTGACGGTGCGGGTGGTGCCGCCGGAGACATACGCGTCGCCACACTCGGGACAGATCTCGGTGTGAATGGTCACCGACTGGCTGACTACATGCCGGTCCTCCCGCTGGGCCTTGGCCTGTTCCCGGACCACGTGCTCCTGCTCGTGGCCCCGGACGGCGGCGGCGGCCTGTTCGGGAGCTACGTTGGTGGCGGTTTTAAAAGACACGCCTGGGTCGTCGGAGCCGTCCTGATACTTGCGGTTCTTGCAGGTCTGGCACTCGGACTCCTCCACAACCTCCCGGGGGCTCTTGGTTTGTTCGTTGATCTGTTCCTCCGACAGAGGCTCCTCCGCTTCGCCGTTAACGTACTGGATTCGGGCGCGGACCGCCATCTCGGCGGGATCGGCCCCCTCGCGCGGAGTTGGCGGCTGGGATTGGCGCTCCTCCGCCTCGGGGACGGCCTGAGAGGCCCCCCGGTGGACGGCGGATACCCCGTTGACCGGGGGTATCGGGGTGGTCATGGCCCGGGAAACGGGACTGACCGGCTCCGTTCCGGAGGGATTGGCGTTCCGATTTTGAAAGAGATTCTTATTTTGATAGATGGAATAGTAACCGCCGATGCTGCCATAGCCTCCAACCGCTCCAATGGCTGACATTGCGGACACCCCCTTTTCTGATACATAGATAAGCTTATTATAATCGAAAAATTTTTCCTGCGCAAGGGGTTCCCTCAAAAAACTGGCGGCGACATTTACACCCGCATAATTGGGCCGAAAATCAGCCACGCTAAGGCCGTTGCGGTCTGACAGGCCGACTATAAGCAAAAGGGGCGGATGTGTATGGCGATCAATCACAGAAAGGCGGCCATTGTGGGCTGCGGCTTTGTAGGGGCTTCCATCGCGTTTCGGTTTTTGCAGCAGGGACTGTTTTCTCACCTGGTGCTGCTGGACGCGAACCAGGCCAAGGCGGAGGGGGAGGCCATGGACCTGAGCGATGGTCTGCCCTACGGCGCGGCCATGGAGATCACCGCTGGCACCTATGACGACATCGCTGACTGCGGCCTGGTGGTAATCACCGCCGGGGTGAACCAGAAGCCAGGAGAGACGCGTCTGGAGCTGATCGGGAGAAACAAGGTGATTATGAAAAGTATCATAGAGCAGATCACCGCCCGGAATTTCGAGGGCATCCTCCTGATCGTATCCAACCCGGTGGACGTGTTGACTTACACGGCCTGGAAGCTGTCAGGCTACCCCAGGGAGCGGGTGATAGGGTCCGGAACGGTGCTGGACACCGGCCGGCTGAAGCAGCTGCTGGGGGAGGAGCTGGGGGTGGACAGCCGGAATGTCCACGCCTTTATTGTGGGGGAGCACGGGGACAGCGAGCTGCCGGTGTGGAGCTGCGCCAACGTGTCCGGGCTGAACCTGGACGACTTCTGCCGCCTCCGGGGGCTGGAGCTCCACGCGGAGAATATGGAGCGGATTTACCGGGAAATCCGGGACAGCGCCAACGAGATCATCAAGCGCAAGGGGGCCACCTACTACGGCATTGCCATGGCGGTGGGGAGGATCGCGGAGTGCGTCGTGAAGGGAGAGCACGCGGTGCTGCCCATCTCGGTGGTGCTGGAGGGGGAGTACGGCCTGGACCACATAGCCCTGAGCATCCCGTCCATTGTGGGCAAAAACGGGTTGGAGAAGATACTGGAGATTCCGCTGGGGGAGAAGGAGCGGACGGCCCTGGACAGCTCCGCCAGACAGCTGAGGGAGGTCATCGCCGGTCTGGACCTGTGAGGACGGAAAAACGGACAGCGGATCGGGCTGCTGTCCGTTTTCAGTTTTGTTTCCAGGAAGGCGTTCTTCGGCTTTTGTGATAGCAGTCGTCGCACAGCCGTCCCCGGTGGCGCAGGGGCAGCGCCTTCTGGCAGCGGGCGCAGAAACGGATGTTGTTGCGCAGCCGGTGGAGCAGAATTTCGTTGATCTCCTCGGCCACCCGCTCCCGGCTGTCATAAAGCCGGTCCTCGTCCACCGGGCAGGCGAAGGTCTTGGCGAAGGAGAAGTAGAGGTCCAGCTTCCGGTAATACAGCTCCAGCTCCGGGAGGGTGGCGTCCTCCGCGGGCAGACCGGGCTGCTCCACAGGCTCCCCCTCCTGCCAGCGGTGCAGAAGCTGGAAAAACAGGTCCCGCAGGGCCTCGTCCGTCTCGTCAAAGGGGATGTTGGCCGCGCGCAGCTCCTGCTCCCGGGTGAGGACAAAGCCCATCTCCCGCATTTTGGAGATGATGGTGATATACCGGGAGATATCCAGCTTGCGGTAGGGCTCCGCTGTGGGCATCTGGTTCCACTGGGTCAGCACCTCCAGCAGGTCGAAGTCCACCTGAAGGACCAGCTCGGAGAAACCGGCCACCGCGTATTCCAGCGGCGGCACCACCGCCTCCAGCCCCGCCCGGATGGCTCCCAGGTTCTGGGTGGCGCCCACAAAGCCCTTGTTGTACATCCCAAACCGTCCCGCCCGGCCGGCGATCTGCTTGATCTCCTCCGGCTTCAGCTCCCGGCGCTCCACGCCGTCAAACTTCTCCGTCTCCATAAAGATAATCCGCCGGATGGGCAGGTTCAGCCCCATTCCGATGGCGTCGGTGGAGACGATATATTCCATCCTTCCCTCTAAAAAGCCCTCCATCTGCTTGCGGCGGGTGGAGTAGGGCAGGGCCCCATAGATGATGGCCGGCTCCTTTCCGCTCTGGCGCAGGTCCTCCGCCACGCTGAGCACCCCCACCTTGGAGAAGGTGATGAGAGCGTCCCCCGGCTGGACCCGCTGATAATCCACAGGATGGGACATACAGATCAGCGGCGTGGCGCGCTGGTGGATCTCCACCTCATAGCTGTCGCCGCAGCTGTCGATCAGCCGGATGAGCAGCTCTTTGGCCTCCGGCGCGGCGCACAGGTGAATCTCCGGAGCCAGAACTCCCAGGATGGCCCGGGTCCAGGCGTAGCCCCGCTGGCGGTCGGCGATCATCTGGCACTCGTCGATTACCGCCACCTCGTAGCGGGCTTTCAAATCCAGCTTTTCGGCGGTGGCGGCTACATGGGTGTCCCCCTCCCGAAAGTCCTCCTCCTCGCCGGTGGACAGGGAGCAGTCCACCCCCAGGTCGGTCAAGGTTTCCTGGGCCTCCAGGGCCAGCAGCCGCAACGGGGCCAGATAGACCCCGGTTTTGGCCCGCCGCAGCCGCTGGAAGCCGGAATAGGTCTTGCCGGTGTTGGTGCCGCCCAGATGGAGGATAAACCGGCGGCGCGTGGCGCGGGCCTCGGGATACTCGTCTTTGGGGTTCAGGGCGATCAGCAGGGACAGGCTTGTGCGGATGGCCTGAGGGACATACCACACCGACCAGACGGTGGACAGCCCCTGCTTGAACAGCATCGCGGCGGGAAAACCCTTGGCCCGCAGCAGACGGTCCGGATCGGCCTCCGGCTGGGCGGAGGTGAAATCCGCGAGAACCTGCTTTGCCGCGGCGAGCAGCACATGGGGGTAGCGGGCCAGAACCTCCTGGGCCAGAGGCTGGTCCGGGCATGTATTCAGCCAGGGGCCGACGCGGGTGAAGTTGCGCAGAACCTCCGGCAGGCGGGTGCTGTCGCGCCGCCGCTCCAGGGCGAGAAATTCCCGGGTCCAGGCGGTGGCCTGAGAGGGGCGGGGCATCTTGTTTCTGGCGTCGGGGGACATCCGGCCCAAAATGGCGCTGTGGTAGTGTCCCGCCAGGAGCCAGGAGGCGGAGCGGTCCTTTTTCACCCCGTTCCACGCCTGGGACAGAGGGGAACGGGAGCGCCTGGGTTTGGGTTCGGACACGTCGCGTCACGCCCTTTCCTGATCGTTTTTTTTAGTATAACCAAAAAAAGAAAAACATTCAGCCCTCTTCGCGCGCCTGGGGGACCTCCAGCGTCCCCTGGGCCAGAACCTGGTCCACCTCGGCTTTCAAGGGGACGGAGTCCGCCGCGCCGGCCCGGCCCACACACAGAGCGCTGGCCGCCGTGGCCAGACGAAGGCAGTCGGGAATGGCCAGACCCTTGAGAACACCGTACATAAAATAGCCGCTGAAGGTATCCCCGGCGGCGGTGGTGTCCACCGGCTTGACGGAGCATACGCCGATGGTGTGCTTCTCTCCTCTGTGGAGACAGGCGGCCCCCCGGCTGCCCAGGGTGAGGAGGATGCTCATGCCGGGGTATTTTTGGGAGAGGACAGGCAAAATATCCTCCTCCGGGCAGTCCCCGGCCAGCTGCTGGCCCTCCACCTCGTTGACGATGAGCCAGTCCACCAGGGACAGGTCGCACTGGTGGACCTGCTCGTCCATGGGGGCGGCGTTGAAGAAAATGGGCAGCCCCCGCCTGTGGGCGGTCTCCATGACGTAGGGGAGCAGATTGATCTCATTTTGCAGCAGGACCGCTCCCTCCGGGCCGAAGGTATCGAAGATGTCGTCGATGATCTCCCGGGTGAGCATCCGGTTGGTGCCGCCGTAGAGCAGGATGCAGTTCTGTCCCTGGCGGTTCACCTGAATGACTGTGTGCCCCCCTTTGCCGGGGACTTGACGGATCAGGCTGGTGTTTACGCCGTTTTCCGCCAGCTTGTCCAGCAGCATTCCGCCGTCCTCGCCCACAAGTCCGGCGTGCCACACCTCGTTGCCCGCCCGCGCCGCGGCGATGGACTGGTTCAGCCCCTTCCCGCCGCAGAACAGGTTCAGCCCCTGGGAGAGCTTGGTCTCTCCCGGCAGGAGAAACTCGTCTACCTTATATACATTGTCCACGTTCATCGAGCCTAGATTCAAAATTTTCATATGCGCGGCAGCCTCCTGTTTTATAAAGTACTGCCTTTAAGATATCAGAAACGGGGCTGGAACGCAATGGTAGAATAAATGTGGTTTTTTGTTGGAGCTGTGGGAAAATCAAAGCGGGAAAATCAATCGGGAGAATACCCCCAACTTTTCGGCCGCGTCCAGATCAAAGAGCGGAGCGAAGGTTTTTTTAATGCCAACAGAGGGATAATTATTTAAAATAGACAGAAACAGGGGCGATATTCCAGGAAATGGCTGAAATAATGGCAATGGATCCGACTCATAAACGCCCAAAACCATCGGTCAAAGGGGACGGGAAAAATTGAACAAAAGTCCTCTTCACAATTTGTGTGAATGGACGAAAATTAACATTTTGCAACAAAAAACCATGGGCAGCCCTTGCTATTTGTCTGGGCATGTTGTATAATTCAACCAAACAAAAGCCGGTTCGCTTTTGTGAAAAAAATTCTAAGGAGGACCAAAATGAAAAGAAGAGTATTGTCTATGATCCTTGCCGCGTCTATGATGCTCGCTCTGGCTGCCTGCGGCGGCAACAGCGGAAACGGCAGCACCGGCGGCGGCAGCAGCGCCCAGCAGCCCACCGGCGGTTCCAGCGCCACCCAGAGCACCCCCCAGACCGGCGGCGACACCACGGCCAGCCCCGTGGCCGGCAAGAAGGTCGCGTATATCATGATTATGCCCTCCGCCACCATCTTCCAGATGTGGGCCAACTCCTGCCAGGACCTGGCCAAGGCCCTGGGCGCCACCTGCGATGTGTTCTTCTGCGACGGCGACTTCAACAAGTGGCAGGACACCATCCGCACCTGCGCCGCCGGCGGCTACGACGGCCTGCTGGTCTCCCACGGCAACCAGGATGGCTCCTACGTCTTCCTGAAGGAGATCACCGAGCAGTACCCCAACCTGAAGATCACCTGCTTCGACACCCAGTTCTACGCCGACGGCGAGTATCAGAAGATCCCCGGCGTTACCCAGATGTTCCAGCAGGACGCCTCTCTGGTTACCGTTCTGCTTGATGACATGATCAAGAACTTCGGCGAGGGCGTCCGCCTGATCAAGGTCTGGCGCGGCCCCAACTACAACTCCCCCTTCGACCGCCGGGAGGTGGGCTGGCAGGAGTATGAGCAGGCCGGCAAGATCACCACCGTGGGCGAGGTCCAGCCCCTCCAGGACACCGTTGACTCCGCCAACACCGTGTTCGCCGCCTACCTCCAGGGCGTGAACCGGGCCGACGTGGACGGCGTTGTGGTGTACTACGACTGCTACGGCCAGGGCGTGTATCAGGCCATCGTGGAGAACGCCAACTTCAACGGTGAGAACGGCGACGCGCTGCCTATGGGCAGTGTGGACATCGACCCCGTCGATGTCACCAACATGCTTACCCGCCCCGACATCTGGACCGCCGCCGGCACCACTGACTGGACCCTGAACGGTGAGATCGGCATGCGTATCCTGATGCTGGAGATCGCCGGCGAGTATGACAAGATTTATGATCCCGCCAGCGGCCAGTCCGGCGTGGACGTGGTCGAGGTCCCCGGCTCCGCCATTCTGGCCTCCGCGCTGAAGTCTGACTCCACCGTGGAGAACCTGTCCGAGGTGGCCGACGAGACCTACGGCAACCTGAGCTACCTGTCCGTGGCCGACTGGATGCCCGCCGACCTGATCCACTAAATTAAGCTGAAACAACCGAATCAGGCACGATAGACGGAGGAGGGGCCGGAGTATTCTCCGGCCCCTCCCTTATGTGCGTCTTTGTAAAGGGGAGCAAAGCTCCTGTGTTAGAAGTATTACCTTCGCGGTAGAAAAGAGGGAATCCCATGGATCAAATCACACTTGAAACCAGAAAAGTTTCCATTGAATTTCCCGGTGTGAAAGCGCTGTCCGATGTGGACTTTCAGGTCTCCACCGGAGAAATCCGCGCCCTCGTGGGCGCGAACGGAGCCGGCAAGTCCACCCTGATGAAGGTGCTGGCCGGCGCGAACCCCAGCTATCAGGGGGAGGTCCTCCTGAACGGAGAGGTTGTAGAGCTCCGTGATCCGTCCGCGGCCAAGAAGCTGGGCATCCAGATCGTGTATCAGGAAGTGGACACGGCCCTGATCCCTACCCTGTCCGTGGCGGAAAACGTCATGCTCAACGATACGGTTATGAATACAAGGGGCCGGCCTGTAATCAACTGGTCCAAAATGCGGCAGGAGGCCCGGGAGGTCCTGGGCCGGCTGAATATTAAAAACATCAACGCGCGCACCTTGGTCCAGGACCTGTCCCTGGCCCAGAAGCAGATGGTGCTCATTGCCCGGGCAATCCAGAGCCAGTGCAGCTTCCTTATCCTGGACGAGCCCACCGCTCCCCTCAGCGATACCGAGACGGTGGAGCTGTTCCGGATCGTGCGGCACCTGCGGGACACAGAGAACATCGGCGTTATCTTCATCTCCCACCGCATCCACGAGATCATCCAGATCTGCCACCAGTACACCGTCATGCGCAACGGCGAGATCGTGGGCACCCGGGACGTGACAGCTGAGACCACCTCCAAGGAGATCGTGGAGATGATGCTGGGCCGGACCTTTGAGGAGAACTTCCCCAAGGAGCAGGTCAAGCTGGGCGAGGAGTTCTTCGAGGTGAAGGACCTGGCCGGCGGCGACGGCAAGGTGAACGGCGTGTCCATCCACATGAAGCGGGGTGAGATCATCGGCATCGCGGGCCTGGTAGGCGCGGGCAAGAGCGAGTTCTGCAAGACCCTGTTCGGAGGCTATAAGCAGACCGGCGGCGAGATCATCCTGAACGGCAAGCGCCTGAAAATCAAGACCCCCTCCGACGCGGTGCGGGAGCGTATCGCCTTGGTGCCTGAGGAGCGGCGGAAGGAGGGCGTGCTGGTCAACGAGGATGTGAGCTTCAACCTCTCCGCGGCCAGCCTGGGCAAGTTTTGCGTGGCCTCCTTCGTCAACAAGGCTAAAACCGACGCCAACGCCAGAAAAAATGTGGAGCAGCTGGGCATCAAGACCCCCTCCATCCGGCAGTGGGTCCGCAACCTGTCCGGCGGCAACCAGCAGAAGGTGGCCGTGGGCAAGTGGCTGGCGGCGGACTGCGACGTGTACATCTTTGACGAGCCCACCAAGGGCGTGGACGTGGGCGCCAAGCAGGACATTTTTCGCCTGATTTACGACATCGCCAAGGCGGGCAACGGCGTGATCTACGCATCCTGCGAGAACTCCGAGCTGCTGTCCATCACCGACCGGGTCTATGTCATGTACGATGGCAGGATCATGGCTGAGCTGGTCACCGCCGACACTTCGGAGGACGAGATCATGCACTACTCGGTGGGCGGCACCACCGCCTATGTCAAGGCGTAAAAACAACAGGAGGAACCAGATATGCAAACGCTTGAAAAGAATAGTACCCAAAAGGTCCTGCACTTCCTATTGGACTGGGCCGCCGTCATCGCGCTGGTGCTTTGTTTTGTGGTGTTCACGGCTTTGAAGGGCTCGTTCTTCATGTCCCCCGGCAACATGGTTAACATCCTGCTGGCCATGTCCATCACCACCGTGTTCGGCATCGCCGCCACCGTGACCATGGCCCCCGACGGCTTCGACATGTCGGCCTGCACCCTGGCGAGCTGCTCGGCCTACGTCTTCGTGTCCATGTACCTGTGGTACGGCCTGTCCCTGTTTATGTCCATTGTGATGTGCATCGTGGTCACCCTCATCATGTATCAGCTCACTATGTTCCTGATTCTGGTGTGCAAGATTCCCGACATGCTGGCCACCTGCGCGCTGATGTTCGTCCACCAGGGCTTGGGTCAGTGGTACATCGGCGGCGGCGCGGTGTCCACCGGCATGCGGGTGCCCCACACCGGGGCCGCCCCCGCCCGCACCGCTCTGAGCGAGGCGTTCAGCAACATCGGTCGCTCCCCCTACATTATCATTATCATGCTGGCATGCGTGCTGGCGGCGTTCATCTTCCTGAACTACACCAAGCACGGCCGCTTCCTCTATGCCATGGGCGGCAATAAGCAGGCCGCCAAGCTGTCTGGTATCAACGTGAAGAAGTACCGCTATCTGGCCGGCATGATTACCGCCGTGTTCATCGCCATCGGCGGCATCATGGTGGCCGCCCGGGGCAGCTCCGCCCAGGTGGGCTGCTGCGACAACTACCTGATGCAGGCCCTGGCCGCCGTGTTCGTGGGCCGCTCGGTGGGCGGCGCGGAGAAGCCCAACGCCCTGGGCACCCTGGTGGGCGCCATGCTGGTGTCCACCCTGGAGAACGGCCTGACCATCTGCGCCGTGCCCTACTACATCCTGCCCGCCGTGAAGGGCGCCGTTCTGGCTCTGGCCCTGATGGCCGCTTACGCCGGCAAGAAGGAGCAGTAAGCAAAAAAGGCCGCCGCCAGCGACGGCCTTCCCTAACTACATTTTAGAAGGAAGGAATCGACTATGGGTAAGTTTGACAAGTACTTTCTGATGGGCATCGACGACATCCTGGAGTACACCCTGGAGAAGCTGCCGGACATCGGCTGGGACAAGGCCACCATGCGGGCCAAGGAGATCGGCGACGGCAACCTGAACTATGTGTTCCGGGTGTGGGACGAGAAGGGCCACTCGGTCATCATCAAGCACGCCGGCGTGTCTCTGCGCATCTCCGAGGATATGAAGGTGTCCACCGACCGCAACCGCATCGAGTCGGAGATCCTCCAGCTCAACGACAAGTACGCTCCCGGCATGGTGCCCAAAATTTTCTTCTATGACACCGTTATGAGCGCCTGCGGCATGGAGGACCTGTCCGACTACCAGCTCATGCGCTACGCCCTGATGGAGCACAAGACCTTCCCCCGCTTCGCGGATGACATCTCCACCTTCATGGTGAACACCCTGCTTATGACCAGCGACGTGGTGATGGAGCATCAGGAGAAAAAGAACCTGGTAAAGAGCTTTATCTCCCCCGAGCTATGCAAGATCACCGAGGATCTGGTGCTGATGGAGCCCTACAACGACATCAACCATGAGAACAACGTGTTCCCCCCCAACGCCGACTTCGTGAAGCGGGAGCTGTATGAGGACGAGGCCCTGCACCTGGAGGTCTCCAAGCTGAAATTCAAATTTATGACCGACGCCCAGGCCCTGATGCACGGCGACCTGCACACCGGCTCCATCTTCGTCAAGCCGGACTCCACCAAGGTCTTTGACCCTGAGTTCGCCACCTACGCCCCCATGGGCTACGACATCGGCAACGTGGTGGCCAACCTGATCTTCGCCTATGACAACGGCCTGGCCGCCGGGGATACCGCTTTCTGTGACTGGTGCCTGAAAGCCATTGAGGAGACCATGGACCTGTTCATCGCCAAGTTCAATAAGAAATTTGACGAGGCGGTTACCGAGCCCATGGCCAAGGTCCCCGGCTTCAAGCAGTGGTATCTGGAGGGCATCCTCAATGACACCGCCGGCTACGCCGGCACCGAGCTGCACCGCCGCACGGTGGGCATGGCCAACGTGAAGGACGTGACCACCATCGCCGACGAGGCCAAGCGGGCCTGGGTGGAGCGGCTGAACATCCTGTGCGGCAAGGACTACATCATGAATCAGACCAAATTCCGCGCCGGCGCCGACTTTGTGGCCGCGGTGAAGAAGGCCCAGGAAGCGGCGAAGTAAGAGGAGGGAGTTCTGTATATGAATGCGTTACAGCTGGATACCGTCCGCCTGTCGGCGGACCGGACCTGTCTGGAAATTTTGGACCAGACTCTGCTGCCCGGCACCGTGAAGGTGCTCAACGTCAGCGAAATTGAGGACATCTGGGAGGCCATCAAGCTCCTGCGGGTTCGGGGGGCCCCGGCCATCGGCGTGTGCGCCGGATACGCCATCGCCCTCACCGCCTCCCGCATCGACACCGCCGACCAGATGAAGTTCTGCGAGGAGTTTATGAAGCAGAAGGAGTATCTGGCCTCCTCCCGTCCCACGGCGGTGAACCTGTTCTGGGCCCTGGACCGGATGGAGCGTACCATGCGGGCCAGCCTGACCCGCCCCGTGGCGGAGATCAAGGAGATCCTCTTCACCGAGGCCCAGGCCATCCGGGACGAGGACGTGGCCATCAGCCGGAGCATCGGCGAAATCGGCTTCGGCTTGCTCAAGCACGGGGACGGCATCCTCACCCACTGCAACGCCGGTACCCTGGCCACCGCCAAATACGGCACCGCCACCGCCCCTATGTATGTGGCCCAGGAACACGGCTGGACCGATTTCCGGGTGTACTGCGACGAAACCCGTCCTCTGCTCCAGGGAGCCCGGCTTACCGCCTTCGAGCTGCACAACGCCGGCATCGACACCACCCTGATCTGCGACAACATGGCCTCCATCACCATGAAGCGGGGGCTGGTGAACATCGTCTTTGTGGGCTGCGACCGGGTGACCCGCAACGGCGACGCCGCCAACAAGATCGGCACCTCCGGGGTGGCGATTCTGGCCAAGCACTACGGCATCCCCTTCTACGTCTGCGCCCCCAGCTCCACCATCGACATGTCCCTGGAGACAGGGGACCAGATCCCCATCGAGGAGCGCGCCCCCGAGGAGGTCACCGAGATGTGGTACTCCGAGCGCATGGCTCCCGAGGGCGTGAAGGTGTGCAACCCCGCCTTCGATGTTACCGATCACTCCCTGATTACCGGCATCATCACCGAAAAAGGCCTGTGCAAGGCGCCCTTCGACAAGGCCTTTGAGGAGCTGGGCATCGGCAAATAAAGCCGCGGTATAAAAAGCCGGCGGCTGAGCCGCCGCCGGCTTTTCCACCGTATATCACCAGCACGCCACGCCGATGCTTTTCAGGTGATTCTGCCATACAGGGGACAGGGGGCGGTCGCAGATAATCCCCGTCAGGTCCTCCAGGGGGCAGACATTCAGGAAGGAAATGCCGTCCAGCTTGCTGTGGTCCACCGCCAGATAGGTGCTGTGGCTGCGGCGCAGCATGGTCCGCCGGGCCAGGGCCTCCCCCTCGTTGGAGTCGGTAGCCCCGAACTCCATGTGGACAGTGCGGCAGGAGATAAATGCCTTGTCCGCGTAATACCGGCTCAGGTCCTCCACAGTCTGCTCTCCGTAGAAGGACATGGTGCGGGGGGCGTAGTTCCCGCCGGCCAGAATCAGCTTGACGCTGGCGGAGGCGGAGAGAATGTCCGCCACCTTCAGGGAGTTGGTGACCACAGTGATGTTCTTCTCCAGCAGCGCCTGGGCGACGCACCAGTCGGTGGTGGAGGCGTCCAGAAAGATGGAGTCCCCGGTGTTGATGAGCTGGGCGCACTTGCGGGCGATCTCCTTCTTTTCCTGCTTGCGGATCACTGACCGGGCGGAGACGTTGATGTCGTTCAGAACTCCGTCGGTGATGTAGGCCCCGCCGTGGGTGCGGATGAGCTGCCCGGAGGCCTCCAGCTCCTTCAGGTCCCGGCGGATGGTCTCGGTGGCCACTCCCAGGGCGGCGGCCAGCTGAGTGACATTGACGCTCTGCTGTTCCCGCAGTATCTCCAGAATGGTGCTGCGCCGGGCGATGGCAAGCATACCGCTCCCTCCTTTCTATTGGTTCAATTTTACCACATTCGTGGACAGAGTGCAAACAAAATGAGGGATTTATATGAGTGAATTTGACCGGCTGTGGGCCGGAGAGGTGGACCGGATCGCCAAAAACGTCCGCCTCCGGGTCTTTCAGCACACGGTGGAGCAGCGGGGAGGATACCTGTCCCAGGCCTGTTCCTCCGGACAGATTCTGGGGGCGCTGTACCACGGGCTGATGAATCTGCCCGCGCTGGACAAGCCCCTTCTGCCCGATAGCTGGACCGGGGTGCCCGGCCCCGGACATCCCGCCCGGACGGGCATCAAGTTCAATTCCAACGGACAGCCCGGCTATGACCGCTTTGTTCTCTCCCCGGCCCAGTACGCCCTGGTGCTCTACGCTGTCCTCATTGAGACGGGCCGGATGGACGAACGCGGGATGAAGGACTACAACCGGGACGGCAGCAGCGTGGAGATGATCGGCGCGGAGCACTCCCCCGGTATGGAGGTCACCACCGGCTCCCTGGGCCAGGGGATCAGCCAGGCCAGCGGCGCCGCCATGGGCCTGCGCCTCAAGGGGGAGACGGGCCGGGTGTTTGTCTTTCTCTCCGACGGCGAGTGCCAGTCCGGAGAGTTCTGGGAGGCCCTTCAGGCGGCCAGCTTCCACAGGCAGGACAACCTGATCCTGGTGGTGGACCGCAACGGCTGTCAGTGCGATGGGGTGATGGACCCGGTGATGAACATCGAGCCCTTTGACGACCGGTTCCGGGCCTTCGGCTGCGCGTGCGTCCGTATCCCCGGCCACGACCCTCTGGCCCTGGCCGCGGCGCTGGACACCCCCCACGAGGGGAAGCCCCTGGTGGTGGTCTGTGACACCGACCCCTGTTATCAGATGGAGTTTCTCCGGGAGCGGCATCCCAAATTCCACTACATCCGCTTCACCCAGCCGGGGCAGTGGGAGGACTACCGGGACCGCTGCGCGGCTATGGCAAAGGAGGCGGGACAGTAATGGAGATCCGTAAACGGGTCCACGCCCAAAACCTGGTCCAATGGGCCAAAAACAAGCCGGAGGTGCTGGTGCTCTCCGCCGACCTGACCAGTTCCTGTGAGGCGGATTCCTTCCGGGACACCTATCCCGGCCGCTTCTTCTCCATGGGCATCGCCGAGCAGAATATGCTGGGCTTCGCCGGGGGGCTGGCCCGGGAGGGCTTTGTCCCCTTCGTCCACACCTTCGCGGTGTTCATCTACCGCCGGGCCCTGGATCAGATCGCCATGTCGGTGGCCTACCCCAACCTGCCGGTGAAGATGATTGGCTTCCTCCCCGGGGTGACCACCCCCGGCGGGGCCACCCATCAGGCCATTGAGGACACCGCCGTCATGCGAGCCCTGCCCAACATGACGGTGCTGGAGGTGGGGGACGCCACCGAGGTGGAAAACGTCCTGCAAATCGCCTACGACATCCCCGGTCCGGTGTATGTCCGTATGCTCCGGGGGGAGGTGCCCCGGCTGTTCCACACCCCCATGGAGCTGGGCAAGGCCCGGAAGCTGACGGAGGGGGACGATCTGGTGATTGTGTCCTCCGGCCTGTGCGCCGAGGAGTGCCTGCGGGCGGTGAAGGTGCTGGAGACCAACGGAATTCAGGCGGCAATTTATCATATTTCCACCCTGAAACCCTTCCAGTACCCGGAAATCATCGACCACATCGCCCACAGCCGATATGGGGTTATCTCCCTGGAGAACCACACCGTGGTGGGCGGCCTGGGCACCTGTCTGGCCGAGGCCATGGCGGAGGCGGGCGTGGGCAAAAAGCTCATCCGCCTGGGGATTCAGGACCAGTTCCTCCACGGGGCCAGCCGCGGCTACCTGATGAGGGAGTACGGCATGGACGTGACCGCCCTGCTGTCCGCCGTGGAGCGGGCGGTGGGCAAGCCCCTCTTGATCCGGGAGGAGGACGTGGGGCAGGTGTTCCTCCCCGCCGCCCTCAGCGACGCAAAGCCCGAGGCGCTGTGAGGTAACCGGATGAAATTCAAATATTACGATGACGGCGCCCTGCGCCGCCAGCTTGCCGGAGACGGCTTTACCGTGATTTATCGTATCCGGGGCACGGAACAGGAGGCTCTGGAGACCGCCAAAAGTATGTGCGTGGAGCAGACGGTGGAGTTTCCCGCTCAGCACATTGAATGCCCCGCCATTTTGGATGGCGTTTTGGGTCACATCGACTACACCCAGGACCTGAAAAACGGCTGGCACCGGGTGGACATCGTCTACACCGCCGGGACGGCGGGGGCGGACTTTCCCCAGCTGCTCAACGTGGCCTTTGGAAACAGCAGCATCTTTCCGGATGTGACGCTGGAGCGGATTTGTCTGCCCGATTCCATGAAAAAGACCTTCCCCGGCCCCAAATTCGGGGTTCAGGGGATGCGGGAACGGCTGGGGGTCTATGACCGGCCCTTCACCTTCACCGCCCTCAAGCCCATGGGCCTGCCCCCGGAGGCCCTGGCGGAGGAGGCCTACCGGTGCGCCCTGGGCGGTATCGACCTGATTAAGGACGACCACGGTCTGATGGACCAGCCCTTCGCCCCCTTCCGGGAGCGGGTGGAGCGGGCCGCCGCCGCTGTCCGCCGGGCCAATGAGGAGACAGGCGGTCATACCGCCTACATCCCCAATGTGTCCGGTTCCTTCCGCCGCATGGACGACCGCCTCCGGCTGGCTGTTGACTGCGGCTGCGGCGGTGTGATGGTAGCCCCGGGACTGGCGGGCTTTGACCTGATTGGCTACGCGGCGGAGAAAACCAGTCTGCCGGTGGTGTGCCACCCGGCCTTTCTGGGCGGCATGCTGGACCGGGGCCGGGGCGGCGTGGACTGCGCCTGTCTGCTGGGCCAGCTCCCCCGGCTGGCGGGGGCGGATATCACCGTGTTCCCCAACTTCGGGGGCCGCTTCTCCCTCAGCGAGGAGCAGTGCGCCGGCATCCGGGATATGGCCTCGGAGGACCAGGGAGCCATCCGACCCATCCTGCCCAGCCCCGCCGGGGGGATGACCTTCGAGAAGGTTGGGCCTACGCGGGAGTTTTACGGAAACGACACCGCCCTGCTCATGGGCGGCGGGCTGTTCACCGCCCCCGGTACCCTGACAGAGAACTGCCAGCGATTTTTACACGAATTACAATAAGAAAGGAGGAGACCAGCCATGTACGGTGAAGAGCGGGACCGCTACCTCTCCGACCGGGACGCGAAAGCGGAAATTCTGGAGGTGGGGCGGCGGATGTACGCCAAAAACTATGTGGTGTCCAACGACGGAAACATCACCTGCAAGGTCTCTCCCACCACCCTCTGGACCACCCCCACCGGGGTGAGCAAGGGGTATATGACCGACGAGATGCTGATTAAGGTGGATCTGGAGGGCCATGTGCTCCAGGGGACCCGGAAGCCCTCCAGCGAGCTGAAGATGCATCTGCGGGTGTATCAGGAGAACCCAGACCTCATCGCCTGCGTCCACGCCCACCCGCCGGTGGCGACCTCCTTCGCCATCGCGGGCATCGCCCTGGACCGGCCCATCCTGCCCGAGGGGGTGGTCCAGCTGGGCGTGGTGCCGGTGGCCCCCTACGCCACCCCCGGCACCCAGGAGGTCCCCGACTCCATCGCCCCCTACTGCCGCACCCACAACGGGGTGCTGCTGGCCAACCATGGGGCGCTGACCTGGGGCATGAGCCCCATGCAGGCCTATATGCGTATGGAGTCGCTGGAGTATTACGCCCTGGTCACCATGTATACCGGCAACATCATCGGCCGGGCCAACGAGCTGTCCTGCGAGCAGGTGGACCGGCTGGTGGAGACCAGGACCAGGCTGGGCATCACCACCGGCGGACGTCCCGTCTGCCGCTTTGCGGCGTCCGGACAGCCCTCCCCCTGTTCACAGGGGCAGAGCTGCCCCGGCGGTACCCCCTGTGAGAACGGCGAGGTGGCCAGTGTGGTGCGCGGTGTCATGGCCAGCATCCAGGGGCGGTAGTTTATGGAGAGGAAGGATATTCGCAACGCGGTGCTCTCCCACTTGGCCGCCATGGGGACCAGATTTGTCCCCGCCGGGGTGAGCGCCCGCCACGTCCACCTGAGCCGGGAGGACCTGGACCGGCTCTTTGGCCCAGGCTATGCCCTCCACCCCTGCAAGGCCCTGTCCCAGCCGGGACAGTTCGCCGCGGCGGAGAAGGTGGCGGTGGCCGGCCCCAGGGGGGAGCTTGCCAACGTCCGGGTGCTGGGCCCCGTCCGGGGGAAAACCCAGGTGGAGCTGACCTTCTCCGAGGCCAAGAAGCTAGGCGTTCCCGGCCAGGTGCGTATGTCCGGCGACGTGGACGGCACCCCGGGCTGCACCCTGAGGGGTCCGGCGGGCCAGCTGGCCATCCCCCAAGGGGTGATCGTACCGGCCCGGCACCTGCACCTGTCCCCCCAGCAGGCGGCCTGCTTCGGCCTGAAAGACGGCCAGGCGGTGTCCCTGCGCATGAGTGGGCAGCGTGGCGGTATGCTGGACCAGGTGATCTGCCGGGTGGGGGAGGGCCACGACCTGGAGGTCCATCTGGACACCGACGAGGCCAACGCCCTGTGTGTTACTGACGGAGACTTGTTGGAGCTGGTATGCCCCGAGCCGGAGCGGAGCGCCGGCTGTTCCTGCGGCGGAGGCTGCAAGTGCGGCGGCTCCTGCGGCGGACACAAAACGGAAGCCGCCCCGCCCCCGGAAAAGCCCAGGGAAACTGAGCCCATGGACTTGGTTACCGAGCGGGATGTGGAGGAGGCCTGGAAGCGGGGCATCCCCGTGATCCGCTGTCTGCCCCGGTGCATTGTCACCGACGCCGCCCGGGAGCGGGCCATGAG
>ERZ779632.334-NODE-334-length-28816-cov-8.429262_pt1 | contig 28816 bp, 36 predicted proteins | sample MGYA00514194_ERZ779632 | MGnify/ENA primary metagenome ERZ779632 (study PRJEB29562, sample SAMEA4376704) | mouse gut metagenome | isolation source: Cecum | study: EMG produced TPA metagenomics assembly of the A DSS colitis mouse model was used to assess the...
TTACAGGAGGGCGCTCTCTATGAGGCTCTCCCTTATCCCCGCGACCGTCTCCTTTAGAGCTTCTTCTAATTTACGCCGTCAGTGAGGCCCAGGTGCTCAGTGAGCTTGTTCCCGATGGTGATAGCCACGCCGGGGAACTCCTCCATGTCGGCGGTGAGCCGCTCCTTGTCCTCGTCCACGACCGCGTCCAACAGGAAGGTCTTGCTGGCCTTGGTGATGCCGACCTTTGCCGCCGTCTTGACGTAGCGGTCATAGCTGGGGACGCTGGGCCGCTTGAAGTGGTAGCTATATTCCTGCTCGCTCTCGTCGTCGACGGGGACGGTGACTTTTACCCGGTAGACCTTGCCGCCGTACTTGCGCTTCAGCTCCTCGATCTTGTCGGGCTCCTGCTCGGCTCCGGTCTGGGTTTTCTTGAGCTCATCCATTTTGATTACCTCCGTTTTTCTTATTTATCTTGAGCGGTGCCGAGCCCTAAATGGGCTCGACTCCGTCCTCGACGATGCCGCCGATTATCATAATATCAATGTCGACGCTCAGGGTCTTGTCCCCCTGCGCGGCCTTGTGGCTGCGCTTGGTAAAGACGACCCGCTTGAGCTCGTCGATGCGTGTCCGGCTTCCGGGGTTGGCGTAGGAGACGACCGCGGAGGGGAGCTCCACGCCGAAGAACGGGGTGCCGGTCGCCTTGCAGTAGTCCAGGAGATCGTCATAGTCGTCCCGGTGCATCGACATCTTGCCCGAGCCCTTATAGTTGCCCTTGCCGTAGCCCCGGGGCTTGTAGCCGTAGCCGTAGGACTCCTCTTTTTCCTGCTCGTCGCCGTAGCTGATCTCTTGCAGGACGAGGTTCAGGCCGGGGATTTTGACATCGACATCGGCCCACCCGTAGCTGATACCGTTTACTTTAATCATTTAGGACTTGCCTCCTTTCTCAGGCGTTGGGGCGACGCCGGGCGAGGTCGATGTAGACCTCGCGGATGTAGCCCCGGGAGAGATAGCGGATTTTCGTCCGCATGGTCTCGTCCTCAATGAAGGTGTCCTCGTGCCCGTCCATGAGGATGATCTCCGCCGCGCTGATCTCCTTTGCGTCGATCATGCGCTGCAAAGGCTCGAACAGGAATTTACAGCGGGTTTCAAGCTCGCCCTGGATGTCCTCCAGGTCGATGTCGTCGTTCATAAGGTCGAGGCCCTTTTTGCGGGTCTCCCGGACGATCTTGTTGAGAACGCGGACGTCCTCGGCGTAGCGGTAGTCGCTGCCGTCCGGGGAAAGCATCTTCGTGTGATAGACGAAAAAGTCATCTTTCCCGTCGTACTCCCGGAAGGTGAGGTATCCCGCGAGGTCCAACAGCTCAATGATGCTGTCATCCATCCCCTCGGGGAGCAGCTCCTCGAGCTTGGTCTTGCGGATGTTGAAGCCCGCCTCCTCCCGCGTCTTGCCGATGGAGGTCTGGACGCTCGACTTCGCATAAAAGCCGGAGACGAGGCCCGCGAGGTTGACGATCTGCGTCGAGCCGTCCAGTCTGACGAGACGGCCCCAGGCTGCGACGACCTGGATGTTGTAATTCCTCACCTTTTTCGCCTTTGCCTCCATCTCAAGGGCCCAGTCCGTGAGGTCTCCCTCTCTGGTTCCGGCTCCGATGCCGGGGGCCCCGCCCACGCTGGGCACGGGGAAGCCCGCCTCCATGACAAAGAACATCGGCTTGTGGTAGGTCTCAAAAAGCTGGACCTGAGCCTCGCCGACCGCCTGCCAGAGGGCGAGGTCGCTCGCGCCGACGATGTGGACGAACTCATATTCCTCCGCGAAGCTCTGGAGCTTGGTGATCGCCCGGAGCACATCCCCGTTCGTCATGGTCGGGGCGGTGGTGGTGAAGGAGTAAGTATCGTTCACAAGGAACGAGCTCGCCCTCTGGTCCTCGTCCGTCGACTCCTCAAACAGGAGCTTGAGGCCGGTCCCCTCGAGCTCATACTCGCCCGTTACGGGGACGGTGATCTCGTCAGTGAAGTTGCTCCCGCCGTCAATGGAGACGGTAAAGGCTGCGGTATTAAGCCCGCCCTGAGCGGTGATCTTCACGACGACGGAGAAGGCGTTCGTCGGGGAGCCGTCGACCGTGACGCCGCCGCTGCCGTCGCCGGTCTTAGAAACACTTCCCAAACTGCCCGCCGTGGTGGCGGAGACCGGGAGGCAATAGATACGGTTCGCGCCGAACTGGACGGAGTCCATGACGGCGTCGGCCAGAGGGGACAGGCCGAGGCGGCTCTTGATCTGCGCGGCGTCCATCGCCCCCGTCACAATGATCGGGGTGTCAGAGACGACGGGGGAGACGCCGATCTTGAGGTGGCGTCCGTCGCCCGTAGCGGTGGCGAAGCCGAGGTTTTTGTCCGTGATATGGTGCTTGACGTCTCGGAGCATTACTTCCTCGCCTCCCTCGTAGCAGCTCCGCCCATAGGGGCCGAGTTGAACGCCTGGATAGCTGCGAGGAACTCAGCCTCAGTGACAGCTTTCCCGGGCTTCCAGCCCTGGGCGGAGCAGACGCCCGCATAGAGCGCCGGGCCGATGCGGTGCTTTGCGCGGAGCTGCCCGACCTCGACATACTCGTCGGGGGCCGGGGTCTGCTGCTCCGCTGCGGTCGGGGCTGCGGCCCCGGTGGTCTTTTTACTTGCCATGTATAGGCTCCTTTCCGTTTACTCTTTCGATAGTCTCGATCTCCACGTGAGTGAGCGGGCCGAAGTCGGTGTCTCTGTATAGGCCGCCCTGGAATGTGACCGCGACCTGAACGGCGACTTGCGCTTTGAGTATTGAGTCCTCTTTGTCGACCCAATCCGCGCCGTCGACCTCGATCGGGACAAAATTTCCGTCGACCCATATTCCCCGCTCGAGCTTTTCGAGGAACGCCTCGTAGATAGCCTCGACGGCGTCGTCGGTGTAGTCGCCGATCGTCACGGTGAACGTGATCGGGCGGTCGAAGATCTTCCGTCTTTTCTTCTTAGCTCCCTCTTGGTCTCTGTAAAGTTTTTTGGAGCCGTTTCGGGAAGGCTTTTCCGACTCGAAGATGACCGCGCTCACGTGGCTCTCGAGGCTTTTCACAAGGGCCTTTTGCGTAGTGTAGGGCTTGGACTTTACCCCCGCCTCCTTGAGCTTGTCGATGAGGTGTTTTTTACATTCGGAGTAAAGTCCCATTTTTAGCCGCTCCTTTCGATGAACTCCTCGACGGTCGCCTTGATCTCCTCCATGTCCTCACTCGATAGGCCGAGGTATGGGCGGGCCGGGATGGAGACCTTGACCTGCTGCTTTGTTATCCAGCGCCCGCCCACCTGGAAGCGGAGCCCTCTCCGGCTCTTTGCCCGGATGGTACGGTTGGAGACTCCGAACTGATGCGTCCCGGCGTGCTTGACGTTGGTTCCGATCGCGAAGCCTTTCTCATCCGAGTGAGCCTTTATCGAGTTGCGGAGCTGCGAGGTGTCGATGAGCGTCCGCCCGCTCGTGGCTGCGGCCCGGATGGAGGTCTTCCATCTCCTGCCGTCCGGGCCTTGGCTTTGCCTGAAGCGCTCGAGAGTAGACTCCCGGGCGCTCTGGGCGAGTGCTGCGTTGAGGCCGCGCCGGTCGACCTCCGAGTAGGACCTCATTCGGCGGAGCAGCGCGGAGACGTCGCCGTCAAGGCGGATACTCGTTCGAGCCATGATCTCACATCCCCGTCATGCTGCCCCGTCTGAAAAGCCGGGGGTTTGACTTGCTGGAGAAGCCGGTCGCGGCTGCGGAGGCCGGGTCGCTGCCGTCCTCCCCGGTGCCGATGTTGACCTTGCCCTCTGCGACAAGGGTAAAGAACTTGATCGCTGCGTTGTAGCGGTTGAGATAGTTTTTTTGGTCGCTGTCCTCGTCGATGCCGATTCGGGAAAAGAGGTTATATACCGCGATGTCCTTAGAGAACTTGTTCAGCACTCTCGGAACTGGCTCAAAGGGCACTCTGTACCGTTTGGCAAGATAGCCGTCGATCTCGGCGTCCGCGTCTGCGATCGCCGCGTCGATGATCGGCCCGATTTTTGCCTCACGCTCGGCCTCGTCCTCCTCATAGGTGTCCCCTATGATGACGTTGAGGGCGTCGTCCTTGAGCATCTCACGGACCTCGTCTCTTGTGCTGTAGCTCATCGGTCGAGGCTCAGGCGGTGGCGCTGCCGTCGCTGCCGAAGGCCATTTGCCAGAAAGCGAAGCCCACGTTGCCCCGGGAGTCCGCGCCATAAAGGAACTTCTTCTTCATAAAGACGTTCTCGTCGGTCTCGGCGGTCTTGCTCACGAATTTCGCTTTCTTGCGCTCCTGGTAGATGAGCGGCTTGACCGGGCGATGAGTGGACATAAGGAACCACGCCTTGTCTTTCCCGGCGAGCTGCGGGACGACGAGGGGCTTCGCGGTGCCCTGCATCGTGTTCCTGGTCCCGCCGATGTAGTCGGCCACGAGGATTTCTCGAGCTTTCGCCTCCAGGGCGGGCGAAACGACGAGGAGGTCGGGGACGATGTTGAGCGCCCGGCCCTTGCTGTTGGTCAGGCTCATCATGGACACGCGGGCCGCGATGTACGACTCGAGAGAGAGCTGAGCGGTGCCCTTGTTGGAGAAGGTCTTCTTGCCGACCACGTGGCCGTCAGAGAAGAAGGGCTTGCCGTCGTAGCATTTCTCGACGAAGCCGGAGGCCAGCAGCGCAAAGACGAGCTCGTCGGGGTGCATAGCTGCGGACTGAGCGAGCATCTCGATCGAGGGGTTATAAATGCCGATCTTGTCGTCCTCGATCGCGTTCCGGTCGACGCCGATCGTGAGCTCGAAGTCCTTGTTCTTGATGGTGTAGTCAGAGGCGGTGAGGTTCTGGATTTCACGATCGCCGACCCACTCTCTCATCCCCGGGATGTCGCCGAGCCATGCGTAGGTCTCGGCCTCCGTGGTGGAGGGGGTGACGGTGGCGATCTGCTTGTAGAGGGGGTCGACCTCAGTGAGCGCCTTGTTGAACAGGGTATTAAAGGCGACATAGATTCCCCTCAATGTCTGCGGATTGACAATCATGTTGTAGCTCCTCCTTTACTGTTTAGGCCCCGGCTGCTGCCGCTGCGGGCCCGGTGTAGCCGAAGCCCATCTCCACGGCGACGCCCTCGTCGTCGACCCGGACAACGAGACCGGCGATCGACGCGCCCGCCGCCGACTTGGTGACGGTGTGGTCGTCCTCGATGTAGCACGGGCCCAGGATGTCAGCAGCAGCGAGCTTGTTCGACGCGGTGCTGCTGTTGTCAAAGATGAACACGCCCCGGGTGATGCGGACGGTGGCCTCGCCGTCTGCGCCGGTGTTCTCGACGGTCTCCTCGGCCCGGCCCGCCGCTTTCAGGCCCGCCGCTTTCTTGCCGGGAATAGCGAAGCCGTCCTCGTTGATCGCGACGATGGAGCCCTGAAAGATGGTAGTCGAGCCCTTGACGGGGAGCACGAGCGAAGTCGCGCCGCCCGCGATCTCATTTGTGTCTCTGGGTGCTGTCAGCTTTGCCATGATCTTACTCCTCCTTCATGCCGTACTTTTTGACGTCCTCAACACTGACGCCGAGCTGCTTACAGACGAGCATCGTCGCCTCGTCGGGCTCCGTGCTCTTGAGTGCCAGCGACTCGCCGCCGCCGACCTCGCCCATAGGGACGACCTGGGGAGCCTTGTCGACGAACGCCTTGAAGTCATCCAGGTCCTTGAGCGCGTAGCTCTTGGCCCACTCTTTCTGTGCCGGGGTGATCTTGCCAGCCTTGAGCGCCATCCTCACGGCCTCGTCGGCGTAGTAGTTGGCGATCGTCTGCTCCAGGGCCCGGACCTTTTTGTTGAGGTCCACGTCGCCGATGATGCCGCCCTTGAGCGCCATGATCGCCGCCGCGACGTCGGCGGTCTTAGCTCCGGCCTCGAGGCCCAGCAGCTCACAGACCTCCTTGTTTGCGACGATCTTGTCATCCTCGGCAGTCGACTGTTTCCCCGCGTCGACCTTTTCCTTGAGGCTCTTGTTCTCCTGGACGCAAGCCTTCAGGGCCTCGACGACCTGCTGCTCCGAGGCTCCCTCGCCCAGGCCCAGCAGCTCCGCGAGCATTTTCACGAGCTCCATAGTGTTTTTTCCTCCTTTGAAATTGAGAGAATTGACGATCGCCTCCATGTGTTCGATCGCCGGGGTGTTGGTGAGTGCGATAGAGTGCATCCCCATCGCCTTGTTGTCCGACTTTCGGACGTTGATGACCGGGGAGAGGTAGCGGTACTCTTTGTTCTCGAGATACTGCCGGGCCTTGTCGGTCCACTCGACCCGCGCCTTGATCTTCCCGTCGTCGAGGATGAGCTCCTTGACCCATCCAGCAGCGGGCGCTTGTTCCCCGCTGAGGGTCTGATGCTCATAGTCAACGACGAGGTCGACGCCGCGCTGGGCGATCTGGGCCTTCATAGCCTCAAAGCTCTCCTCGTCGACTTCGAACTCCCCTTTTGAGCTGACGACGTGGCCGAGCGGGAGGATGGAGATGAGCTCCGGAGCTCCGCTGACATCCACTCCGCCGCCCTTGAGGGTGAGAAAGTCGTCCATTTTCGTGTCTCCTCCTTTGCCTCTTGCTATTTTGCCTCTGTAACGCCGTGCAGAGGCGTGATAACGGCCTACAGAGGCCCGGGTCGTGGAACAGGGCCCCCGGCTTTCGCAGCCCTCCTGGGCCGTTTCTGGCCTTAATTTGAGGGGTTGCTCTTTTCGCGGTCCTGGTACGCCTTGACGAGGACGATCGGATAGTCTTTCATGTCAGGCGAGAACTTGATTTTTGCCGGGTTGGTGCCAAAGTGAGGGTCGGGAGCGATCGCCGAGAACTTGTCCTCGACCGTGAGCCCCCGGGCCTCGACTTGCCGCTTTGAGAGCGTCCTCACGGTACAGCGACATCGGAAGCCGTTCGGAGGGAACCAGACATCCCAAATTTTGTGATCGGCGGGGAATACTTTCCCATCCATCGCGAGATGACTCGGGCGCGTGTGTGAGTCCTGGACGGCGTCATATTGCCAGAATGGGCGGAGCTGCATGACGGCGGGGTCGGTCATCTGCTCATAGTGCCCCGAGTTGTAGGCCGTCTGTATGTTGGTTCTGAAGATGTTGTCGGCTTGCAGGGGGTCGAGGCCCTCATAGCCCTCGCTCTCCAGGAACTCGTTCATGTTGCGGCGGAACTCCGAGAACGGGCGTCCCTCCTCCAGGGCCGCGAGTATCTCATCATAGAAACGCTTGAGTATCTGCGCCTTTGTGTAACCTGAGACGGTAAAGGCGAGGCCCCGGTATTTCTCGGCGATGCTGTAGAACGCGGCTGAGTCGATCGGGACGCGGCCTCGGAAATACTCGACGGCCTCCTCAAAGGTCATATCTCCCCGGGAGAACGCGCTCTCAATCCCGTCCATACTCGAGCGCCCTCCCCTCCAGGTCGGCGTAGACCATGACCTTTTGAAGCAGCTCCTCGACGTCGGTGACGTCCATCTCCTTAAAGACCTCCGCTACGGTGTCGGCGTCGTTCATCATGTCGCGGAGCTGCTCCAGGCTCCCGGCTTTCTCAACTAATTTGAGAACGGGGCCGAACGCTTTCCGGAATGTGCCCGCGCTTTTCTTGACGGCGATGTCTGCAAGATGGTCGATGCGTTCCTGCGCTCCATAGTCCGGCTCGGCCCGGGCCTTGAGGCTGATCGCGGCCTGAGTGGGCGATTCTTTGAAAGACAGCCCGTCAAGCCCTGCGGTCGGCTGCGGTGGCGCGGCGATCTCCTCGCCGCCCTCCGGCTTCGGGATGCTGAACTTTTTGTAGAGATAGGAGGTCGGGACTTTCAGGCCGACATCTTTAACGAGTGTGCTGATAATGTTTGCGGTCTGCTCCAGGTCCTCGGACTCCTCGGCGTCGAAGCGAATGTACGGGATGCGCTTGTCCTCGCCAAAGTTGAACAGGACGAGGGGGCGGATGAGATCGCGCCGGAGCGTGGCCGCGAGGGCTTTACAGTCGGCGACGACAAGATCGTGCCGAACATCGTTGTGGGTCTTGCTCTGGGCGTAGCTGCCGCCTCCTGAGTCGGAGGTGAGGGTCTGGCCGAGAACGGCCTTGCTGACTTGCTCGTCACAGAAGCGGGCGAGCCGCTCATAGAGGTCGGTCGAGCTGGCCTTTTCCGTGTTGACGAACTCGATCGTGGTGCCATCCGGGAAAATGCCCGCTGCATCCGCGCCGATCTGAGCGAGGGCTTGCATGAGCGCCCTCTTGTCCTCCTCGCTTGCGCCCGGCTGATACTTGCCCAGGCGGAGAGGCATTCCGTAGACCTCACAGAACGCGACCCAATCCTTGAGGGTGTAGTTTTTGAATAGGTACATCCAGGCGCACACGCGGAGGACTCCGGCGCGGGACGGGTGCCCGCTGCGGGCCTTGTAGCGATGCAGGACGAACTTGTTCCGGGGGAGCTCCATCCCCTCGGGGGCCTCCTCCGTCCTGATCTTGAAGACGTCCTCACTGTCCCAGAAGAAGCGCTTTTGGTGCCGGGAGCGGATGTCCCCGACGACCACGTGGCCCTCGTCGTAGGTCCACATTATTTCAGAGACCGCGAAGCCCTTGCCAACTGCATCCAGGAGGTCGAGCATGATCTCCTCGAGCCCCTCAATGCCGTTGATCTGCGCCTCGACGAACTCCGCGATCTCCTTGTCTCGCTCATCGTCGGAGTCAAAGGGAATGATTTCAAAGTCGAGGCCCGTGACCGCGTTCTTGCGGGTCTGGAGCTGGCTGAAAAGGTGGGGGTCTTTCTCCTCCATCTCCTCAAAGAGCTCCGCTTGCCGTAGGATGTCGCCCGCGTCGGCCTCTTTGAATATCTCAGCGAGCCGGACCGGGGTGAGCCCATTCGAGGGATATGAACTATATTTGTCTGTGACCTGGGCGACGGCGACCTCTCGGGTGTCCGGTCGCGGTATGGTGGCGAGGCGGACTCTCCGCCTTTTGGATTTTCCGGTCATCTAGTCGCCTCCTCTATGCGCTGCCGCGCCATTTCAAAATAACGGGCCTCTTTCTCCATGCCGATGAAGTCGCGCCCGGTGTTGAGGCAAGCGACGCCCGTCGAGCCGCTGCCCATGCAGTTGTCGAGGACGACCTCGCCGGGGTTGGTGTAGGTCTTGATTAGATACTCCAGGAGTAGGACGGGCTTCTGAGTGGGGTGTACCCGGTTCCCGTCCCGGGGGAAGCGGAGGATAGAGAGCGGATAGCGCCTCCCGTCCTCGCTCACAGTCTCGGCGCATATGGTAGCCGCGCTGCTGCCGGACAGGCCCTCGATCTCTCGGGCCCTCGGCCTCGCCTTTGTCCGGTATGGCTTGGAATACCAGAATTGAGGGTTATAGGTTGGCTTTCTCCGGTAAAAGACGAGAATCTCTTCGTGGCATTTCATAGGCATGATCTTCGCGTTGGCAAAGTTTGAGCCTCTCAGCTTGTCCCATATCCATTTGTAGCGGAAGCTTTTCGGGTTGCTCTGAATGAGCTTGCTCGTGAATGGCTCATCGGAGAAAAGCACGATAGCAGCGTTCTCCTTGCACACGCGCCTCCACTCGGCCCATAACGGCGCAAGAGGGAGGGCTTTGTCCCAATCGTTGCCGGTCGTCCCAAAGGGTAGGTCGCAAAGGACCATATCAACGGAGCTGTCCCCGACCTCCTGAAGGAGCTCCAGACAATCGCCTTGTATGAGCTGAATAGACTCCGCCTCCCCTCAATAGGCCCCGCTCTGGAACTTGACGGCGCGGCCCTGGACGGACTGATAGCTCACTTTGCCCCCGACCTTAATCGCGACAGCCAGCGCGACAGCCATCTGGAGGGCGTCCGGGGCGTCGTCGTTCTTGCCCATTGGATACTTGAGCATCTGGTCGATGAGGGTCTTGTGCTTTTTGCTGAACTTGATATAGCCGTTCTTGACAAAGGGCTGCAAGCTCTGGATGCGGGCGTCTTTGTTCTGGACGCTGTTGATCTCCTCGATCGGGAGATACTCTCCGATCTCGGCGGAGCGCTGCCGCATGATCTCGGCGAAATAATATTGAAACTGTACCGTTTCGACGCCGAACTTGTAGAGCGGCTTCTTGTAGTCCCGCTTCAGACGCCGGGACGCCTCGATCGCGTCCTCAATTATCTTGTCCGGCTTCCGCTTTGCGATGTCCGCTATGACGACGTAAAGGTAGCCCGTCAGGGTGTCCTTTGCGAGGGCGATGATCGCGGAGGTGTCGCTCTTGCGGTTCTTGCCGAGTGAGGGGTCGTTCGCTGCAATAAAGATAAAGCGCGGCTCGGAAAAGTCCGGGGGGAGCTGCCCGTCGTCGTAGTAGTCGAACCACTCCTCCATAAAGGCGCAAGACTCGGGGTCGATCGGCTCGTTCTGGATTTCGGAGGAAAAGGAAGCCTCGCCCTCGGATATCCTCATAACCATGAGGGCGTAGTAGGGGAGCTTCTCCTCCCATAGGACCGCCGTCCCCTCAAGCATCGCCTCCCGGTTGCTCTGGAAGAAGTCCTCGGCATCCTTTTGGTGTGCCGGGTTTTCCAGGTCGGTGTAGATGCGTTCCCAGGCGTCCCATAGCTCCGTATTGGTGGCGAAGCTGATGACGCCCTTATAGCGGGCGGTCTCATACTCGGGATTCTTTGCGACGTTGGCGAGGAGGGCGTCGTAGTGGAGCAGCGTCCCTATATAGACGATGTCGGTGTAGGTGTCGCCCGCTTTCGAGACCGCCTTATAGAACCAATCCCGGAGCTTTTTCCGCTGCTCAGGAGTGTTGACGTTCTCGTCGTTCTCCAGGTCGTCGCATAGGATGAGGTCGGGCCTCCATTGTTTATGCCGCCGACCTCTGATCTTCTTTCCTGCGCCCAGCGCCTCGATCTTGACGCCGTTAGACAAGAGGATGACCGACGACTTCCAGACCCGGCCCTGGAGCTCCCCGAAGTCCTCCCGGAGTGCTGCGTTCTCCTCGAGCTCCGTCTTGATGTCGCTGAGGAAGCCCTCGGCCTGCTCGGAGCTGTCCGAGAGGATGATCTCATAGTGCTTGTAGCCGTAGACGGAGGAGTGCAGCGAGTCCTTGAATGTGAAAGTCGTCGACTTTGCATGTCCTCGGGGGGCCTCGACCGCCCGGCGACATCCGTCCGCCCGGCTGATCTTCTTTGCGTCAGTGAGGGGGTTTAGCCCTTTCATTACTCCGTCCCGGAAGATGCGGTCGAGCTCTTCATGGAACGGAGGCGAGGGTCTGACAAAGTAGTGGGCGAGGTAGGCCCGGCCAAAGTAGCCGAGGTCGATCGCGCCGAGCTGCTTCCGTAGGCCCTGGGGGCCGGTGAGCTCGGCTCCGGCGTGAAGCTGCTCGAGGAGCTGCGCCCGGAGCTGCGGGAAGTTATCCCCCCGCTGGGCGTACTCCTCAAATAGCTCGCGCTGGTATCTCATGTTCGCGACCGCCTCGCGGTCCTCCGGCTCCTCGAGCCGCTCGATGTATTCCTTGAGGTCAATCGCCATCTGTGAGCACCTTCTCCCGAGCCCTCGTGAGGACGTCGTGCAGCTCACCCACGAGCTCGGGGTGCTGCTTGATCGCGGCCATGAGCTCAACCTCCATCTGCTCAAAGGCGAGCTCGGCCTTTTTCTTCATGTCCTGCCGGACACGTTTCTCATAGGTGGCGTTCCGGGACAGGGAGGCGATGAGCCGTCCGGCCTTGTCGAGAGGCATAGACGAGAAGTCATCCTCCGCCGTGCTCACTCGCTGCATGAGGCCGTCCATGAGGACCATAGACGCGGCCTTCGTGTAGTCGAGGTCGGGGTGAGCCTCCACGGCCTGGGCGATCGCCTGGGTGCGCTGCAAGGTCTCGGCGACCCGCTGCGCGGCCTGGGTGCTGCGGATGGAGTAGCGACCGATCGCCGACTTGCTGATCTCATAGCCCTCCGACTTGAGCCACGCGGCGATCTCCTCGTAGGTGTTCGCCGTATCCGCGAGCCGAAGGTCGAGCTCCGTCTTGATCTCGTCCGGGAGCTTGTCGACCGTCGAGCTCACGCGGGTCCTCCGACGCTCTCCTTTAGACATCGACGCCCGGGTCGTCCGTCGTGCCCTCGACGAGGTCGACCCCCGCCTTTGTGAGCTGGACGACCGCGTCTTTCCGGTATGCGGTGTAGGCGGTGACTTTCTTGTCGGTGAACTCGATGTATCCGCCGTCGCGCAAATAGGAGAGCTGCTTCGAGATGTCCGGGACAGTGATAAGGTTGTCGGCCAGGAGTGCGTTCGTGATCTGCCGGACGAGAAGCGAGTTGTTGCTCCCCTTTGCCAGGGCCCGGACGATGTAGCCCCGGATTGCCTTGTTCTGCTTGATCTCCTGCTCAGTGAGATCGTCGAAGATTGCCATAGCGGTTACTCCTCCTTCCGCTCGCCCCTATAGAGGAGCTTGTCGAGCTTGTGGTCGATGTTGTTGCTCACTCGGATGAAGTCCTCCCGTGTGACATAGATGAGCGGGAGGTCTGCCTTGAGTGCATTGAGATCGCGGGCGACGTCGTCGATCTTGTCGGCGTTCTCCTTGTCGGTCGCCTCGAGCTTCGTGATTGCTCCCTTGACCTCGCCGATCGCGTTCTTAACTCCCCACGCGGCGACCCCGATGATCGCCGTGATGACCGTCTGAAAGACGAACATCGCAATAGTAGCGCCGTCCACGGTGAGCCCCCCTTATGCCTTAGCGTCGGGGGCGCTCTGCTCCTCCTGGGCGGGCTCGGGCTGCTGGCCGGTCTGCCCCTCCAGGATGCCGCCCAGCAGCTCCCCCGAGATGGTCAGATAGGGGTCGTCGCGCTTGACTTTCAGGACGGCGTCCTCGATGCACTTCGTCAGGTAGTCGTCAAAGCTGCCGAGGTTCTCCGTGATGATGCGCTGGGCCTCGGGCGAGATCGCCGCCTTGACCTCACAGAATACTTTCGTGCCGAGGACGGTGAGCTGCTCCCGGGTGTTGGCCCCGGCCTTGATGCCGTCCCGGATTGCCTTCGCCGTGGTCTGCTCCATAGCGTTGACCGATACCGTCGCGAGATTCACGACGTCGTCGAGGGCGTTCTCGAGGAGCTGCCGGGCGGTCTCGTCCTTGATCTTCTTCGTCTGGGCCTTGACGTTGGCCCCGGCGAGGCGGATGTAGTAGACCGCATAGGCCCCAGCGAGGGCGATGACGGCCAGGACGATGTTCGCGAGCGTGGCGCTCGCTGCGTTGGTGATGAGCTGCATGTCCATTTTTCTGTGCCTCCTTTTGGCATAAAAAATTTGAGTATGAGCTTTAGCTCATACTCAAATATTAGCCGGTATTTCTGGAACATTACATATGAAGCGCTTCTAAGAGATGCCGTCCGGGTCGAGGCCGTCAAAAAGGTTTATTTGTCCCTCTGTCTGGCCCGGCCCGCATAGCTGCCGGACCCATCGCTCAGTGACGCCGTACTTCCTCGCGAGCTCCGGGTGGTTGTAGCCGTTGAACTCGTCCTTGATGTGGGCGTCTCGGACAGGGCGGAGGAGGCTCTCAGGCTTCGGGATGTAGACCGTCGCTCCGCCCAGGAGGACGGCGAGCTTGTAGAAGTTGTCGGTCCCGATCGCCTCGGCGATCTGTCTATAGGGCCCCTCGGCGATGTGGTCGAGCTTCAGCTCCGTTGATAGGTCGCCCATGTCCTGCGCCCCCTCTCCTTTACATCCTGCCCAGGATTGCCAGAATCTCGCCCGCTGTCATCGGCTTGTCGAAGCGGGTCTTCCAGTATTCCGGGGAGTTGATGATGCCCCGGTCGACGAGGAGCTCGAAGCCCTCTTTCTGCCATGCCGGGGTCCCCTCGGGGTATCCGTCGTTCGGGGCCGGGGCCGGTGTGGGCTCAGGGGCGGGGGCTGCGGTCTCCACGATCTGCTTCAGCAGCGTGACGATCTTTCCGCCGTAGCCGCTGCCGGGGACGGCCCAGCCGCGCCCGTTCGGGTTGTCTGCTGCGCCCAGCCACTCCACGAACTCAGCGGAGCCGCGAGCCACGAGGGAGAAGCGCGGGTCGATGCACTCGTTGACGAGGGGCTCCTTTGCCGCGTATGCTTTGAGGTGCTGAATCTGGGCGCGGACGCCGGAACGCGGGTCGGGGAAGCTCGCGGCCTGTCCGGTGCTGTTGCCGTTGAGGGCTCCAATGCCCGCGAAGTTGTTCTGCTCCGGGAGCACGATTCCCCCGAACTTAAAGTAGCCGGTCTCGAGGAGGCTTTGAGCGAATGCCACATCGCCCCGGACGCCCTCGGCCTTGCCCTCCTCCAGGAACAGCGCGGCCAGCTCCGCCACGGTGCAGCTCGGGAGGCGCGGCTCCGCGTTTTTGCTCAAACAGAACGCGGTCATCTGCTCCGCCGTAGCCTGGGCCTCGCCCATGATCGCCGTCTTGCCGGTCTCGCTGGGTGTGGCCGGGGTGCCGCTGATCTCGGCCAGCTTTGCGGCGACCGTTGCCTTAAACTGCGCCCAATGGGGGAGAATGTAGAGCGGACAGTTTTTCTGCGCCCCCTTGACGATCTCGTCGGGGTGCCCCATCCAGTGATTATGTGTGTAGAGCTGCTCGATCGTCAAGCCGTGCCGTTTCAAGAGGATTGCAGCGAGGAGGGCTCCGTTCTCCTCGGCTCCGAGGTCCTCCTTGCTCCCGGTGCCGTCCATGATGATCTCGATCGAGATCGTCGTTTCGTTGCCCGGGCCCCTGCCGTCCCCGGCGTGCCATCCGACTTCTGTGTCCTCCAGGTTTTGCCATGCGTTGATGTCGTCGACGTAGTAGTGGACGCGGGCGTCGTTCATGTTGGCGTTCGGCCACGTGGCCCGGGTGTACTGCTCGGCGTCCTCCTCCACGTTGGGGAGGTCGGTCGTGTTGTGGATGGTTACGCCCGCGACCTTGCCCGTGCCCCCGGAGAGACGGCGGTCGGCCTTGTACTGGCTCCCCTTGGTGTATTTGCCGGAGTCTTTCGGCCACTTCGCCCCCCAGGGGATGATCTTCTGGTTGATGACGAGGCCGTACTCTGTCCTCGTCGCGTCTGGTGTCAGTTTTGCCATGATCTTATAGACCTCCTAAAGATTGCAGACGGGGAGGATGACCGTGTCGATGAGCTCCCCGTAGGTGTACTTCGTGCGACCCTCTGCGTCAAGTTTTTTGAGAAAAGCGTTGTACTCGACCGCGAGCTTGAGCAGCTTGAGAACGCCGACCTCCTCGGGCGAGACCGTCTTCATGTCCGGTCCAACCATGAAGCCGATCGCTTTAATGAGCGCGATCTCGGCTCGAATGGGCTCGGCCTTGTAGAACGCCTCATACTCCTCCCAGGTCTCCCGGGCGAATTTCTTCCGGTTGAGTCGGGGTTTGTCAGGCGGACGGAGCCCGTTCTCCTGCGCCCACTTTTTCGCCCGGGCCCTCTCGGCTTTCTCGCGCTGTGTGAGCCGTTTCTTTTTCTGCGCCATGTCTACCCCCTCCTCCGTCCGGGCGGCTCCTGCGGGGCCTCGTAGCCCTTGACGAGGAGCTGCATCGGCTTGTCCTCTGTCACGGAGATGATGCTCACGTCGCCCAGGTCCTCGAAGCGCATAGCGAGGTCCTCCTTGACGCCGATCGCGTGGCCAACCGGGGCGTTTACCTTTGCGATGATGGTCAACATGATCGCCCGCCCCCCTTTCTCGCCGCCTCCCGCTTCTTGCGGAACTCCCTCGCCCCGGCCAGCAGCTCCCGGCTCGCCTGGACCTCCAGGGCCTCCCGCAATAGAACCGACTGAGAGAGCAGCTCCTCGGCGGGTGAGCTGCTCAGTGTCTCCGTCTCCTCTGGGTTCATCGGGTGCCCGAGCTCCCGCCGGGCCGCTGCCATGAGCTCGACGAGAAGCTTCCCGGCCTCCCCGGTGCTGGGCGCTTCGGGCTCAGGCTTGGGCTCTGGGGCGGTCCTCCATAGGGCGGTAAATGCCGCCTCGGCCTCGGGGGGCGCTTGTTTTCGCCCGCTCTCAATGAGAGAGATGTCCGTCTGCTTTACGCCCAGCAGCTCCCCGAGCTGCTTTTGAGTGAGCCCCTCTTGCTTCCGGTATTCTTTCATCATGTCGCCGAATGTCTCCCGTCTGCTCATACCTCGACCTCCTCCTGCTCCAGCGTTCCGTCTGGGCCGAGGAGCGGATAGCCCAGTTTCCCCCGGTAGGCGTTGGCGGCTCTGATCGCCTGAGCGAACGCTGCATCGCTCGCGACCAATGCGCCGATCGCCCGCTGCTTCTCCGGGCTCCTCGGTGGCGCGGTCACGCTCGGTATCTGCTCCACGGTGCCCGGCTGGATTTCACTGAGACGCCGGGCGACGTGCTCCGGAAGGTTCCGGTAGTAGACCCGGAGAAAGACAAGGCCGGTCTCGGTACATATGCCGACCACGTCGCGCCGGATGCTGCCCTGCATCCGAACGATACCATCCAGGGCCGCGAGGACGGCCTCGTCGCTCCCTGCTGCGCCCTTGCTCATCCCTGGGCCTCCTTTCTTCGCTGCCGGGCGATCATCGCCTTGAGTCCCTCGATGACTTTCTCGCACTGGCTCACATTGAGCCATTCCAGGCGATCGACGCCGGTCATCCGCTTGACGAAGCCCTGGATGCGCTGCGGCTCCGTGTTCCAGCCGAGGGTCTCAGTGAGCGCGTAGATTTTCCGGCGCTGCTGGACGGTGCGAGCGTCTCCGCCCTCGTCGGTGCGCTTGGTGCTGCGGCTGGCCCCGTCCTTTAGGTTCTGCAAGATGCGGGCGAGGTTGGCGATCTCGCCCTGCGTGAGCTTCTTCATGGACTCCTTGCCCGTCTCCCGATAGACGACCGCGTGGAGGTCCTCGTCGGTGAGATGGAGCTCGGGCGACTTTGCGATCGCCCAGAGGGTGCGGATGGATGCGGGCTTGCGTCCTGTTCTTGCTGCCATAATTACACCTCATTTCCCCACACGTCCCACCCGGGGGAATAGCGGCGGGCGAAAAGCTCGAGGCGGGGGACGTTGCCGAACAGGGCCTCAATGCGCTGCCGTACTTCCTCCGGCTTCTCGCTGTGCCGTGTCCTCACGGCCTCGACGAGCTGCTGGACGTTGTTCTTCTGCTTGTACTGTACCATCCGGCCCCTCGTCCCCATGAGGCAAAGCTCGCAGTTCTTGAGCGTCCAGGGGGCGAGGTTGGCGGCGCTTTTCCCGGTGACGGTCTTCTTCGCCCAAACGAAGGCGACCGTCACATAACGGAACCCCCACGCCTTGAAAAGCTCGAGGGCGTCCGGGAGGTGGGCGTCGGTGGCCCATAGAAAGAGGGCCGCGTCCTTGTTGGCGAGGCGTCCCACGTCCAGCGCCTTGAGGTCGGCGGTCGTCATCGTGGGGTAGACCGCCTCGAGAGGGGTGAAGCCGGAGCCCCCGTTCCGGGGCTCGAAGGCTTCCTTGCTGCTGAACTTCCACGGCGGGTCTGCATAGATGACCCGGTATTTTTGCGTCGTCGTTCCTATGTCGACCCGCATGAAGCCCGGCTCCCTCCTTTACGCCCCGCTCTTGATCTGCTCGAGCCGGGCGAGGTTGAGGTCATAGCCGAAGACGTCCTTCTGCTTCCAGGTGGCCCCCACGGCGTTGACAGTGTCCTCGCCGTACTTCTTGAGGGCCTCCTTGCTGACCTCCTCCTTGACGACGATGCAGTCCGTCATCTGCCGGGCTTTGAGCTTGCGGATGATCTCCTCGAGCTTTTCCTTCGCCCGGGGGAGGGAGATCGACGTCGAGATACGGAAGCCCACCTCCCCGAATGTGAGGGTCTTCGACTTCGCCTTCCCCATCTCGTCCCGGTGCTCGGTGACGAACTCCTTGACCTCACGCTCGAGGGCTGCGATGCGGTCGTTGTAGGGCTTGCTCTGCTGCTCCGCCGCCTTCTGCGCCCCGACGATCTGCTTCTGCATCTCGCTCTGGATGTCGCCGAGGGCGATCGTAGCCTCGGCGATCTGCCGGAGGGCGTCGTTCACGTCCTCCCAGGACTTGAGGCTCGGGGCCTCGATAACTCTTTTTCTTGCCATGCTGTGGTCTCCTTTCGATGTAGTCATAGAATGGGCTCTCGTAGGGGTATAGGGGGTGAGGCAATATCGCGGTCGGAGATGTCGGAGCCCACGGGTCGGGCTCCTCCTCCGGTTCCTCCTCTATGGGCTCGCCGTCGTAGAGGACATAGTCTCTCGTGAAAATCATGTACAAGCCGAGGGGGCCGATGAGGACGGCGGCTGTCGCGTCTTGGTCCTCCGGGGACCCGCCCTCGGAGGCCATCAGTACGACGAGGGCCGAGATCGCGACGAGGCCGAGCCCCATGAGGCGCTGCTTTATCATTTTCATTGTCCAGACCTCCCACATCGTTAAAGCATCATAAGGCTTGAGGCTTGCTCGATCGTCTTGAGGGTGACGACGCTCTCGTTCCGCTCGGCGAGGATGCGCCGGACATTGGAGAGGGTGCGGTCGAGGAGCCGGAAGCATCCCGTTTGCATGTTGCAAGCCCGGGCCTTGAGCTCGACCATAGCCTCGGGGGCGATGTCGAACTCGGAGAGGTATCGCTCGACCTCGGAGGGCTCCAGGCCCCGGAGCGAGACATAGAAGTCGACCCGGTTCGCCATGCGGGCGAGGTAGGTCTTGATCGCCGCCTCGAGCTTCGGCTCCCCTGCAATCACGAGGCCGACGTCGCTCTGGTCAAAGATCGCCCGGAGTATCTCCATTTTCTTTTGAGTGTACTTCGAGACGAGCTTGTCGGCCTCGTCGATGACGAGCAGATAGCCCTTGTTCGTGTTGAAAAAGTCCCGGATGCCGTTCACCCTGCGCCATATCGTGCCGTAGCCGGTGGGGATGCCGAGGGACTTCTCGATCGCCTCGACGAGGTCCCGGCTGCTCATGGTGTCGTCACATTCGACATAGGCGACCCGGGGGAGTTTTGTATACCGCCGGAGGGTGTATGTCTTGCCGTAGCCGCTGCGGGCGACCACGATTCCGAGGCCGATGTACTCTTGACAGGATTGACACACGCCCAGGACCTTGAGCGCGTCCCGGCTCTCAAAGAACTCGGGCTTCTGGCTCGTCTTGCTGGGCTGCTCTGGGAGGCTCACGGCTGCGCCGGTGCGCCGGGCGATCCACTCGGCGAGGACGCCCTCGACGCTCGAGACGTCGCCCTCATACTTCCCCGCGAGGTAGCGGGAGATCGTTGTCCGGGAGTATCCGGGGATTTCGTTCGCAAGGGAGGCGATGCTCATGCCCGAGGCCGCGAGCTGATCGTTGATCTGCTCCGCGAGGGATTTGCTGCTGGTATAGGTGGTGGTCTTCTCCGCTGTTGCTGCCATGACTTCCATGTGTTGCTCCTCCTATTCGTTGATCGCCCTGAGTCGAGCGAGGGCGTCGTCTGCTTTCCTGCCGAGGAACTCGTCCCCGGCTGCGGCTTTCTTTTTGGCGCGGCTCGTGGCCTCTGCCCGGTATTCCTTATCCTGCGGGAGTGCGATGACCTTCGGGGAGCGGGTCGCCTTGATGGTCAGGTCGACCATGCCGACCGCCTCAGAGGGCCGTCCGCCCTCCTCGCCCCGGAGCTCATAGGGCCGCGTCATGCTGTCCAATATCTCGCGCATTTCGCGTTCCTGCCGCTTCTGGTTGCGGAGGTGGCGCTCAAGCGCGGCCTGAGAACAGTGAGGCCCAAAGGCCAGCAGCTCGGGGGAGACGGCTTCGCATATCTTCCGGCCCTCCTCGTCGAAGACATAGAGCTTCGTGACGTCGTCAATGTCCCACTTGATGCCGACACGCTTTCCGATGTAGTGCGAGAGCTCATAGTCCGTGTAGGTCGTGCCGAACTTGCTGATGCCGTAGTTGTAGACCCGGGCCGTGTCGGCTTTCATTAGCAGCATAGCGGCGTACTCCCGGGGCGGAGCCGCTTTCTCATAGCGCTCGCCGTTCTCAAAGAGCTCGAGGGGCGTGACCCATTTCTCGCCCGCCTCCTTGAGGCCCCGGTGCTCCCGGGTGTGGTATTTCTCCTCTTTCCAGCGCGTCCAGACCTCGAAGAACTCCTCCAGGGTGAGCAGCTCCCCGCGCTCCAGCATCCCGTCGACGTCCTTCTGCCGTTTGGCGTAGGTCTTGGAGCCGGTGAGGGTGCCCGTGTAGCTCTCAAACCACTTGGAAAACTTGGAGCACACGGTCGAGAACAGTCGCTCGATCGGCTTGTCCCACGGCTGGTATGGGAGGGAGCGCCCAACCTCCTCAATGCCGATGCTCTGGTAAAAGCCCACGGTCTCGGCGTCGAACTCGAAGTCGATCTTGCGCTTCTTGCGGCTCTGGCCGGTCATGGTCTGCGCGGTGTAGTCCTTGCCGTTGTCCACGTGGAGGATGTGAGGGACGCCTCCGGGGTGGGTATAAATCATCTTGACGAGGCTCTCCTTGAGCGTCTGGCTGTTGGCGTCGACACACATGACGTCTCCGACGATCGCCCGGGTCTTCATGTCCATCCAGGCGACGAGCTTCGGGCGGACGGCCTTGATCTTGCCGTTGGGGGCCGTCCATTGGACCCACACGTCGAAGGTGTGCTCGTCGCCGATGACGTACTCCATGACCTTGAGGCTCGTCGCGTCCCGGCGTCCCTTGAGCATCTTCTTGTTCTTCCACTCCCGGGAGCCGTTGGCCGCGAGGTAGCGGGCCGACTCGGCTCCCCGGCTGTCCATGAGGTGCCGGACGTAGCGGCCCACGGTCTTGATGCTCGGATACTCCGGCCAGCTCCGGCCCTCGGCGATCTCCTCGAACTTTTCGTAGAGCATCTCGACCGTGCCCAGGTTAGCAGCGAAGCGCCGGTCAAACCAAATGTTCTCAATGACCGCCCGCTGCTCGTCCGTGAGGCTGGGGAAGGTGGCCTTTTCCCGGGGCTTCCTGCATAGGGACAGGGCTCGGAAATAGTCCCGGCTCTGGCCGTCCTCACGCTCCAGCTTGAGCGCCCAGGCGCTCGCCTTGAGGACATTGTCCACGTAGCGGTAAAGGGTGGGGAGGCTCACGCCCAGGCCCAGGGCGTAGCGCTCGGCGTATGCTGTGCGGTCGGGGCCGGTGTAGTCGATGAAGTCCTGGACCCGGGCCGCGAGCTCGACGGCCTCGTAGTATGCCCGCTTGTTGTTCTCGATGTAGTAGTTGAGGTCGGCCTCGACATACCAGGGGGCCGCTTCCGTCCGCTTGTCTATGATGACATCCCTCCCGTCCACTTTCTGCGCGGCTTTCCACGCCTTGCGCCCTTTTGGGGAGAGGGAGGCGACGGAGATCAAAACCTGATCTTTCCCTCCGCCCTCGCGGGGCTGCGTCTTGGTCTTGTACTGCTGGGGGCTGCGCTGGACCCGCTTCTTCATGGTGTCATATACGACGCCCTCAAAGACTGCCGCCTCCTCGAGGCCGACGAACACGTCCGACACTCCGCTCCCTCCTTTCTGCTGTTATGCGGCGATCGCCTTCTCGACCTTGCGGGGGTCGAGGGAGAGGGCCGCGACGATCGCCGGGAGGTATTTCTCCCCCGAGCGGACGCCGTAAAGGATATAGCTCAAATATTGCGGGGACGTCCCGATCGTGTCGGCGAGCTGCGTCCGCGTCATGTCCTGATCTGTTAGGGCCTTGACGACGAGCTTGCCGAACGGGGTGAGCTTTCCGCTGCTTCTCATCGCTGTCCTCCTCCCTGTGATCTGTTTCTAAGAGCTGCTTCCGGGGAGCGCCCCGAGCTCAGGGCTCAGGGCTGCATCCCCTCCTTGAATTGCTGGATAGCGAAATTCTCGAAGTACATCTCCCGGAGCTCTCCGACCCGCTCTCTCAGGGCCGAGCGGAGCGCAAGCGCTGGGGCCGAGTTTGGCTTCACATGGTCCAGCGCCTCGTCGAGCTCCTGCGCCGCTTGGAAGATGTTCCGGTAGATGATGCAATCATTCCCGGGACAGTCCTCGCCCAGGGCCGCGCCCAGGCTGTAGATTTTTCTAACGCTCAAGTCTCCCGAGAGGTTTCCGAGGTTCCTGAAGGTCATCTGCTCCGGCCTGGGCTCCGCCCGGGGCCGCTGCATCCAGACCGGGGCCCAGCGCTCGACCTTGCACTTGTCACAGATAGCGTCAAGCTCCTCCTGTGTCCGTCCCTCCCGGAAGCGACAAACCTCATCGCACACATAGCCGAGGAGGCCCTCGTCGTCGGAGGACGGGCCCCTGCTCCATGCGAAGCTCTCGTGGCCGCAACGGCGACATCTGAGAATCTGGACGGTGCATCCCGTGATGGTCTCTCCCTCCTCGTAGTCGTGGGGGCTCAAGAGCGCCATTCCCTCGGGGCTGGGGAGCGCGGCCTTGACGTGGTGGCCGTCGTCGTCCTGGAACTCGCACAGCTCCCCGAAGTGGTTGAGGTCTGTGACCGCCTCGTCCTCGCCCAGGAGGCCCAGGTCATAGAGGGCGGTCTTGTAGCCGACGAGCTCATGCGCTGCCGTGGTGGGGTCGATGTAGGGGTATCCCTTGTTCTTGATCTGCGTCTTGAGCTTCGCCGTCATGCCGTTGACGAGGAGGGCGGGCTCGACCTCCTCCTCCGTGACCTCCTCGGCGGTCTCCGTGACGACCGTGTAGAACGGGGGGTCGTCGTTGAAGTCCTGCTCGGCCTCCAGGCCCCGGGCCTGTTCCACGGCGACCTCGATCGTGTCGGCGTCGTCGTACTCAAATGCGCCCAGGTCGACGTCAATGTGGCCGGTGTAGAGCTCCGCGTCGATGACGCCGAAGCTGCCGATCTGGGGGTAGCCCTGCTTCTCGCGGTCGTTAAACCGGACGACGAGGTAGCCGTTAATCTTCTTCATTTTTCTCATGTCTGCTGCTCCTTCCTGTTGTTCGTCCTGCCATCGTCAGGCCGGGAGAGGACGCCTCCCGACGACGCCCCGGAGGGCGTTTCGGCTTATTTAGTCTCGGGCTCCATAGCGGCCAGCTCGGCGGCCCGCTGCTCCATCGCCTCGGCCCGGGCCTTCTCGGCGCGGTAGAGGGCGACGGAGTCCTTAAAGAGCACACAAGCCGCGCTTTCGGCGCACATAGCCATCTTGTCGGCGGCTTCGGCCATCCGGGCCCGGCTCGCCTGGGCCTCGGCGGTGAGCATCTCGACGAGGTCGCGCCGGAGCTGCTCGGAGAGCTGCCGCTTCTTGAGGACCTCGATCTGCTCCTGCGCTGCTTTGAGCTGCTCTTGCAGGAGAGCGGCGTCTCGCTTGAGGGCGTTGTAGTCGCTGCCCATCTCCCGGAGCTTGTCCTCGGCGCTCTCGACCCGGGCTTTCATGCTGAAGGCGAAGTCGTTCTCGATGTTGGTCTCCGCGTCCTCAAAGGTGCCCTCGAAAGCGGTCGCAAGGTAGGACTGCGGGCCCAGCTCGGCGACCATAGCCTTGATCTTCTCCAGGGTCTCGCGCTCCTGCTCCTTGGTGGCGATCGCGTCGTCGCGGACGAGCTCGGAGCTGACGATCTCCACGTCTCCGCAACGCTTGAGGAGCACTCTCCGGGCCGCCTTCTCTGTCCGCTCAATGACGTGGTCGACCTCGTCGCTCCCCTCGGGATAGTGATAGGTAAACTTGTATTCGTTCATAGCTGCTGCTCCTTCCTATTGTGGCGGTCAACCGGCCAGCGCCGGGAGGACCTTTGTCTTCTTGGTGTGCTTGTGGAGGATGACGAGCTCGCCGTTTTGCTTCTGCTTGATGACGAGCCAATTCTCCGGGGCGAGCCCCGCTTGCCCGAGCCTGATCTTCTGCTTGCGCGTGGGCTTTTTGCCGTTTCTCATTGGTTGCCTCCTTTTTTGCTTTCTTTTTGGTGTCCGGTGTGGTATTCTGTTTGTGATTTAATTTTTAATCTACTGTAGCCTATTATAGTCTCCGTTCAGAGACTTGTCAATAGGAAAGTCTCTAATTTTCTACTTTTTTTAGGAGGTGCCCCATGTCTTCACTAATTGAGCGAATTGAGCACGTTATTAAAGCGAGAGGGACTAATTTCAAGCGCGTCGAGCGGGAATGTGGCCTCGGAAATGGTACGATTAAACGGTGGGGAGAGCAGAGCCCGCGTCTCGACAAGCTCGCCCTAGTCTCCGAACATCTACAAGTCTCCTTGGACTATCTCGTCTTCGGTCGTAGCTGTTCGGAGATTTCGACGGACGGAGACGCCCTCGATCTCGAAGCGGCGAAACGGGAACAGGGTCTCGTCTGCGACGGGAGCCCGCTCGACGATATGGAGGCCGATCTCATCGCTATGTTCCGGCTGCTGCCGGAGGAGGAGCGGGAGGACGTCTTCGACATCATTCATCTCAAGTACAAGCGCCGGGTTGAGAAAAAGAGGGAGTCTATTTACTGGACATATTTCGACGGGAGCGGCGACGAGGAAAGCGGCCCCGCTGGAGGCCGTGAGGCCCGCGACGGAACCGCTTGATTTTTTGTCTCTGCATGATTAAAAGCTAAATCATTTTCTTGTCCCTTTGCTCCTGGTAGCTCTCGGAGGGTGAAAAGGCCCGAAAGCCCCGGAAAATCAGCAAAGGGACGCGCCTCCTCGCTTTTGAGGAAAATGTCCCTTTGCTTTCGGCTGGTTTTGCCGCCCAGCGCCCCCGCTGCCGTGTGTGGCTGCACAGCCCGATTAACACCTTGCACAGCTCCGGCCCGGCGTGATCGGCGGTGATGGAGAGCCTAAAACAGCCCTTTTAACGGGTCAACTGTTAAATCCTGCACGTTTTAACGCCCCGTTCGCACGGCTCGCCCCCTTGCCTTTTTGGGGCCTGTCTGCTATAATCTGATCGTGGGCCGCGAAGCCCGTCCTCTTGGGTCTGCTGCTGTGACTTCCGGGGCGGGTGGAGCGGCCCTCCTTTGTCCAGAAATGGCCGTTGTTCGCGTTTTTGGGCCTCCTGGGCCTCCAATACATTCAGCAGCGCCCCGGCGTCCTGGGCCCTCTCAGAGGCTCCCCAGGGCATGAAAAAAGAGCGCCGCTCGCGTCGACGCCCTTGTCTCAAGTTTTCTGAGAGGCCGGTCCCGCTCCTGGGCCCCGTCCCGGTTGAAAATGTACCGTTTCCCGCCGAAATGGCGGGTTTTCTCATATCTTCCCGCCCTGTCCCGGTTTATCCCGGTTTCTCAATTATCCTGTCCCCGTACAATAGACGTTTGAGCGGACGGATTTGTTGCAGTCAAAAAGAAAAAGCCTTCCCCGGCGGGGAAGGCTCGCGCTTAGAAAATCATTTCCCGGCTGATCTCCGACAGGGAGTGGACGCCGCACATGGCCATCGTATCGGCCAGCTCACCCTTGATTTTGTCGGTGAGGACCTTCACGCCCTCCGCTCCCCCGCCGTAGACGGCGGTGACATAGGGCCGGGCCAGCAGACAGGCGTCCGCTCCCAGAGCCAGGGCCTTGCACACGTCCACGCCGCCGCGGATGCCGCCGTCCACCATCACCACCAGCTGACCCTTGACCGCCTCGGCGATGGCGGGCAGAACCTCGGCGGTGGCGGGAACGCCGTCCTGGACCCGTCCGCCGTGGTTGGACACCACGATCCCCGCCGCGCCGGCCTCCAGGGCCTTTTTGGCCCCACGGACGGTCATAACGCCCTTGATGATAAAGGGCACCCCGGCGTACTCGATGACCTCCCGCAGCTCAGCCGCCGTTTTAGACCCGGCGGGCGGATTCAGCCCCTTGAGGAAGGGCAGTCCGGCGGCGTCGATGTCCATGGCGAACATCTGAGCCCCCGAGGCCTTGCCCTGGTCCAGCTTGGCAAAGAGCGTATCCCGGTCCCAGGGCTTGACGGTTGGAATACCCTTGCCGCCGTTTCGGCCGATGGACTTGGCGGCGGCGGCGAACACAGCGGGGTCGGCGCCATCGCCGGTGAAGGCGGCTGTCCCGGCCTGAACGCAGGCGGGGACCAGGATTTCGTTGTACTCCAGATCGGTGTACTTATCCCCGTAGTGCAGCTTCACCGCCCCCACAGGGCCGGCGAAAACGGGCAGGTCATAGGTCTGGCCGAACAATGTAAAGCGGGTGTCCACCGGGCCGTTGGCGCAGATGGTGTCCATATTCAGGCACACGTCCTGCCACGCGTCATAGTTTCGGGCGGCCACAGTCCCGGTGCCCTTGGCGCCCGGACCGGGCATGGTATTGCCGCAGGCCCGGCCATTGCACACCGGACAGGCCTTGCAGCAAGGGCCGCTGCAGGCGCGGGCGGCCGCTAACACTTCCTGATAGGTCATGATAACCCCTCCTTCTTCCTTCTCCCCATGATACCGTGTCAGAGGGATTTCGTCAAGAGTGCCGCGCTCTCATGCTCCAGCAGCCAGCGCTTTCGCTCGGCGCCGCCGGCGTAGCCGGTCAGGCCCCCGTCGGAGCCGATCACCCGGTGGCAGGGGATGATGATGGAGATGGGGTTATGTCCCACCGCGCCCCCCACCGCCCGGCTGGAGGTGGGACGTCCCAGCCGCTCCGCCAGCTTCCGGGCCAGAGCGCCGTAGGTGGCCGCCTGCCCATAGGGAATTTCACCCAGGAGCCGCCAGACCGCCTGCCGGAAGGGGGTTCCGGCGGGGGCCAGGGGCAGCTCCTCCATAGCGGGCCGCTCCCCGGCAAAATAGCGGTCCAGCCACTCCCTGGTCCGGGCAAGGATGGGCAGATCCACTCCGGGCTCCATTGTTCCGGAAGCCGTGGCTCCAAAATATTTTTGGCCCTCGATCCACAGTCCGGTCAGGCGCTCGCCGTCACAGGCCAGGGTGAGCTGTCCCACCGGCGAGCGGTATTCCCCGGACCAGTATACATTCTCAAATTTCATACCAGCGTATCTCATTGGCGGCCAGATCCAGATGGAAGCTGGAATCGTCTCCCCGGAACACTGTGGTGGACTGGGGCTGATAGGTGTTGTTGACCACGCAGAATTTTCTGTTTTTCACATAGGCGTGGACATCCACATTGCAGTTGGCGGACAGCCACAGGTTCAGCTGAGCCTCGCTGTGGGTGGACCACAGCACCGCCCGGTGGAGCAGACGGCTGTTTTCAAAGGAGTAGGGCAGGCCGGAGATGTACACCGCCCGACCCTTGCCGAACTCGTTCACCGCCAGCTGGACCTCCCTGTCCCGCTGGACCAGCACCTGGGCCCCCTCCAGGGCGTAGATGCTTTTTTTGCCCTCGCCAAAGTCCACCTCCCCGGCGGCGTCGGCCAGGATAAAGTGGTCCGGATGTTCCTCCCAGTTGTATTTGTCATAACCCAGAGTAAATCCGGTCTCTTTTTCTACTCCAAGTACACCGGAGAGCTGAAGATAACGGCCCTGGTACTGGTGCCCGGAGGGCTCGCCCACGCCGATCAAGCCGCCGCCGCCCCAGACGAACCGCCTGATCAGCGAGGAAATATCCGGGTCCTCCCAAACCATCCCGCCGGTGTGGGCGGTGTCGCCGTCGCCGATATTGAGGAGCACATCCACTCCGTCCAGAACGGCGGGGTTGGCTTTGAGATCGTCAAAGCTGATAAACCTCACATCATAGGGCGCGCCGGACAGGGCTTCGATCACCCCGGCATAGGAGTAGTTCTGCTTCTGATACAGGGCGTGGTGGACCATGTGACAGCCCCAGGACCGGGCTCTGCCCCAGCTGTTCAGGACGCCAACGGTCTTGACGCAGTAGGGAGTGGTCCCCTTGATGTTGTCATACAGCTCCCGGAACTCGTTGCAGACCGACTCCACATAGTCGATGAACTCCGGGAACCGGCAGGCCAGCTTCAGGTAGCCGCCGTAGCCGATGCGGTCGATGGGCTTGCGCAGAATGGCCCGGCGGGCGGTGACCCAGTTCTCCTTGGCCTCCCGGACCGGGTCGCCCCCCTCGTGGAAGGTGTCAGGGAAGAAGTAGGGCAGGAACCGCCCCTCGGTGTACCTCACCCCCGGGATATCGGAGATGAGCCGCAGGGTGGAGCCGTTGCCCACGGAGCCCACCACCGCGTCCAGGCCGATGCGGGAAAACTCCTCCAGATAGGGCTCGGTGCCGATCCAGTGGTCCCCCAGGAACATCATGGCCTCCTTGCCCAGCTCGTGGGTGATGTCCACCATCTCCTTGGCCAAAGCCGCTACCTCCCGGCGCTGGAAGGCCATGAAGTCCTGAAACTCCCTGGATGGGACCCGATACTGGTTGTTGTAATACCCCTGGTCGATGATATACTCGGGGCGGAAGGGGTAGCCAACCTCCCGCTCAAACCGCTCCAGAATATAGGGGGAGACGGAGGCGGAGTAGCCGTACCAGTCCACATACTTCTCCCGTTTCAGCTCGTCGAAAACCAGAGTGAACTGGTGGAAAAAGGTGGTGTACCGGATGACATTCACATAGGGGTGGTCGGCGATGAACTTCCGCAGCCGCTCCATGGTGAATTTCCGGGTCTTGGGCTGACGGACGTCAAAGGTAATCTGGTGCTCAAAGTCCTTCCAGTCGTTGGTGACGGCGTTGTACATGTGAACCGGATCCCAGATCAGGTAGGCCAGAAAGCTGACGGTGTAGTCGTGAAAGGCCTCCGGGGCGTCGATGACCACGCGGCCGTCCTCATAGCGCCACGCCCCGGGGTCCAGAGGCTGGCCGGTAGCGCGGTCCACCACCTCCCACCAACGCTTGATGTCGTCCCGGGTGTTCACCTCCAGCAGCTCCTGGCTGATTCCCTTCATCAGGGGGATGGACAGAGGCCCAACCGAGGCGGTGTGAAAGCCGGTCATGATATAGCACTGCTGTACCTCGTCCGGGTTGGCTTTGGCCCAGGCGTTGTCCTTCCGGGTGGTATAGTAGGTGGAGTAAACCCTGGCGTCCACCGCCTTCAGCTCCTCCGGGTAGTCGGTGCCGTCGCAGTCCCGGATGGCGTCCGCCCCCCAGCGCTTCAGCA
>ERZ779632.335-NODE-335-length-28772-cov-5.639238_pt1 | contig 28772 bp, 26 predicted proteins | sample MGYA00514194_ERZ779632 | MGnify/ENA primary metagenome ERZ779632 (study PRJEB29562, sample SAMEA4376704) | mouse gut metagenome | isolation source: Cecum | study: EMG produced TPA metagenomics assembly of the A DSS colitis mouse model was used to assess the...
AGTTCTGCCAGTTCCTCGCGGAGTGCTTCGCGGATCCCGCGGTGGTGGACACCGTGAATCCCGAGGATGAACAGGTGCGGCTGTTTATGGAGCACCTGCATGAGAAAACCCCCATGCGGGTGCTGGACTGGGGCGGCGGCAGCGCCCGGCTGGGGGAGAGCCTGCTGGCGGCGGGATACCGCCAGGGCACGGACATGGATTACCATATCTACGACTGGCAGCCCAGGTATTCCGGCCAGGACTTCGCCGTCTTCCGGCAGCTGGAGGACATCCGGGGGCCCTATGACTGCATCGTGATGATGAACTTCCTGCACGAGGTGGAACCGGCGGATTGGCCGGACATCTTCAAGCGGGCCTTCGGCCTTCTGGAGCCGGACGGGTTTTTGCTGTTCATCGAGGTGAAGGCCCTTCGGGATGGGGAGATGCCCAACCGGACGGGATATCTGCTCCTTGGCCCGGAGGAGGCGCGGGAGCTCTTCCCCGGCGGGGAGGCCTTCCGGGTCTCGGTGAAAAAGAAGTCCGTGGGCGTCCTGGTGCCCAGGGAGGCGCTGAACTCCATAACGGACGGCAGCGTCCTGCAATCCCTCCGGCGGCTGAGAAAGCGGGCCCTCCAGGAGATCAAGCAGCTCCGGGCGGGAGAGGGCTTCCCCAAGCCGCCGGAGGAAATCCGGGCGCTGGAGGAGCCCCGGCACTACGCCTTCGCGGTGCAGCAGTACATCAACGCCATGCTGGCGGCGGCGGAGGACGAGGAGGCGCTTCTGGCGGAAAATATGCGCTTGGATGGGTCGCTGAAAGCCGCCTTGGCGGAAAAGGCGGGCCTGGAGGAACAGTACCGGAAGCTGGAGGAGCAAAAGGAAACCCTGACCCAGGTCAACGATGTGATTCAGGACACGCTGGACGGCCTTGACGCGGAGAAAAAGCGCCTGGCGGAACGGTGCCGGGAGCTGGAGACAAGCGAGCGGGGCCTGACGGCGAGAGGCCGCTATCTCGAGGAGCGCCTGTCCTGGCTTGAGGAAGAGAAGAAGGGCCTGGAGGAGCAGTGCCGGGAGCTGGAGGAGAGCAAACAGAACCTGACGGCAAAAAGCGAGGCTCTTGAAAAAAGCGTGTCCAGCCTGGAGGAGGAAAAGAAGAACCTGGAGAAACAGCACACATCTTTGCAGGCAAGGGAACAAAATATGGGGATGGCCGCCATCATGCTTCAAACATCTCTGAAGAAGCTTCAGGAGGAGAAGAAGGGCCTGGAGGAACAGTGCCGGAAGCTGGAGGAGAGCAAACAGAAGCTGACGGCAAAAAGCGAGGCTCGGGAAAAATTTCTCTCCCGGCTTGCGGATGAAAAAGAGGACATGAAATCGAGATGCCTGAAGCTGGAGGAGAGTGAGCGCATCCTGACGGAGAGAAACGCCGTTCTCACAAGGAACCTGTTCCAGCTGAAAGAGGATAAGAAAAGCCTGGAGGAACAGTGCCGGGAGCTGACGGAGCAAAACGCCGCCCTCACGGAGAGGCAGTCCGGTCTTGAGGGGGAGAAGGAAACGCTGGCAGCGGAGTTCAGAAGGCTGGAGGTGGAAAGGAAGGGCCTGGAGGCCAAGTGGATTCTGGATAAAATCAAGCTGCTGTACATGGGAGACGACCCGGCGGTCCGGGACTGCATACGGGAATTTTCCCTTGCGGTGAAACGGTTTCTCCAGGAGGGGAAAATTTCCAAAAGGCAATACGCGGCACTGCTGAATAATTCGGGGAAAATCGATATGAAGCAGGCGGTCTATCCGATTGAACAAAAAAGCCTGCTTGCCTGGTTTAGTATGATTCTGGTGCTGATTGGCGAATAAGCGCCGTCAGGCGGTCCGGAAAAAGCGGCCTGGGCCGCGCGCCGGCCTGCCGGAAAGCATGGAAGACCGAATGGAGGGAGAGGAAACGGTTCCCGCGCCGTTGAAATCAGGAGCCTTCAGAGCCTCCGCTGGTTTTTGAAAAGTCTGCTCCCGCAGGCGGCGCCGCGTTTTTGACAGCCGGAGCGCCCGGCCCCCTGCGGGCCGGGCGCTTTTTGACGGGGAGGGGCAAAAAAATCCCGCCCGGAGGGGCAGGGGCGGAAGCCGTCCAATAAAAGCGGCAGCATTTATTGAACAAAATCAAATTTTTGTTCAATAAAGGGGAGAGCGGCGGCGGGAACAGCCGGAGCGGCGGCCCCGCCTGCGGAAAAAGCCTTTCAGGCAAACGGAAGCGCCCCCGGGAGTCCCGGGGGCGCGTTTTGAGGAAACGGGGATTTCCTCGGTGATTTCTTCGCTTGGGCGCTTTGCCATTTTTCAAACAGGCCTTAGGCGTTTTTGCGGAAAGGAACGACCTTGCGCCGCTCCTCCGGCTCCTCCACCTGCTCCGGGATGTGGACCTCGGAACCCTGGACGCGGTTCAGCTCCTCCGGCTCGTGGAAGGTGGGAACCACCCGGTGCAGCGCGTCCCGGATGACGCCGGGGTCGTTCTTCTCCAGCGCCGCCGAGAGGATGTTCAGCTTGGCGCTCAGCTCCTCCGGCGTGATGGCGGGCTGGCGCTCCACAAAGATTTGGTCGTTTTCCGTCTTTTCAATGTCCCGGCTGGCAATCAGCAGCTCCTCATAGAGCTTTTCGCCGGGCCGGAGGCCCGTCTCCACGATGTCGATGTCCTGATAAGGCACATAGCCGGACAGGCGGATCAATGTCTCCGCCAGCTCCAGAATCTTCACCGGGCGGCCCATGTCCAGGACATACAGCTCGCTCTGCCGGGCCATGGCCCCGGCCTGAAGCACCAGCTGCGCCGCCTCCGGAATGGTCATGAAATAGCGGATAATCCGCTTGTCCGTGATGGTGACGGGACCCCCGGCCTCGATCTGCCGCTTGAACAGGGGCACCACCGAGCCGTTGGAGCCCAGCACGTTGCCGAAGCGCACCGCGGCGAAGTCCGTTTCGCTCCGGCCCTTCATGGACTGGAGAATCATCTCGCACAGGCGCTTGCTGGCCCCCATCACAGAGGTGGGATTCACCGCCTTATCCGTGGAGATTTGAATGAATTTTTTCACGCCGTACTCGTCGGCGGTCCGCACCAGGTTCAGCGTGCCGAAGACGTTGTTCCGAACGGCCTCCTGGGGGCTGTGCTCCATCAGGGGAACATGCTTGTGGGCGGCGGCGTGGAACACTACGTCGGGCCGGTAGTGGGCGAAGACCTGCCGCAGCCGTTCCCGGTCCCGGATGGAGGCGATCTCCACCTCCAGATCCAGCCGCCCGCCGTATTGATACAGGAGCTCCTGCTGAATGTCATAGGCGTTGTTCTCGTAGATATCCAGGATGACCAGCTTTTTCGGGTCGTGCCGGACGATCTGGCGGCACAGCTCCGAGCCGATGGACCCTCCTCCTCCGGTGACCAGAACGGTCTTGCCCCCAAGGAAGGCGTCCACAGGGGCGGGATTGAGGCGTACGGGCTCCCGGCCCAGCAAATCTTCAATGCGGACGCGGCGCATCTGGGCATGAATGGGCCGGCGGTCCAGCAGGTCCATGGAGCTGGAGAGAACGGTGATCTTCACCCGGCGGAGGGCAGAGAGCTCCTGGAGCACCTCCTGCCGGCGGCTCTCCCCCACGGAGGGCAGGGCCACCAGAATCTCCTGAATCTTCAGGGATTTGATCCGGTCTGGAATGCTGGCGATGTTTCCCTTGACGGGGACGCCGTGGATGCGCTTGCCCCGCTTGCCGGAGTCGTCGTCAAAAAAGCACTGGACGGCGTAGCGGCTGTCCGGGTTGCTGCGCAGCTCCTCCAGGAGCTGCACCCCGGCGGCGCCCGCGCCCACGATGGCGGCGGGAATCTGGTGGCTCCCCTGCCGGTACTGCATGTGGCTGCGGAAGACCCGGTAGGCGAAGCGGACGCACAGCATCCCCAGCACCCAGGTGGAGGCGATGGCCATGAGCAGCAGGAAGGAGATCATACTGGCATGGAGGACGTAGCGGGTCAGAATCTCGTAAGCGAAGAAGCCCAGCAGCGCCGCCAGCAGCAGCGACAGGTATTCCTGGCTCTCGGCGTAGCGCCAAAGACTGTCGTAGGTGCGCAGGAGAAGCTGCGCGGCCAGGGTGCAGAGATAGAGAAGCGCCAGATGCTTGGCGAAGGTGCCCTGGTTCACCGCGTCGCCGATGTCGTAGCGCACGGAGAACCACGCCAATACCACGGCAATGGCAATCAGGATCGCGCTGTCAACCAATAGCACGAGCAGTTTTCGCAAATAGTTCATATGGACAGAATCCTTTCCTATGAATCGCGGTCCGCCGGGCGGGCCGGGGCGGCCGGAAAAGGCGCCGCACTGCTATGACAATATAGCATGTCCAAATGCGTTTGAAAAGGCTTTTTGTTAAATTTCCGAAGATTGGCGGTTTTTTTGGGTCTTTTCACCTGGGGCGGCCCCCGCGTCCCGCGCCCGTGCCGGGGCGGGCTCCATATCCCCGCCCCCCTGCTTTGCGGCAGGGCCCGCATTCCGCGGCGTTTTGTCACCATTTTGTTACCATTTAATATTCCGTTTTCCCCATTTTTCCTAAAAGTGGGAAGCGCACCCGGGCAAAAGCCCCAAAAACTTGACATTTGTGGGGCTCCGGTGTATACTGATGGAAATTTCCATGCGGTAACAAAAATGACAATCTGTTCCGCCGCCCCTCCCTTCGGGGCGCGGAGCCTTTTCAGGAGGGATTTTTTATGCATCAACCGGCACGGACTCCCCGCTGTCTCCGCCCGGCGCTGTTCCTGGCGGCGTTCCTGCTGGCCGCCCTGGCCTCCGCCGGCCATGCCGCCGCCCAGGACTGGGCCGGGGCCGCCTATATCGTCACCGGCCTGGACGGCAAGGCCCTCGTCCTGACGGAGGATGACTCCATGCCCAGCTTTCAAAGCGGCCTTCTCCACGCGGAGGCCTCCTTTGACGGCGGCTATGAGCTGTACCTGGAGCCGGACCAGTACGTCGTCATACGCCACTGCGGCCAGGTCATCCAGACCCGGAGCCAGGCGGACGAGTCCATCTCCCAGTTCCTCAGCCGCCACGACGTGAAGCCCTCTCCCCTGGAGGCGGTGCGGGTGGACCTGTCCGGCGAGCGGACGGAAGTGACCGTGGCCTCCGACCTGGTGTATCAGGAGCGGGTTCAGGAGACCTCGCCCCACAACACCATCCGCCGCCCCAATTCCAAGCTGGCCCAGGGAACGGAACGGGTGGTGCAGGAGGGGTCCGACGGCGTCCGGGGGGCGGTATACGAGGTCCTCTGGTCCAACGGGCAGACCGCCTCCCGCCAGCTGATCCGGGAGCTGAACAGCACCGCCGTGGATCGGATTGTGGAATACGGCACCGCCGTCAAGTCCGAGCAGGACGCCTCCTCCGGGGCCTCCTCCGTCAAGAAGGTGGACAGCGGCACGGACGGCAGCGGCGTTTTGACTCTGGACAGCGGCGAGACCCTGCGCTTCACCAGCGTCCGCACCATGACCGCCACCGCTTATACCTCCGGACACGACGGCGTGGGCACCCGGACGGCCTCAGGCACCGCCGTTCACCGGGGCACGGTGGCGGTGGACCGGAGCGTCATCCCCCTGGGAACCCGGATGTATATCGTCACGAAAAAGGGCTATGTCTACGGCCTCTCCACGGCGGAGGATACCGGCGTGAGGGGGAACAAAATCGACCTGTACTTCGACACCTACCAGCAGTGCATCAACTTCGGCCGGCAGGAATGCCTGGTGTATATTCTGGATTAACAATGCCCGGCGGTGTCCCGCTGTAAAAGCTGCCTATGAACAAAAAGAATTTTCTCAAATACGCCCTCTGGCTTCCCCCCGCCCTCTGGTACCGGGTCATCTGGGGCTTCTCCGCCCAGTCCGCCGGCGTCTCAGGGGACCTGTCGGACCGGCTCTTGTACCGCTTCCTCCTGGCCCTCTCCCCCGCCTTCGCCGCCTCCGGCGAGGCGGTCCGGCTGGAGGCTGTGGAGCTCCTCTCCTTCCTGGAGCGGAAAGCCGCCCACATGTTTTTGTATTTCGTGCTGGCCCTGCTGCTGGCGGCGGCGCTTTCTCCCTGGCTCAGGCGGCGGGCCCGCCTCTTCCCGGCGGCCCTGGCCGCCGCGCTGGCGGCAGCGGCCCTGGACGAATACCATCAGACCTTTGTGCCGGGGCGGAGCGGAGAGCTCCGGGATGTGCTGGTAGACCTCTGCGGCGCTTCCGCGGCCCTGGCCCTGGCCGCCCTGCTGGCCCTGTGCCGCAGGCGGAGCCGCCCCGCCCTGCTGCTTCTGGGGGGCCTGTGCTGCCTTCCGGCCCTGCTGGCCCTCCTGCCCCTGCCCATTCCCGGCTTCCCCTTGCTGCGGCAGGCGGCGGCCCCCTTCGCCGCCCTCCTGACGCTGCCCGGCGGGGCGCTGCTGGCGGCGGGATTTGACTAGGACTTGTTTGAAAATTGGCGGAATGCCCAACGGCGAGAGATTTTTCCGCCAATCAAGGCAAATTTTCGCAGGCGGGCTGACGCCCGGCAAGGAAATTTAACGCAGAGTGGCGGAAAAAAATCCGCTGTTGGGGCGTTTCGATATTTTTCAAACAAGGCCTAAACCCGGCGCGGCCCCGGATATTTATAGAGGTGGCCGCAGGCTGTCAAAAAGGTGCTTTTGACAGCCCGCGCAGGGTTTCAGAACCTGAAAAATGTTCTGAAACCTTTTGATTGCCATGGTGCAGGAACCCCTTCCTGGGTTTCCCGCACACACCCTTCCTTCCCATTGATGTAATTTTCCCGTTTTACGACAAGCGGAGAGGCCGGGACGAAAGTCCCGGCCTCTTTTATCTTCTTGTATCTTCTTGCTCTCCGCGCGCTCCGGCGGCCGCCTTACGCCTCCGCGCCGTGGCCCTGGGCCCGGATGACGGAGACCACCCCCTCCGCCAGAGCCTGGCAGCGCTCCTGGGACTCGGCCTCCACCATAACCCGGACCACCGGCTCCGTGCCGGACTCCCGGACCAGGATGCGGCCCCCGTCCCCCAGCTCCGCGGCGGCGGCCTCCACGGCGGCCTTCACCGCCGGATCCTCCTGAGCGGTCTTTTTGTCCTTCACCCGGACGTTGATAAGGGTCTGGGGATAGACGGTCATTCCCTCCGCCAGGCGGCTGAGGGGGAGCTTTTTCGCCTGCATGGCCTCCATCAGCTTCAGGGATGTCAGGATGCCGTCGCCGGTCCGGGCGTACTTGGAGAAGATGATGTGCCCGGACTGCTCCCCGCCGATGCGGCAGCCGTGCTCCACCATGTATTCATACACATATTTGTCGCCCACGGCGGTCTTGGCGTAGCCGATGCCCTTGGCTTCCAGGGCCTTGTAAAGGCCGAAGTTGCTCATCACGGTGGTGACCACGGTGTTGGTCAACAGCTTCCCCCGCTCCGCCATGTAGCAGGCGTAGATATACATGATCCGGTCGCCGTCCACCAGCTCGCCGTTCTCGTCCACGGCCAGGCACCGGTCCGCGTCCCCGTCGTAGGCAAAGCCCACGTCCATCCGGTTTTCCTTGACGAAGCGCCGCAGGCCCTCGATGTGGGTGGACCCGGCGTTCAGGTTGATGTTCAGGCCGTCGGGCCGGTCGTTGATGACATGGACCTCGGCCCCCAGGGCCCGGAACACCGCCGGGGCGATGGCCCAGGCGCTGCCGTTGGCGCAGTCCAGGGCCACCCGCCTGCCTTTGAAGGAGTGAAGGGCCAGGGAGATCAGATAGCCGGTGTAGCGGTTCCGCCCGGCGCTGTGGTCGATGACGGAGCCCACGGCGTCTCCCTCGGCCATGGGCAGCTCGGAGAAGGCCTGGCCGTCCATCTCCAGGCGGCCGTCCAGCCAGTCCTCCACCAGGGAGATGGTGCCCTCATCCATCTTCTCCCCCTCCCGGTTCAGCAGCTTGATGCCGTTGTCCGAATAGGGATTGTGGGACGCGGAGATCATCACGCCGCAGTCGAAGCCGTCGGCCCGGACGGCGTAGGAGACAGAGGGGGTGGTGGTGACATGGAGCAGGTACACATCCGCCCCGGAGGCAGCCAGTCCCGCGCTGATGGCATATTCCAGCATGTAGCTGGAACGGCGGGTGTCCTTGCCCACCACGATCTGAGCCCTGCGGCCCCTGCCGTAGTACCAGCCCAAAAACCGTCCGATCTCATAGGCGTGCCCTGCGGTCAGGTCCCTGCCCGCCCGGCCCCGGAAGCCGTCCGTCCCGAAATATCTGCCCATAGTGGTTCTCCTTTATTTTTGATATATAAATATAGTATATGCCCTGTCCCGGCGCGGCAGGCAAGCTCCCCTTCCGGCCCATACAGGTTCTTAACCGTATATTATACCACGCTTTCTTAAAAAAAGGAAGCCCCGGAGGGCCTGTTTCTCACCTGTTTCTCCCCATATCTCCGAAAAATTCCCCTGCCCTTCCCCTCCGCCCCGTTGCATTTTCTCTCCGGGCTGTGTATAATGGCGTCGGATTCCGCCCCGCACCCCGGCCTCCGCCGGACGGCGGGGCGCTGCCTGTCCCCGCTCCCAGAGCAAAACGAAAGGAGGCGGTCCTCCGCCCATGCGCACCCTTCAGAATTTCCCGGCCCGCTTCCGGGAACCGGCGGCTTATCTCGTCTGCGGCGGGATTACCACCGTCATCAACTACGCGGTGTACGCCCTGTGCGCCGTCTCCCTGGGCCTGGGCGTCAACCGCTCCAATATCATTGCCTGGGCCGCGGCGGTGCTGGCCGCCTTTATCCTCAGCAAGCTCTTCGTCTTCCGGAAGGGGGACTGGTCCCCGCCCGCGGTGCTGCGGGAGGGTCTCCTGTTCATAGGCGGCCGCCTGTTCTCCGGCGCCGTGACCATCGGCCTGGTGCCCCTCCTGCTGTGGCTGGGCGTCACCCAGACCCTGCTGGGCATCCCCGCCTTTTTCGCCAAGTTCATCGCCGAGCTCATCGGCATCGTCCTGAATTTCTTCCTCAGCAAATACGCCGTCTTCAAATCCTGAGCGCCGCCCGGCAGGGCGTTCCCCCCCTTCCCGGCTCTTACCGGGAAATCTATGACGAGCATTACGCCAGCAACCGCAACGGCCAGACCGCCGCCACATTTCTCTCCTCCAGGCTGGAGGCATGGATGCACAGGCGTGTCGCGGCAGACGTCCGGGGAGGCCGGGCCTGGCCACCCTCCCGCAAAGTGCGGAAAACCGGATTGACGGAAAGAAAGGCGGGAAACCCTTCTCTGGGTTTCCCGCCCTCTCAGCTTTCTGCCTTTACCTCCGCCAGCACGCCGCCCCGGAGAACGGCCCCGCCAACCGGCCCGGCCCGGAGGATGTCGTCCCCCCGCAGGTCCGCCCGCCCGCCGCCCCGGAGGGCGGCGGCCCGGAGGCCTCCTCCCGGAAACGCGTCGGTCCCCCGCCATTCCTCCAGTCCCCCGCCCCGGTCCGTCAGGGTCTTCCCGGCTCTCAGCCGGGCCGCGTCGTCTCCCCGCAGCTCCGCCTGCGGCCCGGCAGTCAGGGCGGAATACCGCTCCCCCGCCCCCTCCAGCTCGCCGCTGACCACGATTTCCATGGTCAGATGGGCGGGCTTCAGCTTTTCCAGGACCCGCCGCAGGGTCTCCTCCCCCGGCGGAATCCGGCCCTGGGCGGAGGCGTCCACGACGACCCGCCACTCCTGGAATTCCTCCGTCACCGTCCCTCGCTCCGCGCCCCCCAGGGTCCGGCACAGCTCCTCCAGACAGGCGGGGGTCAGCGTCCGGCCCCCGGCCATGGCGGCCAGAATCTCCCCCCGCCGGTCCGAAAGGGACCGCCCGGTCCCCTCCGGCAACCCGTAATCCGCCTCCCAGAGGGAAAGGCCCGTGTCCGCCTCTCCCACAATCACCTGCCGGTTCCGCGCCGCCGTCTCCTCCTCCAGCGCCGCCTCCCCCTGTCCGGCGGCCTCCAGCGTCTCCCGGAGGGGAGACAGCTCTGTCAAAAATTCCGGCAGCCTCATGCCTCCGCCTCCCTCAGCTCAATCTCTCCGGGGACCGCCGCCGCCCGGCCCGGCAGGGTCAGGCTCTCCTCGCCGCCGCAGAGGGTGAAGTCCGTCACGTCCGCCGTGCCCGGGCAGTCCAGCAACAGCCGGATGATCCTGGCAAAGCTCACGGTCCGGGTCTTCAGGGCGATTTCCCGGCAGTAGTCCCCCAGAGCGTCGGAGAAGGCGGCCCGCACCGCCTCCGGGGACGCGCCGTCCATCAGCGCCACCCGGGCAGAGACATTCAAAGGGACCTCAAGGGCGGCCATGACCCTGGCATCCGCTCCCACGGGCCGCTCCCGGTCCACCACGGCCTGGGCCGCCGCCACAGCCCCGGGAGAGGCGGCCCTTCCGCCGGGACCCACAGCCACAATGTCCACGGTGCCCGGCCCCCGGGCCAGAGGCAGGACGGCCACCCGCAGAATGCCCTCCACTGGCTCGCACCAGGCCCGGTAGTGGTCCGCGTTGCCGGAGGCGGGAGTGCTTGCCAGCAGCCGGAGGGTCCGCTCCCGGAGCTCCCCGTCCGTCTCCCCCTCCCGCCGGGCCGCCCCCCGGTCGGCGCAGACCCTGGTCAGCCAATCCCCCTCCGCCGTGGAGACGAAGGCCCGGCGCTCCAGCCCGTCGATCTCCATGCTCCAGAGCCGTGCCATGCCGTCGGCGCAGGCCCGGAGCACGTCTCCGGCAAAGCAGCCCTCCTCCGTGCCGCCGGCCCCCCGGTAGGCCGCCAGCAGCAGCGATAAACAGTCTTCCCGGTTCATCCAATGCGCACCTCCAATTTCTCTTCAAACGCCGCGTACACGGAGCGGACGGTAAAGTCCGCCGTCACCACGCTCCCCGCGTGGGAAAAGGAGAACCCGTCCACCGCCTTGATATAGGGGGAGACCAGCAGGGCTTCCCGGATATACTGGCGCAGGCGGCTCTCCAGGATTCCCCGGTCCACGCAGCCCCCCAGCAGCTCCTCCAGCTCGTTGCCGTAGTCCCAGGACCAGGCGGTATAGAGGAAGCGGCGGCACTCGGGCCGCAGGGCCCGGGCCACCCAGATTTTCAGGGCCTCCAGACCGGACACGGTGTAAAAGGCCCCGTTCCGCAGGGCGAAGCGCCCCGCCTCCCAGTCCACGGCCCACTCCGTCAAAAGGGGCAGCTCCACCTCCGCCTCCGGGGGAAGGGTCCCCCAGTCGGGAAAAATCATCCCCCCACCCCCTCCACAAAGAATAAAATCAGCAGCCCCTCCTCGCAGGGCAGCAGGGCCAGCCCCCGGCCAATGTCCTCCCGGCGGAAGCTCATTCCCCTGGGGACAAAAAGCCCCTCCGTCACCGCCGTCCCCCGGATGTTCACCGTCAGGGGAGACACAGCGGCCAATGTGCCGAAAAGGCCCGCCGGAGTCTCCTCCGGCTCCCGGACCAGCAGGTCCAAAAGCTCCGAATATACGTTCATGCGGTTTTCCCCCTCACTGTTCCAGGCTCACGCTGGTGGTGAACAGCCCGTTCTCCCACAGGTGCTCCACGGCGGTGACGGTGTAGATTCCCTCCAGCCCCCAGCCGGAGAGCAGCGCCCCGGAGGCGGAGACCCGCCCGCCGCAGCGGAGGGCCAGGTCCCCCAGCACCTCCGCCCGGGCGGTCATGGTCCGGCCCCGCAGAGCCTCCTGGGCCTGGTCCGCCGGGCTGCCGCCGCTTTGGAGCAGCACCTTCTGAAACTGTCCGTAGGCCCTCCGGTCCCCGGCCCGCTCCGCCGAGGCGGCGGTTCTTCCGTTCCGGCCCGTCACCACGCAGCGGTTCACCATCTCCCCGATTCCCGCCCGGCTGGAAACGGACAGCACCCGCTCCGGGGCCAGGGGAACAGGCTCCCCGCCGTTCCGGCGGATGACCAGGGCCCCGTTCTCCACGGCGATCTCCCGCCCCTCCCCCACGGCCTCCCGTAAGATGGAAAAGGCGCTCCGCCCCGCCCGAGTGACAATGCGCCGCCAAAGCCCGTCGTCCTCCACTTCCCCCAGGGGAAGCCCCAGCCTCTCCGCCGCCTGGGCGGCGATCTGGGCCCCGGTGCCCTGAAACACGCCGTACAGCTCGTTCCTGGTGAGGTAAACCCCCCGGTCATAGGCGGTGAGGACCGCGCCCTCCTCTGTCCGCCGTATCTCGTGGACAGAGCCCAGAAACCGCTCCCGTCCTCCGCCGTCCAGCAGCCGCACCGGGTCTCCCGCCGCCAGGGACAGCTTTGGGAAATAGGTGTCCGCCGGGGCGGAGAGGATGGAGGCGGTGAGCTGCGCCGCCGCGTCGCTCCGGGTCTTGCCCAGAGCCGCCCTCCCCAGGGCGGGCAGGACCATTTGGTCCTTGATGTAAAGCTTCATCATAAAAGGCCTCCCCCTCCCTTCCGGCCCGCCTGACGGCGGGCCGCCGAATAGATTCTCACCGGCCGGAAGCGGGCCTCACAGGGCCAGCTTCTTCCCCACCGGCAGCTTTCGTGGGTCCGTCACGCCGTTTCGCTCCGCCAGCTCCCGCCACCGGGTCCCCTCGCCGTAAAAGCGGCAGGCGATGTCCCATAAGGTATCCCCCTTCCTCACCGTGTAGGAAGACTGGGGCGGACGGCTGTCCTCCCGGACGGGAGCCGCGTCCCCGGCCAGGGCGGCCAGGGCGGATTTGAATTTGTACTCCCGCAGGGACAGCGACAGCCCCACGTCCCGGTCGCCCTCCCGGAAAATCTCCGTCACGTCCTCAATCAAAAAGGCGTCGTTGATGTCGCTGCCGGACAGGATGAGGCGCACCGGGTCCCCGGAGTCCTGCCAGCGCTTGAGCATGGCAATCACCGTCTCCGGGTCCTGCCCGTCGTAGAAGGGCGAGGAGGGCGCGGGGAGAAAGGTCTCCAGCTTCACCTCCCGCAGTCCCCGTCCCGCCCACACATTCACGGAGCCCCCCATGGCCAGGGACAGCGCCCGGTTCCGGTTGGGCCGGGAGACCTGAATCCGCTCCGGATTTACTGTAAAGTAGATGCGCTCCACACCGTTGTCGTGCCAAAGCAAAACCGTTCTGGTCTTCATGCGCTCTCCCCTATCTGGCCCCGGCGGCCCGGCGCAGGCCCTCCAGCAGGTACTCCGCCGCCCGCTCCGCCAGGGCCTCGGTCATCTCCGGAAGTTCGACCCTTTTCGCGGCTCTCTCCCCAGCCGGTTCCGACTTGTCTTCGTGCGCCGTTTCCCCAAAATCCGACCTGGCTTCGTGCATTCCCGCGGCTCCGAATTCTGAAAATTCCGACTTAACTTCGTGCGCTTTCTCCTGGAATTCCGATGTGGTTTCGTGCGCCTTTTCCCGGAACTCCGACTCCGTTTCGTGCACCCCGGCAGCCTCAAATTCCGGAAATTCCGATGTGGTTTCGTGCGCTTCGCTCCGGAATTCCGACGTAGTCTCGTGCGCTCCCTCCAAAAGCTCCGGCCCGTCCTCCCGTGCCGCCTTCTCAAAAGCCCCTCCGTCTTCCCGGAGGCCCCCTCCTGAGGCGGGGGATATACCCGTGACTTTCGCAACATTTTGTGTCTGATTTCCCGTCAGTGTCCCAAAGGCTTGTGGTTTTTTGTCCGTCCACGATTTTTGTCGAAAACCGGCGGAGGGGCTTTCGGCCTCATGTGAGACTTGTCCAATTTTTTCCTTCCGGGGCGGCTCCGCTGCTGGAGGCGTTTCCGCTTCCCGCACGATTCTTTGTCGGATTTCTCTGCTTTGCGACGCTTCCGGAACGGGAAATACCTCCCTTCCATCCTCCTGGGCCCGCACGAAGTCTTGTCGGATTTCAGGAACTGCTTCACAAAAATCCTGCACGGATTCAAGTCGGCTTTCGGCCTCTCCGCCTCCGCTGCCGCCGTCAAAATCTCCGCTCCGCTCCGTCCGGCGCTCTACGGCTCCCGTCCCGGCTTGGGGCAGAGCCTCTATGGAGGCGGCCCCTTCCAAAGAAGCCGCCCCGGCCGCAGCCTCCTCGGAAGGCCCCTTTCCATCGCCGGAACCGCCGGAAAAGTCCCCCCCGGCGGCAGCGCTCTCCTCCGTCCACCGCGGGGCTTCTCCTCTCCCGTCCTCCGTCCCGGTCCGTGCCGATGCGGGGCGGGAGGGGGCGGGAGATGTCCCGGACGCCGCGCCTGCCCGCCCCTGGGGGAGCGGGCTTTTTCTCTGGGGCAGGCCGGAAAGCGCCAGCACGGTTTCCACGGCTCCGGACAGCTCCTCGCCGCCTATGTATTCCATAATCTCCTCCGGGGTGAAGACCCGGCCCTCCCGGCGCAGCGCCTCTCCCGCCTGCTGGAGCTCCCGGCAGGCGGCGTAAACCAACGCCCGTTCTCCGCCGCTCCCCCGGAGGAGGGCGGCGCAGTCTCCGGGGGAGAGGGCCTCCATAGTCAGAACTCCCAGGGCCCCGCAGTCCGCCCGGGCGGTGCGGCCCCTGCGGGAGAGGCGCTCCCGCAGGGCGTCCGTCAGGCCCGTCACGCCTCGGCCCGGATGCTGTCCAGGCACCGCAGCTCCGAGGGCCGGAAGGAGAAGGGCAGCTTCTGCTGGTTCACCGCCCCCATTTTATAGCCGATCAGAGGCAGCTCGGAGAAAGCAACGTTTCCGATGCTGTAGCGCTCCTCGCCGCCTCCGGCGGCGTCGGGGTCCTTCAGGGCGGAGGTGATGGTGCAGCGCTTGTCAAAGCCCAGCTTCGCCTGCTCCAGCACCTCATAAAACCGGGTGTATACCTGCTTGACTGTCATGGTGCCCTCGCCGGAATAGCCGGTGATTTTGGTGTCCACGTCCATGCCGAACTGAACCTTTTCCCGCTGGAGCTTCACGGTCAGCGTCAGCTCGCTGAGCTCGGCGATTCTGGCCCCGTCCACCCAGATTTCGGCGAAGGAGCCGGACAGCGTCCGGTTGGCCTGTAAATCCGCCATTGTTTCCATTCTCCTTTCATCACATTGCGATTCTCAGCCGCAGGTCCTCCATGGCGTCGCAGAAGGTGAGCTTCGCCTCCAAAAATACCTCGCTGCCGGTGTTGGCCCGGAGGATGTCGCCCTCCGCCATGTCCGCGGTGGAAAGGCCCCTGGCCTCCAGATAGTCCCGCTGGCCGGAGAGAGAGACGAAGCAGGTATTGTCCGCCGTCTTGTCCAGCACGTCCCCCTCCAGGCCCCGCAGATAGGCGTTGACCGCCGTCACCAGCAGCAGCTTGTTGTCGTAGTCGTTGAGCACCTTTCCGATATAGCCCTCCTCGAAGGCCCTGGAGATGTCCGCCCGGATGAGGTCCACGCCCTCCACGATCTTGATTTTCTGGAAGGGGGCGGCCTTGTCGGGAGTCAGCGTCACCAGGGAGTTCACGGCCCTGCCCAGCCGGTAGCCGGAGCGTCCCGGCACGATGATGAGCTTTCCCGCGTCCACGGCGGCGTTGGGGGTCTCCACCGGGCCGCAGGAGACCACCTCCGTCAAGGCGGCGTAGGTGGCCGAGCGGGTCAGGGGCAGAGCCGCCAGCAGCCCGGCCACCCGGGCGGTATAGTCCCCGCCGCCGATGGGCCCGTCCTCCAGCTCCAGCCCGGCAGCCCACAGGTTCACAATGCCCTCGCAGTCCGGGCCGGAGGCGTTGGCCACCACAGCCTTCACCCCCCGGCCCCCGGCCCGCTGCTCCTTGATGAAGGAGATCACCCGGTCATTGTCCAGGCCGGGGGCGGCCAGCCAGTCGAAATGGCGGCGCTCCAGCTCGGTGAAGACGGCGGCGGGCTCCTCTCCGGCCCGGAGCACCGTCACGCTGCTGGGAGCGGCCAGAAAGGCCAGCTTCAAAATCCGGTAATCCTCCGGGGCAAGGCCGCTCTCGGACACCGCCGCCAGGCTCCGGTAAACCGCCGGTTCGCCCTCTCCGGGCAGGACCAGCGCCAGCGCGCCCCGGGCGGAGCGGCTGATGGCGGACAGCGCCGCCGTGCGGAATTCAATAAAAATTTCCGGCAAACCCATAAAAACCCTCCTCTAAATGTCAAACCACAGCTTCTCCATCATCCCCAATTCGGTGCCGGCGTTGGGCTTCTCCCTCCGGGGCAGGGGAACGCACAGCGTCAGGGAGAAGGTCAGCGCCTCCCCCTCCGTCTTCACATCCAGGGGGTGGAGGGTCCGCTCTCCCATGGGCACGCCCTCCAGCAGCAGGGACGCCAGCCGGGACAGCAGGGCGGTGTTTTCCTCCCGGTCCCGGCCGGAGGCGGCGGCGACGCTCACCAGATAGGACCGCTCCGCCTGCCGCCCGCCGTCGATCACCACGGACCCGGCGGACCGGACGGACACCGCCAGCATGGGATATTGGCGGCAGCGGCTCCGGTCCTCCGCGGCGGGAAGCCCCGTCCGCTCCGCCAGAAACGCCGCCACCGCCTTTTGAATGCTCTTCATGGCGCACCCTCCGTCTCACGTGAGTCCTCTCCGTCTCCCGGGCGCTCCGGCCTCTCCGAATCCAGCACCTCGGCGATCTCCGCCACCGTAATGCAGTGGGAGGGATAGGAGAAGCTGTCCGAAGCCCTGCCCCGGAACACCCGCCCCAGGCTGTCCCGCACCTCCAGCCGGTCCCCCAGGCGGAGCGGCTTTTCCGGCCTGGTGTAGAGAGACAGGCGGTACAGGGCCTCCGGCATTATGCCCTCCCGCTCCGGGGGCGCGGGGGCGGATACCATGGCGGAGCGGCTCAGGGCGCAGGGAAGATTTTGGTAAACCGCCTCCTCCCCCCCTCCGGGGAGGGGGCGGAAGGCGTCCAGCCTGTGGAAGTAGGTCCGCTCCAGCAGGGCGGCGGAAACCCGGTCAATCATGCCGCAGCCTCCCCAGCCGCCGCCAGGGGGACCAGTCCGGACCCGCCGCCCCCGTGCCGGAGCCCGCCGCCGTTCCGGCGCTCAGGCCCGCTTCGGAGCCTCCGGAAGCATAGACGATGGTGGTGTCCCCCCGCTGGATGGACTTCACCGCCCTCAGGGCCGCCGGGTCCCCGGCACTGCCGCTCTCTTCCCGGGCCGTTCCGCGATCGCGCCCGCTCACAAGCCCCAGCAGCAGCGCCGCCACGGCCTGCTCCATATCCTCGGGCACGTCCTCCCGGCGGCAGAGGGTCATTGCCTGCCGGGCCGCCAGCTCCGCCAGAGCGGGGGCGTCCTCCGGCAGGGGCCCGCCGGAGAGGAGCTCCGCCTTCCGCACAATGGCCTCCAGCCTGACTCCCTCCATACTCACGGCTCCACAATCGCGCCCAGGGCGGCGGTCCCGCCGCCGGGGACGAAGAGGTCGTAAAGGTAGCGGGCCTGGATGGAGGTGCCGTCAAAGAGCTGGTTTTCCTCGGGTCCGAACTGCTTGATGGATTCCAGCTTGCTGACGGCCAGGGGAACGGAGCAGTGAGCAATGAGGCAGGCGATGTTTTTCGCCCCCTCGCCGGGGAGAATGCCGCCGTCGTTGCCGCTGCCGTCCTGGATGGAAATGGCGGTCTTCATCCGCCCCTGGGGGACAAAGAGACAGGGCAGATCGTCCAGCAGCATCACGTTTTCATAAGCCGTGCCGTTGATCTCCACGCTGTGGCCGAAGGAGATGTCGTGATAGGTGCCCGCGGCGGCCTCCAGGAAAGCGGAGCGGTTCTTGTGGCTCACAAGAGCCACGTAGCCATCCATCAGCTCCGCGTCGTCCCGGACGGCCTGGAGCAGCTCCGTCACCTTTGTCACGGCGTTGGCCTTGGTCAGGGCGGCGGAGAGGATGTGGGTGGTTTTCAGCGCCGCGTCGGCGGCAAGCAGGCTGTAGAGCTTCCAGATGCGGTACATGTCCTGTTCCCTCACCAGAGCGTTCCGGGCAAATTCCCGGATCACATTTCCCGCGGCGGCGATGAAGCCGGTGTCGGCGGGGTCGGTCCGGTCCAGGGAGAAGCGGACGCCCCGGTCCATGGACAGCGGATAGCTTTTCCAGGTGTTGCTGACGGTGCCCTCGGGATAGGCGGAGCCGTCGGACCGGGACGCGTCGTAGCTGCCCAGGCCGGAGGTGGAGAGAGTGGAGATTTCCACGTCCCTTCCCCCGGCGAAGCGGACCTTCCCGGCCTCGGGAATCATCCATCCGGTGGCGGAAGCGGCCATAAGCTCCTCGTCAATGAACTGCTGATAGGCCTTCGCGTAATCAAAAGCCATGCTGCGTACCTCCTTGATTTCCGTTCCGGCCCAGGGGCCGGACCTGTCATAGCTTCATAATAGCCTCCCGTTCCGTCCCGCGCCAGGGACGCGTTTCCTCAAAAAAAGCCCGGCGGGGAAATTCCCCGCCGGACGCCGGAAGATTCCTTCCGCCTGCCGTCTCCGCGCCGCCGTTCAAAAGCTGAATCCGAAGATGCTCCCCACCTCGTTTTGAATCCGGTCCCGCTCGGCGCAGGTCAGATCCTTCCTCTTCAGCTGCTTCTGCAATTCCCGGATCCGCCTCCGGCTTTCCTCCGGCAGCCTGCTGTAAGCCGCGTCGTACCGCTCCTTTTCCGCCTTGGCCTCCTCCTCGCAGTTTTTGATCATGCGCCGGAGCTCCCTGGGAGAAACCCCGCTCAGCTCCCTGCCGCTTTCAAAAATCTTGCAAAGCCCCAGCCCGATGGCCGTGTGAAGCGTCCCCGTGATTCCTCCGTTGACAAAGGAACCGTACACCGGCACCAGCCCCGCCAGAATCTTCAGCCCCACGTTTCCGAACACCGCCCCCAGCACGCAGGTTCCGAAGGCCGCAATCGCGGCCATGTCCATATCCACCCTGTACAGCGCCGCCAGAGAATAGGCCATGGCGATGGAAATAACGGTCAGGCCGGCGGTGTCGAACAGTCCCGGCCCCACAATCGGAATGTATGCCGTGGCGCTGGACCAGGCAATCGCGGCGGCGGCGTAAACGCCGATGATCAGATTTGCTTTTCCCCGAGTTGTCATAAAAACCTCCTTTATAAATCCCTGCTTCGTCCTTTATAGTCAGCACAGTTGAAAAGACCCCAAAGGATTCTTTTCAACGCCGCGCTGTATAACCCTGCGGGACGCCGCATACGCGGCGTTTTGTGCTTGACTTCATAGGAAACGCACAGGCGCTTTGCGTCCCGGCGGGCCTGCGGCCCGCCGGTTGAACAGGAGTATTTGCTCCTGTTCAGCTGCGTTGACTATATCTGCTCTTATCTGTCCGCTGCCCGCTGTTTTCCTTCTTTCAGCCTGCGTCCGGCAGCTCCATGGGCCCCGCCTCCTCTCTTGGTCCGCCGTCCGGTTTTCCTCTTCTTTACATTCCAAATTAAACCGTTTTAGGGCCGAAATCAACTCTTTCAAAAAATTTATTTGAATAATATTATTGTAAATTATGAATGAATATATTATAGTATTGTTAAAATATAAATGGAGGTGTAATAAAACTATGAAAGAAAAAATTACCATGGAATATTACACAGAGGTTGCCCGCCGCCTCAAGCGCGTCGTCAAGGAAAAGAAGATGACGGAAGGCGACATTGTCCGCAAGTGCAGGGCAAACGGGTTCTCCATCTCCCAAGGCGCCGTGTCCAAGCTCCTCTCGGTAAACCGCTCCCCCAATTCCAGCATCACCCTCATCAACTGCGTCCAGGTCTGCAAGGCCCTGGACGTCCCCGTCGAGGCCGTACTGGACCACACCCGGGACGGCGGCGCCCTGCTTGACTCCATAAGAGCCGCCCAGGAAGGCGGCTCAAAACGGATGCCCCTTGTGTACAACACCGAGGAAGACGAGTTCAAGGGCTACCTGGGTCTTTACCACACCTACTTTTTCCCCACCATCTCCGCCGAGGACGGCCTTCTTCACGGCGAGCTGACATTCGAGCGCTCCGGTTCCGGCGAATACTGCGCCGCCCGCTATAAGCTGGACACCGGCAAGCTGGACGGGGACGGCCATCCCATCTGCAAGCTTTACGAAGGGGAGCTGATCGTCTCCGTCCGCATGAACGCCTGTTACTGCTCCCTCTGCAACACGCGGATTGGGGAGATTTGTTTTCTGACCTTTCACCATATGTATCTGAACAACGAGGCGCTCTGCTGCCGCCTGGCAGCCGCCGTCACCGTCTCCGCCGGAGACAACCGCCGCCCCGCCATGCACCGCGTGCTCCTCTCCCGCAGAGAGCTCCGGGAGGAGGAGCTGGCCGTGATCAAGTCTCAGCTTCTCCTGAATTCCACGGATATTCTGATTTCCACCCGCTCCTATGAGGAGCTGTGCCAAAACGGGCTCCTGCCCGGAGAAATGCTGGATGACGAGCACTTCATCCGCACCCTGCCGAAGGAGGAGTATTACTCCATCTCGGAATCCCACATCCGGGCCCTGCACCTCACCCGGGATGAGAAGGTGGAGGCTCTGTGCGCCCTGCGGGGGAAGTCCTTCTCTCCCAAATACAATAAAATCGGCTCCAAATGCGACGAGGTTATTTTTGAATATCTCTACGGCAGGAGGGGCCAGGAAAAGCGGCCGGATTCCCCCGCGTCCCCCCTTTGAGCGTCTCCGGAGCGCGCGGAAAGGCCCGGCGGGGATTCCCGCCGGGCCTCAGGCGGTCAAAAACACGTTTTTGACCGCCTGCGCAAGGTTTCAGAACCTTAAAATCGTTCTGAAACCTTTTGATTTCAATGGTGCAGGAAACCCCTCCTGGGTTTCCCGCACACACCCTTCCTTCCCGTCAATGCAGTTTTCCCCTTTTCCGGCACGCTAAAGCCCGGCGGGGATTCCCGCCGGGCCTCAGGCGGTCAAAAACACGTTTTTGACCGCCTGCGCAAGGTTTCAGAACCTTAAAATCGTTCTGAAACCTTTTGATTTCAATGGTGCAGGAAACCCCTCCTGGGTTTCCCGCACACACCCTTCCTTCCCGTCAATGCAGTTTTCCCCTTTTCCGGCACGCTAAAGCCCGGCGGGGATTCCCGCCGGGCCTGTCATTATTATTCGCTATTCGCTTAGCCGCCCGCTTCCCCTCATAGCAGCCCCGCGACGCCGCAGGTGGCGGCAGTGACCACGGCCCCGGCAGCCAGCACCCCCAGGGCGATGGCCGGCAGGGCGTTCCGGAACCGGATGTCCAGCATCACCGCCACCAGCGCGCCGGTCCACGCGCCGGTTCCCGGCAAGGGCACGGCCACCAGCAGCATCAGCCCCAGCAGGCGGTATTTCCTCACCATCCGGCCCTTCAGGTGGGCCCGGTGCTCCAGCCAGTCCACCTTCTCCCCCAGCCAGGGGACCCGCCGCAGCAGGGCGAACACCTGCCGCAGCAGCAGCAGGATGAAGGGCACCGGCACCATGTTTCCCAAAACGGCGGCCGCCGCCGCCGCCAGGGGATGCAGGCCGGCGGCCACCCCCAGAGGGATGGCGCCCCGCAGCTCCACCACCGGCACCATGGACATGCAGAACACCGCCGCCAGCTTTCCAATCAAACTTTCACCAAACATGCACGCACAGACCGGGCCCTTCCGCCGCCTCTTGGGAAGCGGCCTCCGGGGCCCGCCTTTCTTTTGTAATGATTTTTTCCGCCCGGGGAGCCGCCTCCGCCGGGGCGCGGAAACGCCTTCAGGCCTTATCGTTGGAGCAGGTTCCCGCCGGAGGCCCAGCGGGCCGGGCGCTCCGGAAGAAATAGGCGCCGCAGTGCTTCCCCGGCCGGGGTTCCCCGCCAGGGAGACGGAGAAAAGCACGCCTCCCGCAGTACAGCATGAAAAAATCTCCCCCCAAGGGGGAGATTTTATTCTACTCTCTTTTTGTCGAAAACGCAAGGCCCTGCCGCCGGAAATTCCGTCCCGCTTTTTATGGCAGGAATCCCGGCGGATTTCAGGGGAAGCCGCACTCCTCGTCGGGACAAAGTCCGCTTTCGTCGGGACACCCTGGCGGCTATCCCTTCTGCCGCTCCCTTGTCCCTCCTCTTCCTCGCCGTCACAAGCTCCATAGCACTTGCTCCGCCGCTTGCGCGGCAGAGCGCGTTCATTTCGCTGTTCCGGCTCTCACCCAAAAATCTGCGGATTTTTGGGTGTTTTAAGAACGAGGGGGCGATAAAACTAAATCCACTAGGTTCCCTTGTCCCTCCTCTTCACAGGACAAACGCTCCGCTGGTTTGTCCTGTGATAAAGACGAGAGAACGAGAGGGCGAAATCCGCTCTGCTTCATCCCCGCCTCACGGCGGGGAACTTCGCGCCGCCGCCTTCCCCTCCCCCAGCAAAAAAATTTCCTCTTTTTTCCCTTCCTGTTGCACGTTTTTGTGCAACAAACGCCCCGTGGGGCCCTTTTTATAGAAGGGCTTCTCCGTTTCCAGGGAGCGCCTTTCCAAAAAACACCTTATGAAAGGAGGCATTGCCTTGCCCTCGGATACCCAAGACTATCGGAAAGCCGCCCTGGACCCCGGTTATTTCGGCAGCCGCTACCTTTCCCATTACGTTACCCGCCCCTCTCCTCCCTTTCACCGGGAGCTGGACCGCCTGTGGCGGCGGCGGGTCATGAAGGGCCTGGACCCGGTGACGGACCTGGCCGCCATGCTCTCCGCCCCCGGGACCCGCTCCGCCGTGGCGGCCCCCCGGGGCCACGCCAAGTCCACGGTGATGAGCCTGAAAAACGTCCTCCACGCGGCGCTCTACGGCTACAAGCGTTATATCCTCCTGGTCTCCGACACGGAGACCCAGGCGGCGGGCTTCCTGGACGCCATCAAAAACGAGCTGGAGTACAACGAGGCCATCCTCCGGGACTTTGGCCCCCAGGCGGGAAAAATCTGGAAGACCAGCTCCGCCCTTTTGCAGAACGGCTGCCGGATCGACGCGGTGGGCAGCGGGCAGAAGCTCCGGGGCCGGCGGAATTTTGAGCGCCGCCCGGACCTGATTCTCTGCGACGACATTGAAAACGACGAAGGGGTCCGCACCTCGGAGCAGCGGCAGAAAACGGCGGACTGGTTCTGGAAGGCGGTCTGCAAGTCCGGCGACAGCTACACGGACATCGTCTTCGTCGGCACCGTCCTGCACCACGACTCCCTCCTCTCCGCCCTCCTGGAAAACCCGGGCTTTCAGAGCCTGAAATTCAAGGCCCTTCTGTCGGAGGCCCCCTCCCCTCTCTGGCAGGAGTGGGAGGCGCTCTTCACGGACCTCGGCGACCCAAAGCGGGAAAAAACAGCCCGCGCCTTTTTCTACAAACACCGCCGGGAGATGCTGGCGGGCGGAAAGGTGCTCTGGCCGGAGAAGCTGAGCTATTATGATCTCCAGGTGATGCGGCTGACGGAGGGAGACGCGGCCTTCAGCTCCGAGATGCAGAACCAGCCGGTGGACCCGGCGGCGTGCCTGTTCTCCCGGCAGTGGTTCCAGTATTACAACCCGGAGGAGCTGGACCTCCGCTCCCCCAGATTCCGGTTTTACGGCTACTGCGACCCCTCCCTGGGCAGGACGGCCTCCAGCGACTACTCCGCCATCGTCACCCTGGCCATGGACCGGGAGAGCGGATTGCTGTATGTCTATGACGCGGATATCCGGCGCCGGCACCCGGACCGCATCATTCAGGACATTCTGGACAAGGAGCGTCTCCTCCGCCGGGAGGCAGGCCGGGGCTACGCCCTCTTCGGGGCGGAGACGAACCAGTTCCAGTGGTTTTTGAAGGAGCAGCTCGTCCGGGAGTCGGCCCGGCAGGGGCTGTATCTGCCCATCCAGGGGGTCCGGGCGTCGGAGAACAAGCAGCTCCGGATTGAGACCCTTCAGCCCGACGTGAAGAACGGATACATCCGCTTCCGGCGGGATCAGGCCCTGCTTTTAAAGCAGCTCTCGGAATTCCCCCTGGCTGCCCATGACGACGGCCCCGACGCCCTGGAGGGGGCCCGGACCCTGGCCCGGCGGCAGCAGAGGACCGCGGCCCTGTCCGGCCTGCGGTTCTGAAGCGGCCGGCCCATAAACGCATTGTAACCGGCGGACAAAACTCACGTGAGACTTCGTCGGAGCAAGCTTCATATCCCTCGCTTCCCGCTTGCGCGGAAAGCTCGCTCATTCCGCTGCTCCTCCTCTTCCCTCCGCAAACGCTTCGCTGGTTTGCGTCGGGGAAAGACGGGGGATGCGGTCAGGCAAGCGCCGGTATGTCTCGCTTGCACCCTCTCCCCTCCCCAGGGCAACCGCTGGCGCCATATCCTCGCAAGGGTCCCCTTTTTGCGGGCCCCATCGCTTTTTATACACTGACCACGCAAAAATCCATAGAATTTATGGGGTCCCTGCGAAAACCCCAGCGCAAGCGGATTTCGCCCTCTCGTTCTCTCGTCTTTATCACAGGACAAACCAGCGGAGCGTTTGTCCTGTGAAGAGGAGGGACAAGGGAACCTAGTGGATTTAGTTTTATCGCCCCCTCGTTCTTAAAACACCCAAAAATCCGCAGATTTTTGGGTGAGAGCCGGAACAGCGAAATGAACGCGCTCTGCCGCGCAAGCGGCGGAGCAAGTGCTATGGAGCTTGTGACGGCGAGGAAGAGGAGGGACAAGGGAGCGGCAGGAGGGATACCCGCTGGGGTGTCCCGACGAAAGCGGACTTTGTCCCGACGAGGAGCAGCGGAATGAGCGAGCTTTCCGCGCAAGCGGAAAGCGAGGGATATGAAGCTTGCCTGACCGCATCCCCCGTCCCAACCCCGACGCAAACCAGCGGAGCGTTTGCGGAGGGAAGAGGAGGAGCAGCGGAATGAGGGAGCTTTCCGCGCAAGCGGAAAGCGAGGGATATGAAGCTTGCTCCGACGAAGTCTCACGTGAGTTTTGTCCGCCCTTATGTTTCATAGACAGCAAGTTGAAATGAATCCAAAGGATTTTTTCAACTGCATTGACTCTATCAGAAAGGAGATTTCACACATGAACAGCACATTTTTCACCGCCATCCGCCAGGAGGATATCCCGGAGGAGTACCAGGACATTGTCTGCGAGCTGGGATTGGACACCTTCCTCCGGCTGACCCGCCTCTGCGGGGGCCAATGCCTGTACATTCCCAAGGCGGAATCCATGGAGCGGGAGGCCCGGGACCGGGACATCCGGACCCGGTTCGACGGAGGGAATTACCGGGCCCTGGCGGCCCAGTACCGCCTCAGTGAGCGGCAGGTCCGGAAGATCATCAACGGCACCAGGACCTGAAAAAGCGGCGGGGCAGGCTCTATACCGCCTGTCCCGCCGTTATTTTCCGCCTTACAGATACTCCCGCAGGGTCTCCCCCTCCAGGGCGGCGATCCGGAGGCCCTCCCCGTGCCGGTCCCAGACCTCGTTTTTCACGGTAACCTCCCATTTCCCGTCCTCGTTCCGGCGCAGGTCAAAGGCCTCCCTGCCCAGCTCCGCCCAGGCGAAGCGCTCCGCGCCGTCCCTGCCGGCCCAGGTAACCACCGTCAGCGCCTCGCCCCGCTGGGCGGAAACGCCCTCCAGGGACAGGGTCTCCGGCTCCCCCGCCTCCGCCCGGACGGCGTCCAGGGCCGGTGGCAGCTCCATAGCCGCCACCCGGTCCGCCTGGAAGTAGTCGGTCAGCATAGCGTATTCCGTCACCTCGAAAACCACGCACCGCGGCCGGAAGATGTTGAAATAGTAGTCAAAGTCCAGAACGTTCTGGTAATTGTGAACATAGACGTATTCCCCCAGGCCGTTGCGCAGGAATTTTCCGCCCCTGCCGTTCATGTAGCTGCCCTGAAACACCAGGGTGCCGGGCGCTCCCTCCCCCTGCCGGGCGGAATTGACATAGTATCCGAAGCCACTGTGAGACCTGTCCCGCCGCACCTCGCCGGCATACACGGCGGTGAGGTCCTCGTATGCAAGGGCCGGGAACTCATAGAGCGGCGTGGTCTCCCGGATGGGAAACCTGGACCCTGTCAGCGTGGTCTGCAATTCCTCAGAGACCCGGATTTCCTCCATGGTGTTCACATGGACGCCGGGGAACTCCCCGCGCAGCTCCTCCAGGATGGCGTTCACGCCGTAAAAGGCGCCCAGATCGTTCCAGTGCCAGGCGTCATACTGCCGGTTAAATACCATCTCCCCCGCGTCCCAAAGATTCTGGAGCAGAGCCAGGTTATTCACATAGCGGATGTCCCGGGCGTCCAGGGCCGCAAGAAAGGCGTCCGCCCAGCCGGCGTCACGGCGCACCCCGGCGGGCAGATACTCCCGGACCACGCTGGACTTGGAGGGCTCGAAGGCGAACAGGAAGGATACGCCTCTGGCCTCGCAGTAATCCTGTATCTCCTTTACCATGTCCGCAAAATCCTCATGAAAGGCGCCGTACTCCGCCGGCTCCTTTATCTTCGGGAACACATAGCCCTCCTTCCCGTAGTAGTAGGAGGGGTGGACCATCCTGCCGAACACCCGGTCGTTGAGCACCGTATAGCCCAAAATCATCTCATCCCGGAAGCCGACGCGGTCCTGAACGTACTTCTCCAGCTTCTCCGTCATGTCGCCGCCCTTGGCCCTCTCCTCCGGGGAGAGGGGATTTTCCTGAAGCATCCGGTTATCGATCTCCGAGCGGATTTCCGTCCCCCGGCGGAAGGCCGCCAGGGGGACCAGCAGGGCCAGGGCAAAGAGCAGCAAAAACGCGGCCTTGATTTCTCTCACAACGCCTCTCCTCCCCTCAGTACTGAAAATAGATAAACGGGCTGTAGGCGGAATTGACCATGCACAAAACCGCCAGCACTAACAGCGCCAGCAGCCCCGCCTCCCGGAGGGCCAGCCCGGCGGGCCGGGCGGTCAGGCGCTTCCAGGCCTCCCGCATCCGCTCCCCGCCCAAAACCGTGCTCCCCAGAACTCCAACGGCGATAAGAAAGGCCATCCGGGCGTCAAGAAACCAGCGCCAGGAGTAAAAAACGGCGTCAAAGCGCGTCAGCCCCAGCATGATTTTCAGCCAGTCCGCCAGAGCCCCCAGGCTCCGGAAGCGGAACAGCTCCCAGAAAAAGAAGGCCGTCAGCATGGCTCCGGCCCATTTCAGACCCTCCGGAAGCCGCCTGTACCAGCTCCGGTCCCTCCACACCCGTTCCAGCAGCACGCAGGCGCCATTGATGCCGCCCCAGAGGATGTAGTTCCACCCCGCCCCATGCCAAAGGCCGGTGAGGGCAAACACCGCCGCCAGATTCCACAAGGTCCGCCGCAGCCCGCCCCGGCTGCCGCCAAGCGGGAAATAGACATACTCCCGGAACCAGGTCCCAAGAGACATATGCCAGCGCCGCCAGAACTCCGTAATGGAGCGGGAGCGGTATGGAAAATGGAAATTCTCCTTGAACCGGAAGCCAAACATCCGCCCCAGGCCGAGAGCAATGTCGGAATACCCGGCAAAATCATAGTAGATCTGGAGCATGTACAGCAGCACGGCCAGCCAGGCGGTGGGCGCGTCCACACCGAAGCGGACCGCGGCGGCGTCGATCTCCGCCACGCAGGCGCCGAACATGTCCGCCAGAATCAGCTTTTTGGCGAAGCCCAGGATAAACCGCTCCACCCCGTCCCGGAGGTCCTCCAGGCCCGTCCGCCGCCCATGGAGCTGGGGCTGAAACTCCTTCCAGAGCACAATGGGGCCGGATATAACCTTGGGGAAGAATGTCAGGTACAGCCCGCAGTCCAGCAGACTTCCCGCCGGCGCGCTTCCCCGGTACACATCCGCCAGGTAGGAGACGGCGGAAAAGGTCAGAAAAGAGATGCCCAGGGGCGCCAGGGGGGACTCCCCTCCGAAAAGCTCCGGGAACAGCCCCCCGGCAAAGGCCCAGTACTTGCAGCGGAACAGCGCCGCCAGCAGCGCCGCCGTCCCCAGGACCAGCGTCAGGGCCGGCACGGAAACGGAGCAAAGGCCCCCGCCCTCCCGCAGCAGCGGCAGGGCCAGACGCCAGCCCCGCCCCCGCAGAATCAGCCGCCCGGCTGCCCACACCGCCAGAACATAGCCGCAGAGCCAAAACACCCCGGCAAAAAGAGCCCAGCCGTAAAAGCCCAGGCTCAGCGCCAGAAGCGCCCAGTCCCCCGCCCGCAGCCGCCGCCAGAGAGAACACCGCTCCAGCAGCCGGCAGGCGGTCCAGATTCCCAGAGACAGGGGGAAAAAGACAAACAGAAAAAACGACGTTGTAAACCCCATAAAAGCGCTCCTCTCTCTTTGGACAATGGGAAATCGTTGTTTCCTGCTAGGGAAACAACGCGGCAGGGCCCTGCCGCGACTCTTTTATTTTTCCGGAGCCTCTCCGGCATTTTGCGGCTATTATAGCACGCCCGCCGGGGCTTGTCCAGAGAGAAGGGCGGAATCCCGGCGGGTTTCAGGGAAAACGGACGAAGCGGCCGGGTGCTCCGGCATTTTTCAAGCATTCCCCCAAAGAGGGAAGGGGAAGGACGGCGGAACCCCAAAACACTTCTTTCCCGAAAACTTTCCCTTTCCTTTTTCCCCTTTTTATGCTATACTTTAGTGCAAAAATAATCCCTTTCAAAGGAGGCCCGGCCATGACCCAGTCACCAGAATCCCTGGACGCCCTGAGAGACGCGCCCCTCCGCTTCCTGGAGAGCGACCAGTTTCAGGAGATGCTTCAGACCTACCGCCGGCTGAAGCCTCTTCAGGCGGACAAGCCCGCCGCCTTCAAGCGCCAGCTGGCCCAATATGACTTTCAGGAGATTTACCCCCTGCTGGACGGCTACTTCCAGGCCCACGGGGACCCGGACCGCCTGCCGGAGGCGGTAGCGGGGGAGACGGCGGAGGCGGCGGCCCTGGCGGCGGCGCTTCTGCGGGTCTTTGAGGAGAACCTCACCGCCCGGGCCACGGAATACGACATCCTGGGCAACAGTCCGGCCACCTACTTCATCTGCGGCGTCTGGGCCAACATGAAGCGGGGCCGGGAGTTCCACCCCGCCTCCAACGGCATCACCGTCACCAACACCAACCGCAACACCAACAGCGACACCCACCGCAA
>ERZ779632.336-NODE-336-length-28756-cov-12.235253_pt1 | contig 28756 bp, 23 predicted proteins | sample MGYA00514194_ERZ779632 | MGnify/ENA primary metagenome ERZ779632 (study PRJEB29562, sample SAMEA4376704) | mouse gut metagenome | isolation source: Cecum | study: EMG produced TPA metagenomics assembly of the A DSS colitis mouse model was used to assess the...
GTGCAAAATCTTGGCAGAAAAAATGAAAATCATCCCTCTTGGCGGCCTCAACGAGGTCGGCAAGAATATGACCGTCTACGAGCACGGCGGAGAGATCATCGTGGTGGACTGCGGCATGGGCTTCCCGGACGGGGACATGTACGGCATTGATCTGGTCATCCCCGACGCCACATATCTCGTCAAGAACAGGGGCCGTATCCGGGGACTGTTTATCACCCACGGACATGAGGACCATATCGGGGCCATCCCCTACATCCTGCGCCAGGTGAACATGCCCGTATACTGCACCCGGCTCACGGCGGGGCTCATCAAGCTGAAGCTGGAGGAGCACGGCCTTCTCAAGCAGACCAAGCTCATCACCGTGGAGGCCGGGGAGATGATCCGGGTGGGTAAGTTCTACGTGGAGTTCATCCACGTCAACCACTCCATCGCCGACTCCGTGGCCTTCGCCATCCACACCAGCATGGGCGTCCTCGTCCACACCGGGGACTTCAAGATCGACTCCACCCCCATTGACGGCGAGGTTATCGACCTGGGCCGCTTCGGGGAGCTGGGCCGGGAGGGGGTGCTGGCCCTGCTGGCGGACTCCACCAACGTGGAGCGGCCGGGGTACACCATGAGCGAGCGGATCGTGGGCAAGACCTTTGACCGGCTCTTCACCGGCTGCAAGCAGCGCATCATCGTCACCACCTTCGCCTCCAACGTCCACCGCATCCAGCAGGTCATCGACGCGGCGGCGGCCTGCGGACGGAAGGTGGCGGTGTCCGGCCGGAGCATGGAGAACATCATGCGGGTGGCAACGGAGCTGGGCTACATGAAGCTGCCCAAGAACACGGTGGCGGACCTCAACAAGGTCAAGAGCCTGCCCCTGGACAAGCAGGTGCTGGTGACCACAGGCAGCCAGGGGGAGGAGATGAGCGCCCTGTACCGCATGGCCTTCTCCCAGCACCGGCAGATCGACGTGGGCCCCGGGGACCGGGTCATCATCTCCGCCAGCGCCATCCCGGGCAACGAAAAGACCATCGGCCGGGTCATCAACGAGCTCTTCCGCAAGGGGGTGGACGTGATCTACGACAAGTCCGATCCCCTCCACGTCTCCGGCCACGCCTGCCAGGAGGAGCTGAAGATCATCCACGCCCTGACCAAGCCCCGGTTCTTCATCCCCCTCCACGGGGAGCAGAAGATGCTTCGCCGCCACGTGAATCTGGCCATGGAGATGGGCATGGACCGGAAGAACATCGTGCTGCCGGAGATCGGCAGCGTCATCGAGCTGACCACCAAGACCATCAAGATCGCTGAAAATCCGGCCCCCTCCGGCTCCGTGCTGGTGGACGGCAGCGGCGTGGGCGACGTGGGCGCAGTGGTGCTGCGGGACCGGAAGATCCTGGCCGAGGACGGCATGGTGGTGGTCATACTGAACCTCCAGCACGGCCAGCTCCTCAGCGAGCCGGAGATCATCACCCGGGGCTTCATCTACGTCAAGGAGTCGGAGGAGCTGATGCGGGCGCTGAAGGAGGTAGCCAGCACGGCGGCCATGGCGGCCATCGGCAAGAAGACCCGGGAGACCGGGGAGCTGCGCTCCGCCGTCAAGAGCGCGGTGAGCGGCTACCTGTTCAAGCACACCAAGCGCAGCCCTATGGTGATTCCGGTGGTGAACCGGCTGTAAGAAGCTGTGTTCATTCTTTTTTCTTGAAAGAAAAAAGAATGAAAAAAGAACTTTTAGAAGTGGCAAACAGGGCTGCCGGCAATCTGATGATAGATTGCCGGCAGCCCTTCTATTGCCTGTAAAGTTTTTCTTTTTGATTCTTTTTCTTTGTCCACAAAGAAAAAGAATGACTGCCTTACTTCATGCCCGCGGTGATGATGGCCATCTTGTAGACCTCCTCGGCGTTGCAGCCCCGGGAGAGATCGTTGATGGGGGCGTTGAGGCCCTGGAGGATGGGGCCGTAGGCCTCGTAGCCGCCCAGGCGCTGGGCGATCTTATAGCCGATGTTGCCCGCCTCGATGTTGGGGAACACGAAGGTGTTGGCGTAGCCGGCCACCTTGCTGCCCGGGAACTTCAGCTGGCCCACCGTGGGGGACACGGCGGCGTCGAACTGCATCTCGCCGTCAATGGCGAACTCCGGGGCCAGCTCCTGGGCCGCCTTGGTGGCGGCGGCGGACAGGGGAACCGTCGCACCCTTGCCGGAGCCCTTGGTGGAGAAGCTGAGCATGGCAACCTTGGGCGCAATGCCGAAGAACTGGGCGGTGCGGGCGGACTCCACGGCCACCTCCGCCAGCTTCTGAGCGGCGGACACGGTGACGTTGCCCTCCTTGTCCACGCTGTCCTCATAGGAGATGTTGATGGCGCAGTCGCCCATGCACAGCATCCGCAGGGCCTCGTCCCCGGTGTCCCGCTTCATGATGAAGCAGGAGGAGACCAGGTGCGCGCCGGGCTTGGTCTTGATGAGCTGGAGGGCCGGACGGACGGTGTCAGCGGTGGAGTAGGTGGCGCCGCCCAGCAGGGCGTCGGCCTTGCCCAGCTTCACCAGCATGGTGCCGAAGTAGTTGCCCTTCTGGAGGGCGGCGCGGCACTCGTCCTCGCTCATCTTGCCCTTGCGCAGCTCCACCATCTTGGCCACCATCTCGTCCATGCCGGCGTAGGCGGCGGGGTCAATGATCTCCGCCCTGGCGACGTCGAAGCCGTTCTTCTCCGCCGCGGCCTTGACCTCCTCCACATTGCCCACCAGGATCACGTCCATCAGATCCTCCTTCAGCAGCCGGGCGGCGGCCTCCAGAATGCGGGCGTCGGGTCCCTCGGTGAAGACGATGGTGCGGCGGTTCTCCTTCAGATTCTTCAAAAGACCGGTAAACATGGTTTGCTTCCTCCGTTTTTCTGTTCAGTATTGTGCGCAGGGCCGGGCCCTGCCCCAAGTAATCCCATTATACACCTAACCGGGCCGGGGCTCAATGCTATTTTGCAAAAGATTTTTGTTTTCTGGAAACAGCTTGCCATTCTGGAGCAGCTGCGAAGCGGTGAAAAATGCGCCTGTGTCCTCCTGGGGCCGATGGATCTGACGCAATCGAGGCTGTCCTACCGCGTGATAATTCTATGTGACCCCAGGCTTGCGGCGAGCTGGCAGGAGGGCAAGTGGACGCACTACTGTTTGTGCGAGGCCGGCAGGGAGGAAAACGCTTAATCAGCGGTATCTTGCATTGAAAGAGGCAGCGAAAGAAGCCGGGAAAATCAGAAAGAGCTTTTAGAGCCTGTTTAAAATCTTGATGTGTGCGGATTGGTGAGCGGATTTTTTGCCTTGCAAGGCAAAAATCCGCAGGCATCCCGACGGATGGCAAGGATTTTTAACGCGGTCAAGGTGGAAAATACGCCGCCCTGTTTTGGACTTTTACCGAACCGATAAACCGGAATCTGTCGATGTGTTTGCTTTGTCCAGATACGCAAAGATTTTATACGTTCCGACAAAGTTATCGCACTTAGCGGCCAATGTATATGTGGTGGAACGTTCAAGTATATAATAGGTCACCAGCTCTTTTGCATTATCCAAGGTATAAACAGCATTACCATCTGAATCGTACAAGGTCATGTCCAAATTTCCGCTGATGACATTCGATTCAAAAACAAACTTTATCCTATTGCCTGCTTCTCCAACGAAAGAAATGTCAGATGTTGTGGTGACTTGCTTTGAATACTCATTGCTCATATTACCTAATACTGTAGGCCGGGTCAGCAGATAAAGGCTGATCATCCCAACTGCCACAACGAGGATACAACTGATGAGGATGATATATTTCTTTTTCATGCTATTATCCTTTCAAGTCTTAATTTCCAATCTATGGTGAAAGAATTATACCACACCCAATTACAAAAAGCCATCCGCCTTTCACCCCGTTCCGCCTATCCAGACCGTCAAAGGACGAGCAGTTTTTTCGCAAAGGGCGCAAAATAATCTCCACTCTACCCCCTTTTCCTGCCTTGTTTTCTGCCGTGCTAAAAAGTTTTGCGTCAATCATTCAAAAAAGCACTTGACAAAACGCTTCATGGTAGGTATTCCCATGTACGCCGATATTTTCGGCGCCATCCCCGTGGCGGAGGCCCTGCTGTACAATAAGGGGGCACAGCTTGGCACAATTCTAGCCAATTTTAGAACCTGCTGCGTTAGAGGCTCTTGCGTTTCATTCCCTCATCTGCTACCGCGCCCCCTCATAGGCCCGCCGGACCTCCGCCAGGGTAACGCCCTTTTCCCGGGCAATAGCCGCCAGATCCGCATACTCCGGCTTGCTCTTGACGATGCCCCAGCCGGTCCCGGTCTTCCGGGCCACCGTCCCCAGGGGGGTCTCCACCTCGTCCCTGGTCACCGCCAGGGCGTACCGCGGGCAGTCTGTCCGCCGCACGCCGAAGGTGCTGGTCAGGCGCAGGATCTCCCGGGCCAGCCGGTGGGCCTCCGCCGGGCGGCACAGGCACAGGAGCAGCGCCCCGGGCCGGTGCTTCTTCATCTGGAGGGGCACATAGGACACGTCCAGGGCCCCCGCCTCCAGCAGGGCCTCCATGGCCTGCCCCAGCTCCTCGCCGGTCATGTCGTCGATGTTGGCCTTCAGCTCTGTCACCGTGTCGTTGGGCCCCGCCCCGGTCTCCGCCGTGTCCAGCCAAAAGGCCCGCAGGCAGTTGGCCCGGGGGAAGTCCTTGGTCCCGCAGCCGTAGCCGCAGCCCCGGACCACCCCCTCCGGCATGGGGCCGAAGCCGCCGGCAAAGGCGCGAAGCAGGGCCGCCCCGGTGGGGGTGCACAGCTCGGCGGCAATGTCCCCGCTCACCACCGGCACCCCCTCCAGGAGCCGGGCCGTGGCCGGGGCGGGCACCGGCAGCAGACCGTGGGCGGTGCGCACCGTGCCGCTGCCCACGGTTACCGGGGAGGCCCACACCGCCTCCGGGGCCAGCAGGTGCATCAGATAGCACACCCCCGTCACGTCCATCACCGCGTCCAGGGCCCCCACCTCGTGGAAGTGGACCTCCCCCACCGCCACGCCGTGGGCCGCCGACTCCGCCTGAGCGATGCGCTCATAGACCTCCATAGCCCGGTCCCGCACCGCCTGGGGCAGGTCAAAGCCGCCGATCATCTCCCGGATATCCCCCAGGGAGCGGTGGTGATGGTGCTCATGGTCATGATCGTGGTGGTGATGTCCCTCCTCCCGGCCGTGGACTACCACCCGCATGTGTGCGCCGGCGATGCCCTGGCGGGTGACGGACTCCGCCGTCAGTGTCACGCCGGGGAGGAGGCGGTTCATGTCCCGGAGAAAGCCCTCCCTGTCCGGGCACAGCTCATAGAGGGCCCCCATGAGCATATCCCCGGCCGCGCCCATGGCGCACTCCAAATACAGTGTCTTCATTGGTCAATCCCTTTCATCTGGTTGATCCGGTGAGCCAGGAAGCCCCCGCCGAAGCCGTTGTCAATGTTCACCACGCTCACCCCGCTGGCGCAGGAGTTGAGCATGGCCAGCAGGGCGGCCAGCCCGCCCAGGTTGGCCCCGTAGCCCACGCTGGTGGGCACGGCGATCACCGGGCAGCTCACCAGTCCCCCCACCACGCTGGGCAGGGCCCCCTCCATTCCGGCCACGGCCACGATGCACCGGGCCCCCTCCAGCACCTCCAGGTGGGCCAGGAGCCGGTGGAGCCCGGCCACCCCCGCGTCGTAGACCCGGTGGACCCGGCTGCCCAGGGCCTCGGCGGTGAGGGCCGCCTCCTCGCACACGGCCAAATCGCTGGTGCCGGCGCTGACCACGGCCACGGAGCCCGTCAGGGGGATCTCCACCGGGTTGGCCACCGCCAGCCGGGCCTCCGCGCTGTAGCGGTAGGGGAACCGGCCCCGGAGCTTCTCCTCCTTCTCCCCGCTCAGGCGGGTGATGAGGATGTTCCCCGCCCCCCGCTCCGCCATGGAGCGGACGATGCCCTCGATCTGGTCCGGCTCCTTGCCCTGGCCGAAGATGACCTCCGCCGCCCCCTGGCGGCTGGCCCGGTGGTGGTCCACCTTGGCGTAGCCCAGGTCCTCAAAGGTGGACCGGCTCAGAAGCCGGGCCGCCTCCTCCGGCGCGGCCGTCCCGGCCTGCACCTCACGCAGCAGCTTCAGCAGTTCTCTTTCCTCCATGAGTGCTCCTCTCTGAGTACTATTTTCGTAAATTTCTACCTTCTGTAATCTTCGCTCCGGCCTCTGGCCAGGAACACGCCCTCGCCGGGGTACACGGCTCCCCTCTCCGCCGCCAGACGGCCCCGGAGGTACACCCGCTCCACAGCCCCTCGGACCGCCATCCCCTCGTAGGGGGTGTAGTCCGCCCGCTGGAGCTGGTCCGCGGCCCGGATCACCCCCTCCGCCGTTGGATCAATGACCACAATGTCCCCATCGCCGCCCGGGGCAATGGTCCCCTTCCGGGGCCAGCAGCCGTAGAGCCGGGCGGGGTTCTCGCAGAGGACCCGGCACATGTCCGCCGCCGTGATCCGTCCCGCCGCCACGCCGGCGGAATACAGCAGCAGTCCCCGGTGCTCCACCCCGGGCAGGCCCCCGGGGATTTTGGTGAAGTCGTACTGCCCGGCCCGCTTCTGGGCCGTGGTGAAGGAGCAGTGGTCCGTGGCCACGGTGTCGATCTCCCCGTCCCGGAGGGCCGCCCACAGGGCCTCCTGGTCCTCCTGCCGCCGCAGGGGGGGCGCGCAGACGTACTTGGCCGCCTCGGCGTACGCCGGGTGGTCATAGCGCCCCGCCTCCAGCAGAAGATACTGGGGGCAGGTCTCCGCGTAAACCCGCTGGCCCCGTTTCCGGGCGGCCCGGACCTCCTCCAGGGCGGCCCGGCTTGTCAGGTGGACGATCACCACCGGCACGTCCGCCACCTGGGCCAGCCGCAGCAGGCTCCCCACCGCCTCCGCCTCCAGCTCCGCCGGACGGGTGCGGGGGTGGGAGGCCGGGGAGAGCCGGCCCTCCGCCCGGGCCTGGGCCGTCAGCGCCTGGATCACGCCGTGGTTCTCACAGTGGACGCCCACCAGTCCCCCCGCCTCCCGCAGCCGCACAAGGGCGCGGAACATGTCCCCCTCCGGCAGCATCATGGCCGGGTAGGTCATGTACATTTTGAAGGAGGTGAGGCCCTGGTCCATCATCTCCCCCACCTCCCGGGAGACGTCCTCGTTCCAGTCGTCGATGGTCATATGGAAACCGTAGTCGCAGGCGCACCTCCCCTCCGCCTTCCGCCGCCACCGGGCCAGACCGGAGGCAAGGGACTCCCCCTTGTCCGGCGCGGCGAAGTCGATGACCGTGGTGGTACCGCCCCGGAGGGCGGCCCGGCTGCCGGAGGCGAAGTCGTCGGCGGTGATGGTGCCCGCCACCTCCAGGTCAAAGTGGGTGTGCGCGTCGATGAACCCGGGAAAGAGCAGCCGCCCGGCGCAGTCCACCGCCTGTGCGTCCCCGGCGGGGAGGTTTTCGCCCACGGCGGCAATCCGCTCCCCCTCCAGCAGCACGTCCAGCCGCGCCGTGCCCCGGCCGGAGACCACGCTGCCGCCTCGAAGCAGTGTTTTCATAATCGTCCGCCTCCTTGCTGTTTTTGAGTGGTTGTTCTTTTCTTTTGAAAAAATTTCAGAGGGATTGGTTTACCTCTGGCTGTTTTGTCCAGTATACCATGTTTTTTCACGATAATCCAGTAGGGCCCGGAGGCAAAACCGCCGAGCCCCGGAAAAAGGAAAAAATTTTTTCAGTTTTTTTGCAAAACAAGGGGAAACAAGACTAGCCAAACGGCGAAACATAAGGTATAATCAGTGACAGAACCGAGCGGACAGAGGGGTGCCCCTCTGTTCTCCGGGCGGACAGCCGCCCGGAGGCGGCTGTCCGCTCAAATTTATTTTAGGAGGAAACCCGATATGAGAAAGTGGAACAAGCTGCTCTCTCTTCTGCTGGCGATGGTTATGGCCCTTGGCATGACTGTCAGCGCCATGGCGGACGAGGACACGAGCGGCGACGCGGACGGCGCTCCTGCCGCCGCGTTTGAGGTACCTGCGGAGGCTGACGGCGCGATCGTCATTCTCCACACCAACGACGTCCACGGCGCCATCGAGGGCTACGCCAAGGTGGCCGCGCTGGAGGCCCTGTACGAGGAGGCCGGCGCGTATGTTCTGGTGATGGACGCCGGCGACTTCAGCCAGGGCGAGACCTCTGTGAGCGCCTCCCAGGGCGCTGTTGCCATTGAGCTGATGAACATGGCCGGCTACGACGCGGCCGCCCCCGGCAACCACGAGTTCGACTACGGCTATGAGAACCTGACCAAGCTGGCCGAGGCTGCCCAGTTCCCCATCCTGGCCGCCAACATCACCTATAACGGCGAGCTGGCCTTTGGTGACAACGTCGTCTTTGAGACCGAGGACGGCGTCAAGCTGGGCGTGTTCGGTCTGGACACCCCCGAGGCCAAGACCAAGAGCCACCCCGGCAAGACGGTTGGCGTGGAGTTCGCCGCCAGCGAGGATATGTACGCTGTGGCCCAGGCGCAGGTTGACGAGCTGACCAAGGCCGGGTGCGACTACATCATCTGCCTGGGCCACCTGGGCATTGACGATGAGACCGCCGCTGCCGCCAACCGCTCCATTGATCTGCTGGAGAAGGTCACCGGCATTGACGTGTTCATTGACGGCCACTCCCACTCCACCCTGGACCAGATCGCGGAGAAGACCAACGAGAACCGCACGGTGGGCGGCACTGTCGTCACCTCCACCGGCACCAAGCTGGCCAACATCGGCGTGGTTATGATCAAGGACGGCGAGATCACCACTGACAACATCTCCTCCGAAGTGATTGCAGCGGCCGAGGACAGCGAGATCACCGCCCGGGCCGCCGCCATCCGCGCCGAGATTGAAAAGGAGTATGGCGCCGCCTTTGCCGCCAGCGAGGTTCTGCTCAACGGCGATAAGGCCCCCGGCAACCGCACCGAGGAGACCAACCTGGGCGACCTGATTACCGACGCTATCCTCTGGTACGCCACCAAGGACGGCGAGGACATGGGCGTTGCCAAGGAGAACGTTGTTGCCCTGACCAACGGCGGCGGCATCCGCGCCCCCATTGCGATCGGCGACATCAGCAAGAACGACGTCAACACTGTCCTGCCCTTCGGCAACACCGTTGCCTACATCACCATTAAGGGCGAGGCCCTGCTGGAGGCCCTGGAGGCGTCCACCTACACCACCCCCGACGCTGTGGGCGGCTTCCCCCAGGTTGCCGGCATTTCCTTCACCATCGACACCACCAAGACCTATGACCAGGGCGACCTCTATCCCGGCTCCACCTACTACGCTCCCAAGAGCATCAACCGCGTGACCATTGACAGCGTTAACGGCCAGGACTTTGATCCCGAGGCCACCTACGTTGTTGTGACCAACGACTTCACCGCCGCCGGCGGCGACACCTACTACGCCTTCTCCGTGGCCACCGTGGTTGACACCGGCACGCCCATGGACGAGGCCCTGATGGCCTACATCACCGAGGTTCTGGAGGGCACTGTCCCCGCTGACAAGTACGCCGAGCCCGCCGGCCGCATCACTGTTGTGACCGAGGCCGCTGAGCCCTCCGAGCCCGAGGGGCCTGCTGAGCCCGACGCCAAGCCCGACGAGCCCGCCGCCGCTGTCACCTTCTCCGACGTGACCGAGGCCAACTGGCACTACGCCTTTGTCACCGCCATGGTGAATGACGGCATCGTCACCGGCTATCCCGACGGCACCTTCAAGCCCGGCGACAGTGTCAACTGGGGCGCTGCCCTGAAGATGGTCCTGGCCTATGCCGGCTACGAGGATGCCGCTCCTGTGGAGGGCGGCACCTGGGCCAGCGGCTACATCGCTCTGGCCAAGAGCGAGGGCCTCATTGACGGCGACGTGGAGCAGAATGCCAACATCACCCGCGTGGAGATGTGCCAGCTCCTGGCCAAAGCCCTGAAGATCGAGGCCTCCGAGAAGGAGTCCACCTTCCCCGACACCGATGACGGCTATGTGCTGGCTCTGGCCGAGCTGGGCGTCATCGGCGGCAACCCCGACGGCACCTTCAATCCCAACGGCGAGCTGACCCGCGCCCAGCTGTGCAAGATCCTGGCTGAGGCCCCCGAGGCCCCCGCCGCTGAGGCTCCCGCCGAGGGCGAGGATGCTGCTGATACCGAGCCCGCCGGGGGTGAGGACGCAGCTGACCCCGAGCCCACTGAGGGTGAGGCTGACACCGAGCCCACCGAGGCTGACAGCACCGAGCCCACTGAGGCTGACAGCAAGGACGCGCCCAAGGCCGCCTAAGGAGTAATCCCCTATCTGACCCAGACCGGCCCGCATATGCGGGCCGGTCTTTTTTCTGCGCAGCGCCTAAAAAGCTTAAGCCACCGCCTTACGAAAAGGCGGTGGCTTAAAAAGCTCTGATGGATTCTGTTTCCTTCCAGAAAAGAATGCTGGTAGAATTCCCCGTCTTACGATGCGGGCTGCTGGAACTCGTGGGCCTCCTGCAGCACCATGTCCTTGACCTTCATCAGGCGGGTGATGTTGCCGCGCTCGTTCTCCTCCAGCTTCATGGAGATATACCGGATCTTCTGCTGGAAGTCGGGGATCATGACGTACTCCAGGGCGTTGACGCGCCGCCGGGTCTTCTCAATGTCCTCCGCCAGCAGCTGCATGGTCTTCTCCACCTCCGCCAGCTGCAGCATGTCGTTGAACACGTTGGCCAGGGCCTCCAGGGCCGCATCCAGCTCACCGGAGGTCTGGGCGAAGCCGTAGGGATAGATCTCCGCCGGATCCTCGTTCTTGGTGTGGAAGTCGTAGACCGGCACATTCACGCTCATCACGTTCTTGAAGCGCATGTCCAGCTCCACACTCTGCTTGGGGTACAGCAGGGCCTGCTCCAGCATCTCCGGGCTCATGAGGGCCGAGGCCACGGTGAAGGCGGCGTTGGCCTGCTCCAGGCCCTGCTCCACCTTGGCGCGCAGCTCCCGGTTGCGCCGCACGATCTCCAGGAACTGCTTCATCAGCTCGTCCCGCTTATCCTTGAGGAGCTTGTGGCCCCGGGTGGCGGTCTTCAGCCGGCCCTTCAGCCGGTTGAGCTCCATTCTGGTGGGGTTAATCGTTGCTGAGGCCATCTGTTCACCTCTTTCTTAACTGATTATGACACATCAGTACGCCGCCTAGGACTCCTTCTTGGGCAGGTACTTGTCGATCATGTCCTGCTTGATGCGCTTGAGCTCGCTCTTGGGCAGGATGCTCAGCAGCTCCCAGCCCAGATCCAGGGTCTCGATGACGCTGCGGTTGGTCTCGTAGCCCTGGGAGACATAGCGCTTCTCAAACTCGTCGGCAAACTTGGCGTACAGCAGGTCCGTGGGGCTCAGGGCGGACTCGCCCAGGATGGTCATCAGCTCCTTGGCCTCCTTGCCGGAGGCGTAGGCGGCGAACAGCTGGTTCATGGTGGAGGCGTGGTCCTCCCGGGTCTTGCCCACGCCCACGCCCTTGTCCTTCAGACGGCTCAGGCTGGGCAGAACATCCACCGGGGGATTGACGCCCTTGCGGAACAGCTCCTGGGACAGGATGATCTGGCCCTCGGTGATATACCCGGTCAGATCGGGGATGGGGTGGGTCTTGTCGTTCTCCGGCATGGTCAGGATGGGGATCATGGTGATGGAGCCGGGCTTGCCCAGCTGGCGGCCGGCGCGCTCGTACATCTGGGCCAGGTCGGTATAGAGGTAGCCGGGGTAGCCGCGGCGTCCGGGGACCTCCTTCTTGGCCGCGGACACCTCGCGGAGGGCCTCGGCGTAGTTGGTGATGTCCGTGAGGATGACCAGCACGTGCATCCCCTTCTCAAAGGCCAGATACTCCGCCGCCGTCAGGGCCATGCGGGGGGTGGCGATACGCTCAACCGCCGGGTCGTTGGCCAGGTTGGTGAACAGAACCGTCCGGTCGATGGCTCCGGTGCGCTTGAACTCGTTGACAAAGTACTCCGACTCCTCGAAGGTGATGCCGATGGCCGCGAAGACCACGGCGAAGTTGGAGGCGGAGTCCCCCAGCACCTTGGCCTGGCGGGCGATCTGGGCCGCCAGCTGGGCGTGGGGCAGACCGTTGCCGGAGAAGATGGGCAGCTTCTGGCCGCGGACCAGGGTGTTCAGGCCGTCAATGGAGCTGACGCCGGTCTGAATGAACTCGTTGGGGTAGTCGCGGGCCGCCGGGTTGATGGGCTGGCCGTTGATGTCCAGACTCTTCTCAGGCAGGATGGCGGGGCCGCCGTCGATGGGCTGGCCCATGCCGTTGAACACGCGGCCCAGCATATCGCCGGAGACCGCCAGCTCCAGGGGGTGACCCAGGAAGCGGATCTTGGAGTCCCGCAGGTTGATGCCCGCAGAGGACTCGAACAGCTGCACCACGGCCTTGTCGCCGTTGACCTCCAGGACCTTGCAGCGGCGGGTGCTGCCGTTGGAGAGCTCGATCTCCGCCAGCTCGTCGTAGGTGACGCCGTCAACCTTCTCCACCACCATCAGCGGGCCGGAGATCTCGTGTATGGTACGGTATTCCTTCATCATAACTCAGCACCCGCTTTCTCTACGATCTGGGCAATTTCCTGCTCCATCTCCTGGGCAATGGCGGCGTACTCCTCCACATACTTGTCCGCGTCCACAAACTTGGCGCGGCCGATCTTCTCCTTGGCCGGAATGTCCAGCATGGGAGCCAGGGGAGCGCCCTTGGCGACGGCGTCCCGGGCCAGCTTGTCGAAGTCCAGGATCATGGAGAGCATCCGCATCTGACGGTCGTGGCTGGAGTAGCTGTCCACGTCCATAAAGGCGTTCTGCTGGAGGAAGTCCTCGCGGACCATCTTGGCGGTCTCCAGGGTGAGCTGATCGTTGGGGCTCAGGGAGTCCTTACCCACCAGCTGCACGATCTCGTTGAGCTCGTTCTCCTCCTGGAGGATGCTCATGGCCTTGTTCCGGTTCTCCATGAAGCCGGGGCCGTAGTGCTCGTCAAACCAGGGCTTCATGGTGTCCAGATACAGGGAGTAGGAGTTCAGCCAGTTGATGGCGGGGAAGTGGCGGCGGTAGGCCAGGGAGGCGTCCAGGGCCCAGAACACCTTGACGATGCGCATGGTGGCCTGGGAGACGGGCTCGGACAGGTCGCCGCCCGGAGGCGACACGGCGCCCACGGCGGTCAGGCTGCCCCGGCGCTCGTCGGAACCGACGCACTCCACGGACCCGGCCCGCTCATAGAACTGGGCCAGACGGGAGGACAGGTAGGCGGGGTAGCCCTCCTCGCCGGGCATCTCCTCCAGACGGCCGGACATCTCGCGCAGGGCCTCGGCCCAGCGGGAGGTGGAGTCAGCGATGACGGCCACGGCGTAGCCCATGTCGCGGAAGTACTCGGCAATGGTGATGCCGGTGTACACGCTGGCCTCACGGGCGGCCACGGGCATGTCGGAGGTGTTGGCGATCAGGACGGTCCGCTTCATCAGAGACTCGCCGGTGCGGGGGTCCTGGAGCTCCGGGAACTCCCGGAGAACGTCGGTCATCTCGTTGCCCCGCTCGCCGCAGCCCACGTAGATAACGATATCCACGTCGGACCACTTGGCCAGCTGGTGCTGGACCACGGTCTTGCCGGAGCCGAAGGGGCCGGGGACGGCGGCGGTGCCGCCCTTGGCGATGGGGAACATGGTGTCGATGATCCGCTGGCCGGACTGGAGGGGGGCCACCGGGTTGTACTTCTGCTTGTAGGGACGGCCCACGCGGACGGGCCACTTCTGGGTCATGGTGAGCTCCACGGTGTCGCCCTTGTCGGTCTTGACCTTGGCGATCACCTCGTCCACGGTGTAGCTGCCGGACTTGATGGTCCAGGACAGGGTGCCGGAAACGCCGTTGGGGACCATGATCTTGTGGAGGACCACCTCGGTCTCCGGCACGGTGCCCAGCACGTCGCCGCCCACCACGCGGTCGCCCACCTTGGCCTCGGGGGTGTAGGCCCACTTCTTCTCCCGGTTGAGGGGGGAGACCTCCACGCCGCGGGCCAGATTGTTGGAGCCGGTCTGCTTGACGATCTCCTCCAGAGGGCGCTGGATGCCGTCGTAGATGTTCTCAATGATACCGGGCCCCAGCTCCACGCTCAGGGGCGCGCCGGTGCTCTCCACCACCGCGCCGGGTCCCAGGCCGGACGTCTCCTCGTAGACCTGGATGGAGGCCCGGTCGCCGGTCATATTCAGGATCTCGCCGATCAGCCGCTGCTCGCCTACGCGGACCACGTCCGCCATGTTGGCGTCAGCCAGGCCGTCGGCCACCACCAGCGGGCCGGAGACCTTGATGATTTTTCCTTGACTCATTGCTTCACTGCCTTCCTTTACAAAATCTGAGGGCCGAAGTATTCATTCTTTTTCTTGAAAGAAAAAGAATCAAAAAGAACTTTAGAAGTGTTCTCTTTTGCTGCCGGCCGTTCTTACGCCGCCTGTCCGGCTGGTGCCAGAGGGCCGGTATTCTCTTCCGGAAAAGAATGAATACAAAAACGCTTTACCCGATATCCGCGCCGACGGCCCGCTCCACGGCGTTTTGCAGGGCCCGGGCCCCCAGGCCCAGGGACCCGGTCTTGCCGGGGATGAGGATGACCGCCGGGGTGACGGAGGTCTTATACCGGTCGATATCGGCGCTGAGGAGCTCGGCCAGCTGCTCGGTGATATAGATGATGGCGTAGTCCGACTGGGCGCCGCCGGCGGGCTTTGCCAGCCGGTGGAGGGTGTGGCGGGCCTGCTCGGCGTCCTCGGCGAAGAAGGTCTCCAGGCCCAGGGCCTTAAAGCCCATCACGCTGTCCCGGTCGCCCAAAACCGCAATCTTATACATAAGCCTCACGCAGCCTTTCCCGGATGGTGTCCCCCTCGATGCCCGCCAGACGGCTGGACATGATGACGCGCACCGCCGTAAACTCGATCTCCTTGGCCGCCACGTAGCTGATGACCGCCTCCACGCCGAAGGGCACGCTCTTGGCGCGGGCGGCCACCGCCGTCACCGCGTCGTCGCAGGCCTTCTCAAAGGCGGTGAGACTGCCGCCCAGGGCGGCCGCTGTGCCCAGCTCCGCCGCGGTACGCAGGGGGGTGGGGCGGTAGAGCTCCTCCAGGTTTCCGGCCAGGGCCGCCGCCTGGACGCTCTCCGGCCGGATCGCGCCGCCCTCCACCAGGACCTTTTTCAGCAGGTCCGCGCCCTTCTTCATGCGCAGGGTGCGCACGGCGGAGCGCAGGTTGGCCGCGTCAATGGTCCCCTGGACGTACTCCACCAGGAAGCCGCTGCCCGTGGCCCGGGCGGCGGAGAGCATCTCCGCGTAGTAGGCCCGGTCCAGCACAAAGTCGCTCAGCTGGGGATCGCCGGTGGAGGCCAGAACCTCCCCCGCCTCCTCGGCGGCGGCGCGCAGCAGCTCCGGCAGAGCGTTGTAGTCGCCCTCCGTCACAGCCCGGTCCATCTCCTGGGCGCTCACTCTTCCCGCGTCCAGCAGCAGCCGGCCGCCGTCAACGCCCATGGCCCGGGCCTTCAGCAGGGTCTTCAGGTTGTGATAGTCGTATTTGACCTTGAACACATCCACCACCGCCTTGTCGGGCACAAAGCGGTACAGGTCCTCAAACAGCTTCTCCTGCTCAGAGGCCAGCACGGCGCTCAGCTCCCTCTCGCTGGAGGGATTGAACTCGCCGTAGCCGATCTCCGCGAGCACCTTGGCCGCCTCCTCCGCCGTGGGCGCCTCGATCATGCGCTCCATGCGGGCGGCGGTGAGGAGATCCCGCTCCCGGCTGTGCAGGTAGGTGGAGATGAACAGATAGTCGGTGTCTTTCACTTTCTTTGCCAAAGCCATCCTCCTTTCTTGATGATAATTGCTGGATAGCTTTATTTGACAATTCCGTGGGCGTGGGTGTCTTTTTTCAGGAATAAGGAAATACTCTTTTTGATTCCTTTTCTTCCAGGGAAAAAGAATCCGTCTCCGGTGCGCTTACGGGAACAGGATAGCGGCGATCTCCGCCGTCATCTCCTCCCGCAGCACCCGCAGCTGGGTCTCAAAGGCGCAGTTGACCTCCACCTGACCGTCCCGCAGGATCAGACCGCCGGCCATCTCACGGGTCTCCCCGGAGAGGGTCAGCATGGCGGTGCCCTGGAGCAGGGCGGAGGCGCCGGTGACCACCTTGGAGAGGATCTCCCCGGCCTTGCCGCCGCTCTTGGCCGCCTTGCCCGCCGCCTCGGGGGCCGCGGCGGCGGCCAGCAGGGCGTTGGCCTTGCTCACCACCAGGGAGCCCACCTTCTTGTGGTCCCTGGCGCTGAGCACGATCTCCTCCCGGCCGGTCCTGGCCGCCTTTACGGCGATGCGGGCCAGCAGGTCCGCGTACTCCTCATCAGGCAGGGCGCACAGCTTCTTCTGGGCCTGAGCGAAGGCCTCGTCCAGGCAGGCCTGCTTGGCGGCGAGCATCTGCTTTTTCGCCTCCATCTGGGCCGCGCTCTCCAGGCGCTCGGCCTGACGCTTGGCGGCCTCCTGGCCGGACTGAGCGGCGGCCTTGGCCTCCGCGTCCGCCTTGGACTGATAGTCGGCGCGCAGGGCCTCCGCCTTCTTCCGGGCCTCCTGGAGGAGCTCCTCAACCTCGGCTTTGGTGTCGGTCTCGATGCGGGCGGTGATTTTTTCGATTCCGTTCATATCGAATCCCCTTTTCTATGGGATAGATTAGAGCTGGAGCAGCATCAGCATGGAGGCCAGCAGGGACAGAATGGCGTAGAACTCCACGATACCGCAGAGGATCAGGCCCTTGGACCAGTCGTCAGGCTTCTTGGCCAGGATGTTGATGGAACCGGCGGCCACGCGGCCCTGGGCGATGGCGGAGAGCAGGCCGCCGATGGCCATGGGCATGCAGGCGGCGAAGAAGGCCAGACCCTGCTGCACGGTCATGGAGCCGGCCACGGCGGCGGCGTTGCCCATGAAGTTCATGCGGATGAGGGCGAAGAACCAGACCACCATGCCGTACAGGCCCTGGGTACCGGGGAGCAGCTGAAGGACCATGACCTTACCGGACTTGCTGGGGTCCTCGCACAGGAGGCCGGTACCGGCCTCACCGGCGATGCCGGTGCCCTTTGCGGATCCCACGCAGCTCAGACCGACAGCCAGACCGGAGCCCAGCAGAGCCAGCGCCAGGCCGCCAAAAGATTCCAGAAAACTCATGATAATTTCCTCCTTAAATTACTTCTGAATGTCTACGTATTTGGTGTTGATATTCAAGGGACGGAAGGGCTTGCCGCCGTCCTCATAGAACCGGCCGAAGAACTCCAGGCACTGCAGACGCATATCGTGGACAAAGCAGCCCAGGATGTTCAGAGCAAAGTTCAGAGCGTTGCCGATCATGGCGATGATAAAGAACGTGACCACATTGCCGGTAATCGCGCCCAGCTTGTTGAACACCTGGGCCACCACCGCGCCCGCCAGCATCAGGGCCATCAGACGGGAGTAGGACATGATGTCGCTGAAATAACCGGTAATGCCGTTGTAGAGGGAGCCGAGGATGCCGGTGACGATCCCGATGCCCTTCTTGCCGTAGCCCTGGGTGAGCACCAGCACCACCAGCGCGGCAATGAGGCCCTGCGTGACCATGTTCAGGGCAATGCCGCCGCCGGCCAGGATAAAGACCAGGAACCACGCGCCCTCGTTGCAAAGGGCCGCCATGGTCTCGCCCCGCTTGATCTGCTTGTACATGCTCACGCCCATGCCGGTGAAAATCTGGATGACGCCCAGCACCAAGGAGCCCATCAGGACCATCAGCGCGTCGTCCAGCGGGGAGAACAGGGACCACAGGGGAACGCTCTCCGGATCCACGCCGGTGAGGATGCCCCGCATCTGGGGGATCAGATCGCCGAAGAAGCCGCCGGTGAGGAATCCCCAGATAAACGTGCTGATACCGCACAGCCCCATCAGGGGAATCATGTAGCGCATGGTGGCCCCGTTGGGCTTCGCCTTGATCAGGATGACTGCGGAGAGGATCATCATGATGAGGCCGTAGCCCATGTCCGCCATCATCATGCCGTAGAACAGGATGAAGAAGGGGGCCATCAGCGGGTTGGGATCCACGGAGCCGTAGGCGGGCAGGGAGTACATGTCCGTGACCATGTTCATGGGGCGCACCAGCTTGCCGTTGCGCAGCTGCACCGGCACCTCCGGGTACTCCTCCTCCGTGGGCTCGGACAGCTCATAGGCGCAGTCGAACCTGCTCAGCGCCTTCTCCAGGGCCGGAATCTCCGGCACGGAGGCCCAGCCGTCCAGATACACGATGGAACCGCCGGCCAGCAGCCGCTCCCGGGCGCTCTCCGTGGCCAGCACCTGCTCCACCCGGTCCAGGCCGGTTTTCAGCTCGTCACGGGCGCCGCCCATGGCGGCCAGGGCGGCGGTCTCCCGCTCCCGCTCCGCGGCGATGGACCGCAGCTCCTGCTCCAGTCCGGCGATGTTCTCCCGGACCGTGCCGGTGAGATCCCGGAGCTGGGCAAAGCTGAAGCCGAAGCCCCGCAGGGCGTCCAGAGCCTGCTGCCGGCAGTCCCGGTGGACCAGGACCTCCAGATACCGCAGCTCCCTGTCCGCCCCCAGCTCCCGCACATCGGCGGCCTTGGCGGCCTCGTCCACCGCCCCCGCCAGGGCCTGGAAGTCCGCCGTATTGGGCACCGTGCCCAGCAGCACCTCCGCCAGTCCGGTCCCCTTGGTCTCCAGGGGCGCGTCGTAGGCGGACCAGGGCTCCAGGGCCTGGATGTCGGCCCGGGCCCGGGCCTCCCGGGCGTTGAGGGCCCCGATGGCGCGGGCGTGGCCGTTGATCTCCCCGGCCTTCTCCAGCGCCCTGCCGCGGGCCTGACCGTCCAGCAGATCCTTGGCGCTCATCAGCGCCCGGGGCGTGAACAGGCCGCCCTTCTGGGGCGCGTACTGGGCCAGCACGTCCAGCGCGTGCTGGAGCTCGGTGAGCTGGGCCTTGGCCTGGGCCGCGGCGGAGCTCTCCCGGTGCAGCAGAGAGGCGTATGCCTCGTCGGCCAGGAGCTCCGCGGGCTCCTTGAGCTCCACGCAGCCCACATGAAGCAGACTCGACAGCAGCGCGTCCTTGTCCTTGGCCAGGGCGATGAGCCGGATCCGTTTCATCTTGACAATGGACATTACCTCTCTACCACCCTTCCTATGATCGCCTGCGCCGCTTTGTCCATGCGCGCGCGGGCGTCAGATTTGAGCTTCTCGCAGTCCTTGGCGGACTGGGCCAGGATCTTGTCCCGCAGCCCGGCCGCCTCCTCCTCCGCCTTTTTCATGGCGGCGGCGGCAGCGGCCGACGCCTTCTCCCTCCCCTGCTGGAGCAGGGAGCGGCCCTCCCGGTCCGCGTCCGCGATCAGCTTTTGCGCCTGTGCCTTGGCGTCGGCTTTGGAGCGCTCCATGTCCTCCTCCACCGCACGGATCTTGGTTATGGCTTCCAGTGACACTTTCTCACCCCTTTTCTACCGAATCAGTTTTGGATAAATTGCTCCCCCGCCTCTCGCCGCCAGGGTTCAGAACCTCTCTCGTCTCCAGCCTTTGGCGATAAGTCAGGTACTGAATAGTATAGCACAACCGCCCCGGCAATGCCAGAGATTTTGCTAACTTTTCCGTGATTCGGCAAAATTATGCAGAATGTAAAAAAGGGGGGCAAGTGATTTGTCGGATATGTCCACCTTCACCAACAAATCGGTTGACGGCAGGAGAAACCGGGCCCCGGGGAGCGTTCCCCAGGGCCCGGCGCGGGGCATAAAATCACGAATTTAAGGCGGTGCGGATCCCGTCCGCTCCCATGACCACCAGGGCCGGGGCGTTCTCCCCGGCAAGCTCCGTCAGCCGGGCCTTGGCGGCGGCGGGGTCAGCGGTGTCCACGTACACCGCGTCCACCATGGGCAGCAGGGCCGTCAGATCCTCCCCCGTGGCCTCGTCGCTGCCGGAGAGCAGCAGCTTCTCCGACACCAGCAGGCTCAGCCGGGTGCCGTAGGGCGCCAGGGCCTCCCGCATCTGTCCCAGCAGGAGGACCAGGGCCTCGCTCCTGGTCATGGCGTTGCCGGAGTAGTCGATCTTCCCGGTCCGCCCGGAGGAGGGGTAGGCCAGCTCCTCCAGCACCAGCTCGTCAAAGCCCATCTGGGCGCACTCCACGGCCAGACTGATGACGTAGCTCCTGGCCAGGGCCTTCTCCGGGTCCAGCCAGTGGTAGCTGTGGTTGTCGTACCAGACAAAGCCGTTGCGCTGGCACACGGCGGCCTCCTTCATGTTCTCCCAGGCGAAAAAGCTGTCGTGGAGGCAGTTGAACTGCGCCACGGCCAGCCCCTCCCCGGCGCACAGGGCCTTCACCAGGTCCATGCCGGGCCCGTCCTGGACCACGGCCTTGCTCAGGGCCGCGGCGGAGGCGTAGCGCACCGCGCCGGTGTTGTCCCGCACCTGGTAGAGGAAGCCGTTGGCCCCGGCGGCGGAGAGCTGGGCGGACAGTGCCGCATCGTCCGCCGGCAGGACCTCCAGGGCCGCCAGACGGCGCTCCCCGTAGGGCTCCTCCTCCGGCTCCGGGGGGGCGTCGGGCTCCGGCGCGGGCTCCACCACCAGATCCACCGCGGGCGCGTCCGGCAGGGCCGGACCGTCCTCCGTCCCGTCCGCCGGCGGCTCATCCTCCGGCGGCTCGGCGGCCGGAGGGGGAGTCGGGAGGTCGATGCGGCCAAAAGGAAGATCCAGATACATCCCCCCGTCGTCCGTATAGGCGATATATTCCTGCGCCAGCAGGAAGCAGCAGGCCCCCACCAGGATGATGACAAGCGCCGCGATGAGCAGCCTCGTGCCCGCAGACCGCCGCCCCCGGTAGCTCTGGTATCCTTTTGCCACTGTCGTCCCTCTTTTCTGTTGATGTGTATATCTTACCTTACCACATCCGGCGGGGAACATGCAACCGAATTTTTGCAATTTTCCCTGGAAAATCCTGATTTTCGCCGGGGATCCCGGCCCCGCCGGGCCGGGCGGTCATCCGCTCAGCCGGATCCGCCAGCTCTCCAGGCCCTGGAAGGTGTTCGACGGCGCGGGGTCCAGCCCCTCCGCCACCCCCGGGTGGGTCAGCACGGTGTAGTTTTTGAAGCAGACCGGCGCAATGGGCGCGGCGCTCTGGAGGAGGCCGGCCAGCCGCCGGGCGGCGGCGGGGCGGTCCCCGGCGGCGGCGAAGGCCGCCATGGCCTCGTCCAGGGCCGGGTCTGTAAAGCCCCCGTAGTTCAGGGCCCCGCCGGCGCCCGCCAGATCCCGCAGATCCCAGTCCGCGGTGAGGCGCACCTCGCCGAAGTAGAGGTCAAACGCCCCCGCCTCCAGGGCGGCCATGTACTCCTCCCAGGGCAGGACCTGGACCGTGATCTGCCAGTCCAGCAGGGAGAGGCTCTGGGCGATGAACCGGGCGCTGGTCACCCGGAAGCTGTCCTCCTCGTTCACCAGCAGCGTGAGCTCCCGGGTCTCTCCGGTGTCCTGCCCCGCCAGACGGAGGCCGGCCTGGGCGTCCTCCTTGCTGTAGGCCCGCTCCAGGTCCTTGGGGTACAGGGGCGAGAGGGGGGAGAAGGGGAACTGGGCGGGCAGGGCCAGATGTGCCAGCTGGGCGTCCGCCATCCGCTCCCGGGGGATGCCCCGGCTGAAGGCGGCACGGGCCGCCGGGCTGGAGAACAGCCGCCCCTCGGCCGCGTTGAAGCCGATGAACTGGAGGATGGCCGTGGGCCGGTTGGCGCTCTGGGCCTGTCCGGTGACAGAGGAGAGATCGTCGGTGGGGTCCACGGTCAGCAGCTCCACCCGGTGGGTGGAGAAGAGATACAGCGCCGTGTCCCGGTCCTTGGCCTGGACCAGGGGGATGGCCTCCACGGGCAGGGTTTTGCCCTGCCACCAGTCCGGGTCCGCCTGGAGGACGTGCTCCCCGTTCTCCGACACCAGGCGGTAGGGCCCCGTACCCACGGGGACCCGCTCCTGCTCCGTGCCGCTCTTGACCACCGGGATGTCCAGCAGCTCCGGCAGGCCCCGGTTGGGCTCCGTGAGGGTAATCACCACCTGCCCGGCCCGGTTGGGGGCCACGGAGGCCACGCCCCGCAGCCGGTAGCCGTACCGCTCCGAGGCCGCGGCCCGGCGGAGGGTGTCCGACACGTCCCGGGCGGTGAGGGGGCTCCCGTCCTGGAACGTCACGTCCTCCCGGAGGTCCAGGGTGCACACCAGCCCCGCCTCGTCCCAGCTGTACCCCCGGCAGAGGAGGGGCTGGGCCGTAAAGGTCCGGTCCAGGCGGAACAGGGACTCAAAGAGGAGGGAGGCCGCGTCCTCCTGGATGCCCTCGCCGCAGGTGATGGGGTCCAGGGTCTGGTCCTGCTGCCAGGCCAGGGTGAAGGCCCCGGGCAGGGCCGGCTCCTCCGGCTCCGGTTCCGGCTCCTGGACCTCCAGAAGGCCCTGCTGGTAGCTCTCCCACTCCGGTTCCGGCTCCGGCTCCCCGCTCACCGCGCAGGCGGAGAGGACCAGCAGGGCGGCCAGCAGCAGCGCCCCCGTCCCCTGCCGCCTCACTGTCCGCCTCCCGCCCGGGGCAGGCAGATGAGGGCCCCCTGGACCCCCCGCCGGTCCCCGGTGACCCGGTGGCTCCAGTAGAGGTCCGTGCGGCAGGCGGTGCAGACGGAGCACAGGTCTATGCGGGCGGGGTCCACCCCCGCCTCCCGCAGTCTCCAGGCGTTGACGGCCTTCAGGTCCACGGTCCACTTCTCCCCCCTGGGGGCGATGTACGCCTCCGCCCCCGGGCCGAAGGCGGACCGCAGGGCCTCGGGCACGTCGTCGTGGGTCTCAAAGCAGCAGGGCCCGATGCCCGCGCCGATAGCTACGCGGATGTTCTCCGGCCGCGCGCCGAACAGCCGCCCCATCTCCGCCACGGTCTTGGCCGGAAGGTCCAGGGCCGTGCCCCGCCAGCCGGCGTGGACCGCGCCGATGGAGGCGGTGACCGGATCGTGGAGCAGCAGGATGATGCAGTCCGCCGAGAACACCATCAGCCCCAGCCCCGGCTCGTCTGTCACCAGAGCGTCGGCGGTGTAGTCCGAGGGGACGGAGAAGCCCTTGCCCCGGTCAGCGGCGGTGACATGGCGGACCGTGTCCTGGTGGACCTGCTTGGACAGCACCAGCCCCGCCGGGTCAGCGCCCACCGCGGCGCAGAACCGGCGGTAGTTCTCCTGCACGCTCTCCCGGTCGTCCGGGTCCGGGCCGCTGGCGCGGAAGTTGAGGGAGGCGAAGACCCCCCGGCTGACGCCCCCCAGGCGGGTGGAGAAGCCGTGGGCCACCCCCTCCAGCAGGGTGGAGGCGTGGTAGACCACGCCGTTGTGGTTGTGAGAAACAAAGGCCATATGCGCCTCCTAATACGTATTCCGGTTTATTTTATGCTTTGATTTTGGATATATTCTATGGCCGCCTCCATGAGCTCGTCCCGCCCCTCCGTGACGCCCTGGATGGTGCGGGAGACGGGGATATCCGGGGTGAGGCCGGTGCGCTGAATCTGTCCGCCGTCGTCCGTGTAAGCGCCAATAGCAGTGAAGTGGTCCACGAAATGGCCGGGAATGCTCAGCTTTGCCATTCCGTCCAGCGCACCCGCGGTATTTCCTCCCATAAGGACCACATGCTCCCCCTTGCCGATGGCCCAGGCCATCCATTCGCTGCCGCTCTGGCTGAACTCGTCCATCAGGACCACCACCGGCTTGTCGTAATAGTAGACGCCCCTCTCCCTGTCCTCCGGCAGACAGCCCACATTGCTGACCGTCTTGATATAGGCGCCCGGCGCCGCCTGGGAGGGATTCAGATGAATAAAGGCCGGCGTGCTCTCTGGAACAAAATAGGCGGGGAAGGTTTTGGGGAAAAGATTGGGATACTGCCGCAGATCAATCACCAGCCCATCGGTATCCCGAAGCTCCTCCATCACGCCGTACTGATTCGCCGTTGAAAGAAGGGCGGGATTCACCAGACCGATATTTCCCTCCAGAATTTCGTAAACCTCCTGGGGCTGCGCATAGGGGATAAACGGCGATTCCTCCACGCTTACACAAGCGCAGAAAAATGTCTCTTCCTTCCCATCCCGCAGGACAGTCACCTCAATCTCACTTTTGTTGTCCCCGGCCAGCGAGAGAATAAAGGCCCCGTTTCGGCTCAGATACACCTCATCCCTGGAATAAGGTAAATACTCCTTTACCGTTTCCGCAAACTCGTAGATATCACGCCCATTCACTTCCTGAATCACATCCCCCGGCAGCAAGGGACACCCCTCTGCCGTGCCGAAGACCACCAGCTTTCCCTCCGCCTCCATCACAGGAATGGGGGCGTATGTCATGCCCAGAAGGCCCCCGACTACATGAAAATCATTCATCCTCACAAGAAGCGCGGTAATGGCGGCGACATAGCTCTGGAAATCCTCTCCGCCCATCAGGGCCAGCGCACCGGGCGTAAAGCCGTCAGGCAGCCCCTCTCCCCCAGCCAGCATCCGGGGAATGAACTCGTCTAAAGTCGATACCCAGTCCTTTTCCAGGAGATTGTGGTAGGGGAAATAGTATTCGACTGCATTCCACAGGCGAAACAGGCCCAGCAGACGGAAACGTACATCGCTGTAATCCATATCTTTCAGATCGTTTTCGCGGAATATGGGGCCGGTCACCTCGGATAAATATTTGGAGGTCTTATATTGAACCGGGGTAGTTGACACTTTTATATGGGGGACTTCCCCCAGCTTTCCCAGGTCCCCGGCCAAATCCTCCCCAAGGTATCCTGCATCCGTGGTCCAGGAGGTGTCGGCAATGACCACCTTATCCTCCTCCGCCGCCTCGGCCCAAAACGCCACCGGCTCACAGTTTCCATAGTCAATCTCTCCCAGACTCGTGAACCACTCGTGGAGCAGGGCGTTGACCTCCTCATGGGTTTCCTTCTCCCGCACCTGGGGAATCAGCGCCAGCAGCTCCTCGTCCCAGTCCTTTTGTCCCAGCAGGAACGCCGGGTGGGTGTACTTCACATACCCCCACACCCGGCACAGCTTGCTCAGCCGCTCCACCTCCGTGGCAGGCTCCGGCTCCCGTCCGCCGCACCCCACAAGAGGCAGGAGGAGGCACACAGCCAGCGCGGCCGCCAACAAACGAATGGAAGCTTTTTTCTGCTGTTTCATGGTCTTAAACCCTCCATAATACGCATTCATATTCGTTATTTCGCCAAATTATGAAAAATCCGTCCGCAGTCCGCCTCTACTCCCCGGGCTGGCGGCGGCCGTTGCTCTTATAGATGTGGGTCCGGGACAGCTGGGACAGGCTCGCCTCATAGTCCCTGTTGGCGAAGGCGGTGTAGAGGATGTCCACCACGTTGAGCTGGGACAGGCGGGAGGACATGGCCCCGGACCGGAAGATGGACTCGTTGGCCGCTATGTAGATGTTGTGGTCCGCCAGCTCCGCCACCGGGGAGGCGCTGAATCGGGTGATGGCGATGATCGGCGTGCGGTTCTCCTTGAGGGCCTGCATGCACGTGAGCACCTCCTCCGTCTCCCCGGAGTAGGAGAACACCAGCCCCACGTCCTCGCCGGTGGCGTTGCGGGCCGTGAGCAGCTGGGCGTGCCAGTCCTCGTTGATGACGCAGGCCTTGTTCAGCCGCAGAAACTTCAGGTACAGGTCCCGGGCCGCCAGCAGGGAGGCCCCCAGCCCGAACAGCAGCACGTTCCGGCTGCGGCAGATGATCTCCACGCACCGCTCCAGGCTCTTGGGGTCCAGCAGGTTCCGGGTGTCCTCCAGGGAGACGATGTTCTTCTCCGTGATCTTCTCAATGATCTCCTCCATGCTGTCGGAGAAGGTAATCTCCTTCCGCTCCTCCTCGTTGTGCCGGCGCAGGGCCGCCTCGTAGGTGACCGCCCTGCGGAAGTCCTTATAGCCGTCAAAGCCGATCCGCCGGCACATGCGGATGATCGTGGAGGCGGAGGAGAAGGTCCGCTCCGCCAGCTCGTGGACCCCGCACTCCATGGCGCTCTCCGGGTGGTCCAGCAGATAGTCGGCTATGGTCCGCTCTGTGGGGCTGATGGAGTCCCTGTACTCCCGCAGGCGCAGCAGCGCGCTTTTCATTCCGCCTCTCCCCTTTCGTCTATACTATTATTATAAGAGCTCGTGGATCCGGCTCTCGCCGTACACGGCCACGCCCCGGTCCGAGAGCAGCTCCGCCGTCACGCCCTGGCCGGGGATCACCCTGCCGGTGAAGGCGCCGTCATAGATCTGCCCGCTGCCGCAGGAAGGGCTCCGCTCCTTGAGCACCGCCCGGGTGATCCCCTGGGCAAGGGCCGTCTCCAGGACCCGCTCCGCCCCCAGGCGGAAGGCCGCCGTCACGTCGGTCCCGTCCCGGGCCGTCACCCGCTCCCCGGCCCGCTCCGAGGGCGCCCGGGGGGTGGGCAGGCCCCCCAGAACCTCCGGGCACACGGGAATCAGCTCGTAGCGCTCCCCCAGAGCTGCCGCCGCGGGGCAGTAGTTGTTCCCGCCGCTGTACCGGCAGTTCTCCCCCAGCAGGCAGGCGGACACCAGCAGCTTTTCCCTCATAGGGCAAGCTCCTCTCCGTCCAGCACGGCCCGGCGGAGCACGTCCCCCCTGTCGTAGCTCAATTTCAAAGAGAAGAAGGGCCGCTCCTGCTCCAGCAGGCGGAAGAAGATCTTGTCCCCCTCCCAGATGGGCAGGTCATAGACCTTCTCCTTGGGCACCCACTCCAGCTCCCCCTCGTCGCAGTCTATCAGCTCCCCGGTCCAGCCGGAGGCGGTGAACAGGTGCATGTACAGGGTCTCCTGGCCCTCGCAGTCAAAGGTGACGATTCCCCGGAAGCGGCAGTCGGTCAGGGTCAGTCCCGTCTCCTCCCGGGTCTCCCGGAGGGCGCACTCCTCGGGGCTCTCCCCGTGCTCGAAGCCGCCGCCCACGCCGATCCATTTGTCGTGGTTAATGTCGTTTTTCTTCTTTACCCGGTGGAGCATCAGGTATTCCCCCCGGCTGTTCTCCAGGTAGATCAAAGAGCTGTTGCATTTGCTGCGCATGTCAGCGTCACCCCCAGATAAGATAGCTCACACCGAACAGCACCGGCTGGTGGAGCACATAGATAAGCAGGCTGTGCCGCCCCGGCCAGGTGAGGAAGCCGGGCAGGGACAGGGTGAGGAGCCGGTTGTCCCGGTGGTCCAGGCACCAGCCTCCCAGCACGGTCCCCGCCAGAAAGAGGAAGAACCAGGGCAGCAGAGGAAAGTAGTCCGCGCTGTGGAACCCCGGGGACAGGAGGCCCAGGGGATAGAGCCAGCCCACGGACACCGTGGTCACGGAGGTCCACCAGGCGGTGAGGCCGTAGAGGACGGCGCTGGCCGCCAGCAGGATGGCGGGCGGGCATTTTTGCAGGGATTTCCCCAGAAAGTGGTAGAGCACCATGGACACGCCCATGAAGTGCAGGATGCCGAAATGGATGATCTGTCCCCCTACCATGGCCCCCAGCTCCACCGCGATCCCCGCCGCCAGCACGATGATGCCCCGGCGCAGGCTGCTGCGGGAGAACCGGGCCGAGGCTCCGGCCAGGAGGATGAAGCTGCCGCAGGTGATCTTCTGCATCACGTTCAGGGCCGGGGAGAAGAGCTGCTGCCAGCTGATGACGCCGAACAGGGCCAGATCGTAGAGGAAATGGTAGACCGTCATCAGCGCGATGGCCAGGGTGCGCCACCCGTCCAGAACGTCAAACCGGCGGCCCATTACACGTTGAAGCGGAAGAGGATGATGTCCCCGTCCTTCACCACGTACTCCTTGCCCTCGGAGCGGATGAGGCCCTTCTCCCGGGCGGCGGCCATGGATCCGGCGGCCATGAGATCGTCGTAGGCGATGACCTCGGCCCGGATGAAGCCCCGCTCAAAGTCGGTGTGGATCTTGCCGGCGGCCTGGGGGGCCTTGGTGCCCCGGGTGATGGTCCAGGCCCGGCACTCGTCCTCCCCGCTGGTGAGGTAGGAGATGAGGCCCAGGAGGGTGTAGCTGGCCCGGATGAGCCGGTCCAGGCCGCTCTCGGCCACGCCCAGATCCTCCAGGAACAGGGCCTTCTCCTCCCCGGGCAGCTCCGCGATCTCCGCCTCCAGCTTGGCGCACACGGGGATGACCTGGGCCCCCTGGCTCTGGGCCCGCTCCTCCACCAGCCGGTAGTAGGGGACGCTTTCGCAGTCGGAGAACCCGGCCTCGTCCAGGTTGGCGGCGTAGATGACGGGCTTGAGGGTGAGCAGGTCGCTGGTGGCGATGAGGGCCCGGGCATCGTCGTCGCAGTCGTAGGCGCGGGCGGCGTTGCCGTCGTTGAGCCAGGTGAGCAGGCCCTGGAATACCTCCGCCTCCCGCAGGAACTTCTTGTCCCCCTTGGCGGCCTTCTGGGCCTTCTCGATGCGCCGCTCCACCATCTCCACGTCCGCCATGATGAGCTCCAGGTCGATGATGTCGATATCCCGGAGGGGGTCCGTGGTCCCCTCCACGTGGATGACGTTCTCGTCGTCAAAGCAGCGGACCACGTGGACGATGGCGTGGGTCTCCCGGATGTTGGAGAGGAACTTGTTGCCCAGGCCCTCCCCCCGGGACGCGCCCTTCACCAGTCCGGCGATGTCCACAAACTCGATCACCGCCGGGGTGGTCTTCTTGGGGCGGTACATCTCCGAGAGCCGGTCCAGCCGGGCGTCGGGCACGGCCACCATGCCCACGTTGGGGTCGATGGTGCAGAAGGGGTAGTTGGCGCTCT
>ERZ779632.337-NODE-337-length-28702-cov-18.403917_pt1 | contig 28702 bp, 16 predicted proteins | sample MGYA00514194_ERZ779632 | MGnify/ENA primary metagenome ERZ779632 (study PRJEB29562, sample SAMEA4376704) | mouse gut metagenome | isolation source: Cecum | study: EMG produced TPA metagenomics assembly of the A DSS colitis mouse model was used to assess the...
GCTCCCCGTTGAGCAGCAGGCCGTCCTTCCCCCAGGCCAGGGTGCGCAGGCCGAAAGAGGCTTCCGCGCTATCATCCCCAAAAACGACGCGGCAGGTGTAGAGGTTGGGGGCTTCCGGACTCCAAAGCTTCCCGTCCGGGATGGCGATCCGGAGGACGGCTTTGCCATCGGACGCCGCTTTCCCCGTGGCAACGGCGGTGTTTCCATCACAGACCTGGACAAAAACCTCTCCGCTGCCTTGGGTGGATACTGTGACTTCCACCACGGCAGGCTCCAGGCTTACTGTACGCACACGCAGGCCGTTTACCTGGATGTGCTTTTCCGGGGCGGTCCACAGCACCACGGGCCGGTAGATGCCCGCGCCGGAATACCACCGGGAGTTGGGCTGGTCCGCGTTGCGGGCGATGACCTCCAGCGTGTTCTCCTCGTCCGGGCGCAGTTTACCCGTCAAATCCACGTAGAAATTGGTGTACCCGTAGGGCCGAAAGGCCAGTTTCTCTCCGTTGAGCCAAACTTCAGCGTTGTGGTAAACCCCCTCAAATTCCAAGACCACGCACTGGTCTGCCATCGCCCTGTTCGGAGTGAAGGTTTTGGTATAAAGGTAGTCATATCCTTCATACCAGCCTGTGTTGATCCCTCCGGCAGACAGTTCTGTACGCGGTTCGGACAGCATGGCATCGTGGGGCAGGGCGACGGGCGCGCCGGGGCCGTCCTCGCCCAGGCGTTTTACCCGCCAGCCGTCGTTGAATTGGGTGGCCCGCATATCGCAAACAGCTCCTTTTTCGTTGATGTGTATCCTATGCTAGCCCAAAACCCGCCGGATTGTCAAGGGAAGGGGAGGGAATTGCAAGAAAGGATGGGGCGGGGCAAATCAAGTCCTTGCTTTTTTGCCAAAATGCTATACAATCAAAGTGAGAGGTTATCTGTACCAGGGGGAGGGGCGCGCGGTGACACATATTGCGTTGGTAGAGGACGACCCGGGCTTCCAGCGGCAGATTCTGGACTATCTGGACCGCTATTCCCAGGCGTCGGGGGAGGAGTTCAAGGTCTGTACCTTCGGGGACGGGGACAGCATCATCAGCAGCTACCGGGCCCAGTATGACGTCATCCTGATGGACATCCAGATGAGGTTTGTGGACGGCATGACCGCCGCCCGGGAGATCCGGGAGGTGGACGACCAGGTACTCATCATCTTCATCACCAGCCTGGCCGCCTACGCGGTGAAGGGCTACGAGGTGGACGCGCTGGACTATGTGCTCAAGCCGGTGTCCTACCCGGCCTTCGCCAAGAGCATGAGCCGGGCCATGGGCCGCCTGCGCCGCCGGAAGAGCCGGTATGTGTCCATCGGCGGCAAAAACGGGGCCCAGAGGGTGGACTGCGCCCGGATCTACTACATCGAGGCGGACGGCCACAGCCTGAGCTACCATACGGCGGACGGGCGGCTGAGCGGCACGGGGACCATGAAGGAGCTGGAGGCCGCCCTGGCGGACAGCTGGTTTTTCCGCTGCGGCAAGGGGGTTCTGGTGAATCTGGAGCACGTGTCCGCCATTGTGGAGGGGGACGCGGTGGTCCACGGGGAGACGGTCCAGGTGAGCCGGGCGCGCCGGAAGGAGTTTTTGGCCGCCTTCAACCGCTATATCAACGAGGTGGGCCAATGAGCGGCGAGCTGCACAACATCCCGCCGGTATGGACGGCGGTGTTCCACTGGCAGTCCTGCCTTTTGTACCTGAGCCTGCTCCCCCGCCGGTGGGGGCGGGGGAGGTGCGCGGCGGCGGCCTTGGCCCTGCTGGCGGTGCAGCTGCCCTACATGGGGATGATCGCCCCCCAGGAGGGGCTGGCGTTCAACCTGGGGATGGCGGGCTTTGCCGGGCTGACCCTGCTCCCCTTCGCGCTGATCCACAAGGGGGACTGGCGGGGCCGCCTGTACTACTGCGCCCGGGCGTTTATCCTGGGGGGCTTCACGGTGTCGCTGGCGTGGCAGCTCTACAGCTATTACCGGGGCCGGCTGGGGTGGCTGGCACCCTTCTGGGCGGAGGCGGCGTTCATGCTGGCGGTGGGGGGCGCGGTGTACGCCGCCATGTGGCTTTTGGAGCGGGGCCGCCGCCGGGAGATGCAGGAGCTGGACATCACCCGGGCCACCTGCCTGGGTGCGGCGGCGGTGGCCCTGGTGATCTATATCCTGAGCAGCCTGAGCTATTCGTCGGTGGAGACCCCCTTTGCCGCCACCGCGGAGGCGGACGCGTTCACCATCCGCACCATCGCCTACCTGGGGGGCGTGGCCATTTTATACGCCTACCACCTCCAGCTGTGCCAGTTCCACGCCCTGCGGGAGGTGAACGCCCTGCAAAACGTGCTGGACCTGCAATACGCCAGCTACCAGCGAAGCCAGGAGTCCATCGACATGGTGAACCGGAAATACCACGACCTGAAGCACCAGATCGCGGTGCTCCGGGCGGACCTGGGGACGGAGCAGAAGCTGGACTGCCTGGACCAGATCGAGCGGGACATCCGGGCGTATGAGAGCCGGAACCAGACGGGCAACAAGGTGCTGGACGCCATCCTGGCCTCCAAAACCGCCTACTGCCTGGAGCACGGCATCACCCTGACCAGCCTGGCGGACGGCGGGGCGCTGGACTTCATGGGGGTGGTGGAGGTGAGCGCCCTGTTCGGCAACGCCCTGGACAACGCCATCGAGGGGGTGGCTGTGCTCCCCGACCCGGAGCAGCGGCTCATCCGGCTGTCGGTGGGGCGGCAGAAGGGGTTTTTGTGCGTCAAGGTGGAAAACCGCTGCGTGGACAGCCTGGTGGTGCGGGGCGAGCTGCCACGCACCACCAAGGGGGACAAAAGCCTCCACGGCTACGGCCTGAAGAGCATCCGGGCCACCGCCGAGCGGTACGGCGGTTCGGCCACGGTCCAGGCGGAGGACGGATGGTTTACCCTGGGGATCATGATCCCCGTCCCCGCCGGGCAGGCGGGGCAAGCGGTGGAATAAACAGGAAGAGGCCCGGATATTCGGCGAAATGCCAAATATCCGGGCCTCCTATTTGTAAAAACCAACGAATATCCCAACCGCTTGTGCGTGAAAACCGACAGCTTGTGAAATTTCGCTCAAAACCGGGATGGGATTTGCTATACTTTCAGCAGAAACGATAGAGTGAGCCGTGTGGAACCAGCTTGACCATAATTGCCTTGACAGTGAGACAGGGAGGTATGCCAAATGCTGAACATCACCCGCTTCGCGGTGGAAAACCTGACCCAGGGGTGCGTCACCGATGTGAGGCGGCCCCGGTTTTCCTTCGCCTTGGACAGCGGCCGGGAGGGGGCCGCGCTGAGGCGGGCCGTCCTCCGGGTGGGGGACTGGGAGGGGGAGGCGGCGGGCCAGATCGCCGTCCCCTACGGCGGGGCGCCGCTGGAGCCCTTTACCGCCTACACCGCCGCCCTCACGGCGGAGGACGACGCCGGGGAGACCGCCCGGGCGCAGCTTACCTTTGAGACCGGGCGGCTGGACACCCCCTGGACGGGGAAATGGATCAGCGACCCGGCATACAAATTCACCGAAAAAAAGGTGTCACCCAAGCCCATGACCTTCCGCAGGCGGGTGAGGACGGACCGGAAGATCGCCTGCGCCCGCATCTACGCCACCGCCATGGGCATCTATGAGCTGACGGTAAACGGCCAAAAGGCGGGAGACCGGTATTTCGCCCCCGGATTCACCTCCTACCAGACCAACCTGCAATACCAGACCTACGACGTGACGGACCTGCTCACCGGGGACGATGTGATTCAGGCGGTGGTGGCCGGGGGCTGGGCGGTGGGCAGCTTCATCTACACCCGGGTCAACCGGGTGACCGCCGACCGCCAGGCCCTGCTGCTGGAGCTGCGCCTGACCTACGAGGACGGCGGGGTGGAGACCGTCGGCACCGACGAAACCTGGGAGGTTACGGAGGAGGGGCCGTACAAAATGGCCGACCTCTACGACGGCGAGACCTACGACGCCACCGTCCGGCCCGAGGACGTGCACTGGCGCATGGCGGCGGAGGAGAGGCTGCGGGTCCATCCCCGTATCACGGCGGACTACGGCGCGCCGGTAAAGGCCCGGGAGCGGTTTGCCCCGGTGGGCCGCAACAAGCAGCCTGACGGCGCGCTGGTGTATGACTTCGGCCAGAACTTCGCCGGGGTGGTGGAGCTGAAGCTGAAGGGGAAGCGGGGCCAGGTGGTCACGGTGCGCCACGCGGAGATTTTGAACCCGGACGGCACGCTGAACACCCGGTTCCTCCGCACCGCCAAGGCCACGGCAACCTACACCTGCGCGGACGGGGAGCAGACCTGGTCCCCCCGGCTGACCTACATGGGCTTCCGCTACATCAGCGTGGAGGGCGTTGGCGAGGCGGATGTGGAGGTCACGGGGGTGGCCCTCTATTCCGACCTGGAGCAGACGGGCAGCTTCGCCTGTTCCAATGAGATGGTCAACCAGCTCCAGAGCAATATCACCTGGAGCGCCAGGTCCAACCTGGTGGACATCCCCACCGACTGCCCCCAGCGGGACGAGCGCATGGGCTGGACGGGGGACATCGCCGTGTTCGCCCCCACCGCCTGCTTTAACTTTGACATGGAGCGGTTTTTAGACAAGTGGCTGCTGGACGTGGAGGCGGAGCAGCTGCCCACCGGCGGCATCCCCAACACCGTGCCGGCGCAGGGCTTCGGCTTTCCCACCACCATGCCCCGGATGGCGGTGGCCTGGTGGGGGGACGCGTGCGTGCTGGTCCCCTGGGCGGAGTACCAAGCCCGGGGGGATGTGGAGATCCTGCGCCGGATGTACCCCGTGATGAAGAAGTACATCAAGGCCTGCCGGTTCTGGTGCGGCTTCGGCTTGGGCAAGAACCGCTACATCTGGAACATGCCCGGCGTGCTGGGCTTCGGCGACTGGGTGGCCCCGGACGTGCCCCAGATGAGCCAGTGGCAGGGGCGGGTCAAGTGGACGGGGACGGCCTCCCTGCGCAATACCAGCGCCCTGGCGGCAAAAATCGCCGGCATCCTGGGCGAGGAGGAGGACGCGGCCTATTACCGGGAGCTGAGCGAAAAAACGGCGGACGCCTACTGCTCGGTGCTCACCGACGGCGACGGGAAGCTGCTGGAAGAGTTCCAGACCGCCTACGTGCTGCCCCTGTATCTGGACATGTTCCCAAATCCCCAGGTGAAGGCCAGGGCGGTGGACAATCTGGTCAGGCTGGTGGAGCGGAACGAGTACTGCATCGGCACCGGCTTCCCTGGCACCCCCTACCTCCTGTTCGCCCTGGCGGACAACGGCCGGGCGGACACGGCGTACAAGATGCTGCTCAACACCCGGTGCCCCTCCTGGCTGTACGAGGTCAGGATGGGGGCCACCACCGTGTGGGAGCGGTGGGACGGCCTGGACGAGAACGGGGTGTGCCCCATCGGCGACGACGGCACCGACATGATGATCTCCTATAACCACTATGGCTTCGGCGCGGTGGGCGACTTCCTCTACCGCCGGGTGGCGGGCATTGAGCCCATTGAGCCGGGGTACAAGACCTTCGCCGTCAGGCCCGTTCTGGGCGGCGGCCTCACCTGGGCCAGGGCGGCGGTGCGCACCCCCTACGGCGAGGCGGCGGTGGACTGGAAGATCGAAAACGGCACGTTCTCCGCCATCGTCCGGGTTCCCATGGGGACGCGCTGTAAGCTCACCCTCCCCGACGGCACGGAAACGGTTTACCCCAGCGGCACGCACACCGCCGCCTGCCCGCTGTAACTCAAACAGGAAAGGATGATCCCTATGGCGAAGCAAGAGGGGTTCTGGAGCACCCCGCTCACCAGCTCCCTGGTGAAGTCCCAGGACGTGAAGCTGCCGGAAATGGTCTTTGGCTACTTCATCGGCCCCTTCGGGGCGCTGCTGTCCTCCGGCATCTTCACCAGCTTCCTCAACAAGTACTTCACCGACGTGCTCCGGCTGGACACGGCCTTCCTGTCCGCGCTGCAATTGGTGTCCACCCTGCTCATCGTGGCCGCCAACCTCATCGCGGGCCAGCTCATCGAGCGCACGAAGGCCCTGGCGGGCAAGGCCCGGCCCTGGGTGCTGCTGTCGGCCCTCACCCTGAGCGTGTCCAGCGTGCTGATGTTCATCGTCCCCTTTGAGGGGACGGCGAAAATGGTGTGGGTGGCCATCGCCTACAACCTGTATTACGCCGTGGCCTATCCCATCTACAACACCGCAAACTCCACCCTGATCCCTGTGTCCACCCGCAACAGCCAGCAGCGGGGGGCGCTGGCCTCCTTCACCAACGTGGCGGGGCTGGGGGTCATGGGGGTGGGCTCCATGGTGTTCCCCATGCTGGTGTCCAACGTGATGAAAGAGGACCAGAACATGTGGTTCCTGGTGATGCTGGGGGTGGCCGTCTTTTCGGCGCTGACCATCTACCTCCAGTTCCGGTTCACCCGGGAACGGGTCACCGAGGAGGGCATGGGCGCGGACCACAGCTCCGCCCCGGCCAAAACCGCCACCATGGGCGAGCAGCTCCGCGCCGTCACCAGCGAGAAGTGGTGGTGGATCGCCATCCTGTTCTACCTGGCCTTCCAGTGGAGCGGGGCCATGAAGAACGGCTCCATGAGCTACTTCTGCCAGTGGGTGGCGGACAGCTCCATGCTGGGCGGCGACTACGGCGCGGTCCAGTCCCTGCTGGCCATCCTGGGGGCCATCCCCATGGCCGCGGCGGCGGCGGTGGTGGTCCCCCTGGCCAACAAGTTCGGCAAGCGATTGGTCACCATGGCGGGCATGGCGCTGGGGGTGGCCGGCGGCGTCATCGCGGGGCTTGGCAACGGCCAGATCATCCCCGTGGCGGTGGGCGTGGCCCTGAAGTGCCTGGGCTCCGCCCCGGCCTGCTACCTGATCCTGGCCATGCTGGCCGACGTTATCGACCACATCGAGTTCAAAAGCGGCATCCGCACCGACGGCTTAACCATGTCCATCTACAGCTGCGTCATGGTGGCCGCCACCCCGGTGTGCAACGCGGCCTTTATGGCCATGTTGGGGGGGGCGGGCTACGTGGCCCCGCCCGCCGACGCCGCGGCGGCCGCCGCCATGACCCAGACCGCCGCCGTGCAGGGCACCATCGCCGTCAGCTATATTTGGATCGAGACCATTGCCTACGCCGTATGCGCGGCGCTGATGCTGCTGTGGACGGTGGAGAAAAACCTCCCCGCGGAGCAGGAGGCCATCGCCCGGCGAAAGAAGTGAGAAGCGGTCCCGATGTTGTGAAGCACGGCCCCCCGGGGCCTTGTGGATAGATGGAAACAGAACGAGGAAAAGGAACAAGGAGGGCAAAACATGAAAAACAGTCAAAACGGCCGGGGCGCCCAGCGCCTGTGGCGCGGCCTGACCGCCGTCACCGCCTCCGTGCTGGCCCTGGCGCTGAGCGCCCAGCCCCTGGTCAACGCCTCCCGCACGGACATCGACAAATTTTTGGGCACCCAGAGCAGCAAAATTGTCACCGACGGCGCCGGCGAAAAGCAGGACCTGTTCACCTACAAGTCTGACTACGCCAGCACCGGCGAGCTGCTGGACGCCATTGAGGATTTGGGCGAGCGGATGAGCGAGGAGGGCACCGTCCTGCTCAAGAACAACGGCGCGCTGCCCCTGTCCGCTGGGGAGAAGGGCAAGGTGTCCCTGCTGGGCTTCTCCAGCTACTACCCCGTCCGGGGCGGTATCATGGGCTCCAGCTTCATCGCCAACCAGGGCACCGACGCGGACACCGTGGATCTGGTGCAGGCCCTCACCGCCAAGGGATTCACCCTGAATCCCGACCTCCAGCCCCTGTACCAGGGCCTGGAGTCCGTCTTCACCACCGAGGTGCAGAGCTGGGGCGGCACCATCACCTACACCACTATCACCGCCCCCAGCATCGGCGGGGTGTTCTCCAGCAAGGAGCCCTCCCAGGCCGCCCTCACCGGGGCCAACGCCAACTGGAAGGATGGGCTGTCCAATTATAATGTGATGATCGTCACCATCGCCCGGGCGGGCAGTGAGAACGGCACCTACCTGCCCGGCGAGGCGGGGGTGGACCCGTCCCAGAACCTGAACCAGACCGACCCCCTGGGTCTGTCCGACGACGAGCGGGATCTGATCCAGGCCGCCATCGACGCCAAGGGAGCCGACGGCAAGGTCATCGTCCTGCTCAACAGCTCCAGCGCCATGGAGGTGCAGGAGCTGGAGGACAACGCGGGGGTGGACGCCATCCTTCAGATCGGCCTGCCCGGCGGCTACGGCTTCTACGGCGTGGCGGACGTGCTGTCCGGCGACGCCAACCCCTCCGGCCACCTGGCCGACACCTACGCCGTGGACATCGCCAGCTCCCCCGCCGCCCAGAACTTCGGCAACCTGGAGTGGACCAACCCCGACCCCTCCATCAGCATGAACTCCGCCATTGTCCAGGCCGAGGGCATCTACATGGGCTACAAGTACTACGAGACCCGGTACGCCGATGCGATGCTGGGCCAGGGCAACGCGGGCGCCAGCGTGGGCAGCTCCACCGGGTCGGGCTGGAGCTATGACGACGAGGTCACCTACCCCTTCGGGTTCGGCCTGAGCTACACCACCTTTGAGCAGACCCTGGACAGTGTGGACGTGGACCTGGGGGCCAGGACGGTCACCGCCTCCGTCACCGTGAAGAACACCGGCTCCGTGGCCGGTAAGGACGCCATCCAGCTCTACGTCTCCCTGCCCTACGTCACCGGCGGGCTGGAGAAGTCCGCCATCCAGCTGCTGGACTACGCCAAGACCGGCGAGCTGGCCCCCGGCGAGTCCAAAACCTACACCCTGACGGCGAACGCCCAGAACATGACCAGCTGGGACAGCGCTTCCGGCAACGCCATCGGCACCCAGGGCTGCTTTGTGCTGGATGCGGGCGACTACCGCTTCACCGTGGGCGATGACGCCCACGACGCGGTGAATAACGTGCTCTCCGCCCAGGGCGTTTCCGTGGACGGCGACAGCGCCAACGTCAAGACCTGGAGCCTGGGAAGCCGGGACGAGACCACCTTCGCCCGCACCAGGAACGGCACGGCGGTGGAAAACCACCTGGCCGACATGGACGTGAACTACTGGCTGCCCGGCGCCGCCGACTACCTGTCCCGCGCCGACTGGCAGGGCACCTGGCCCAAGACCTACACGGGGCTCACCGCCAATGCCGAGATGCTGGACATCCTGGACAATGATATCTACGAGATCAGCGCCGATAACGGCGACCCGTCCTCTGTCACCTTCGGCGCGAAAAACGGCCTGACCCTGGCCGACCTCAAGGGCGTCGCCGACCTGGACGACCCTCGCTGGGAGCAGCTCATGGACCAGATCACCCTGGAGGAGTGCATGATCCGCACCGGCTTTGGCGGCACCTCCACTAAGGCCATCCCCTCCATCATGTCCCCCGAGGCCATCCAGAACGATGGGCCCAACGGCATCTACTCCTACCCCCTGGGCCAGTACGCCAGCTCCGACGCCTCCAACGGCGACCCCTGCGCCGTGGCGGAGGACGACCCCAACCGGGAGTACCGCTTCGGCACCATGGACAACGAGACCGTCATCGGCCAGACCTTCAGCAAGGAGCTGGCCCGGGAGTACGGCGAGCTGTGCGGCAACTACTCGCTGTGGGCCAACCTGACCATCTACTGGGGCTGCGGCACCAACCTGCACCGGGTGCCCTACAACGCCCGCAACCACGAGTATTACTCCGAGGACGCGGTGCTCACCGCCGGACAGGGCAATGATTTCGTGCAGGGCGGGCTGAAGTACGGCTGCCTCATCGCCCCCAAGCACCTGGCCTTCAACGACAGTGAGATCAACCGCACCGGCGTGGCCACCTTCATGACCGAGCAGCAGGCCCGGGAGAACGAGCTGCGGGGCACCCAGGCCATCGTGGAAAACGGGGCCCTGGCCGTGATGACCGCCTTTAACCGGGTGGGTATCACCGCCTCCAACGCCCACGAGGGGCTGATGATGGACATTCTCCGGGGCGAGTGGGGCTTCAAGGGCCTGATCTCCGAGGACTTCATCATGGACGCCAACTACGTCACCCTGAAGGAGGCCGTGCTCAACGGCGTCACCATGAGCTGCAACACCGGCGAGAACACCATGGCCGCCGTCAGCGAGAAGTACAGCTACTGGACGCTGGACGCCGTGGGCAAGGACGCCAAGCTGATGGCCGCGCTGAAGCAGGCCATGACCTGGCAGAACTACGCCCTGGCCAACTCCAACGCCCTGGACGGCCTGTCCTCCAACTCCCGGCTGGTGTCCGTGCGCACCTGGTACGACAACCTGCTCACCGGGCTGCAGGTCGGCTTCGGCGCCCTCACCGTGGGCTGCGCCGCCATGTATGTGCTGTCCGCCAAGAAGAAGCACTGAGATAGGAGGGAACGACAATGAAAAAATCCGCCGGATTCTTTATGACCGTCCTGTCCGCCGCCGCCGCGGCGGTGGGAGCCGCGGCCTACTTCCTGAACTGCCGCACCAACTACTTCGTCAACCTGGGGGTTAACCCCGTGGTGATGGGCTGCGCCATCGCGGCCATCCTGTGCCAGGTGGTTTACCTTGCGGCGACCCGGAAGGGGCATGCCCTGTGGAGCGACGTGCTGGCCGTGCTGCCCCCGGTGCTGCTGATGGCCGCCGCCATCACCCTGGCGGGCACCCGGGTCAACGGCATCGCCGCCATCATGACCTTTGAGAACAACGCCCAGAACATGGCCGACCTGACCAGCGCCATCGTGGGCATCGCCGCCTGCCTCATCGCCGCCGTCGCCGGCATGATCGCCGCCTTCTTCGACACGGTGAAGGAGTAATTGGAACCGGCGCGGGAACGCCCGCCCCCTTTGGGGGCGGGCTTCCGGCGTATGCTTGGGAAGGGAGGGGATCAGCGTGAAAAAAGCGGCGCTTTTTGTCCTGGCGGCCCTCCTTTTCTGCCTGGCTGGGTGTGAGGCAGGGGAGGGGCCCGGGGAACCCATCCCCTGCCGGGTGGTGCTGGAGGAGGGGGAGGGCTTCACCGCCCGGAGCTACGCCGCCCAGACCGCCCCCGGCGGGGAGCTGCGCTTTTCCATCCGGCCGGAGGACGGCTACACCGTTTCCGGGGCGGACTACCAGGGCTGCGCCATCGTGCGGGAGCCGGGGGGCGGCGTGACGCTGGTGCTGCCGGAGGTGCGCTATTCCACGGCGGTGCGGCTGGAGGTGGAGCGCAGCGGCGCGGCCCTCTCCTACCACGCCAACGGCGGCACGCGGCTGGATGGGGGCGATCCGGCCCGGCCGGTGGACGTGCCCGCCACCCCCTCCCACCTGCGGCTCAATACCTGTATTGGGACGGAGCTGTTCCAGCGCCCCGGATATACGCTTACCGGGTGGAACACCGCGCCGGACGGCTCGGGGACGGCGGTGGGGCTGGGCAGCCGGGTGGAACCGGCGCGGGGGCTGGTGCTGTACGCCCAGTGGAGCCGCTGGACAGACCCGGCGCTGTTTCGCTGGGAGCCCTTTGGGGACGGCGCGGCGGTCACCGGCTATACCGGGGAGGAGGAGACCCTGGCGGTCCCCGGGGAGCTGGGGGGACTGCCGGTGCGGTGCGTCCGGGCGGGGGCGTTCGCCGGGGCGGACTGTGAGGCGGTTATCCTCCCGGACACCCTGCGGACGCTGGAAAACGGCGCCTTTGACCGCTGCGCCCTGGGGGAGCTGACCCTGTTTGACAGCCTGCGCACCGTCAGCGACTACTCCTTTTCCAACTGTGAAAACCTGCGCACCCTCCGCGTCAACGCCGCCCTGCCCCCGGTGTACAGCGGCAGCTACTACGCCTCGTTCGCCGATAAATTTGACCGGCTGCACTCGCTGGAGGACAGGAGGAAGATTGTGCTCTTTTCCGGCTCCTCCGCCCGGTTCGGCTACGACAGCGGACAAATTGACGCCGCCTTCCCGGACTATGACGTGGTGAATATGGGGGTGTTCGCCTACACCAACGCCCTGCCCCAGCTGGAGCTGATTTTGACCTGCATGGGGGAGGGGGACGTGCTGGTCCACTCCCCGGAGTTTGACGCCGCCCAGCGGCAGTTCTGCACCAGCGCCAGGCTGGACGCCCCCTTCTTCAACCTGATGGAGGCCAACTACGACATGGTTTCCCTGCTGGACCTGCGGGAATACGGCCAGGTGTTCACCGCCTTTGCCGCCTACCTGGACAGCCGGGAGGGGATGGAGCCCCGGAGCTATGCCCTGTCCCCGGCGGACTTCGACGAGGAGGGGAACCCGGCGGACACGCCCAGCTACAACAGGTACGGCGACTATACCCTCTACCGCCCCAACGCCCCGGACGAGGCCCCCGTGTACGGCCTGCCGGTGGATTACACGGTACGCGCTTTCCCCAAAAGCGCCTTCCTCGACCCGCTGAACGGGGAATACCAACGGTTTTTGGACAAGGGGGTACAGGTGTATTTCACCTATGCCCCCCGGAACCGGCTGGCGGTGTCGGAGGACAGCACCCCCCAGGCCCGGAGGGAGCTGGACGCCTGGCTCCGGGAAAACCTGTGCGTGCCCGTACTGGGGGACATGGAAGATTCCCTGGTGAGCGGCACGTACCTCTACGGCACCGACAACCACCTGTCCACCCAGGGGGTGGAACTGCGCACGGCGGAGATCATCGCGGCGCTGGCCGCCCGGCTGGGAGAGGGGGCGGAGCCGTGACCGCCCCGTGCGGCAGGGGCGGGACAAAGCCGCAGCATAGAAAAGCCCCCCAGGCAGCCGCGCTTTCAGCGGCTGCCTGGGGGGTCCTGGTTTCAGGGGCTGTGCCCATGTCCGGCGACTGTGAAGATATGGAACGGACGGTCACAGCTCCGTCTTCCAAAGCCCGTGGAGGTTGCAGTACGCGTATACCGCCTCCGCCTGGTCGTCCTCCAGGCGGAAGGACACCTCCGGCGGGTCGGTGGGGGTAAGCCGCTTGCGCTGGGCGCCCCGGCGGGTCTGGAGATAGACCCACTCAATCAGGTGCTCGGGGGTCATGGGATGGCTGGCGCTGCCCACGTTCACCCGCACCCGGTTGTCCTGGGCGGACACCACGGGGAGGTGCTTTTCCCCGCTGGCCTCGGTGGTGTTGGGGCGCAGGGCTTCCATCTCCTGCCCGCAGCAGGACATGGGGACGCCGCCGTCGCAGATGAGCTCGGCCAGGTTGCCGCAGCGGCGGCAGATACGGAAATTTGCCATAGGGGTTCCTCCTAACTTGTGCGTCGCACAGTTGTCAGGGTTAGGGTGCCCGGATGGCGGGGGAATATGCGCGCCGCCCCTCAGTCGTCGCCGAAGCTGATGCCCAGCAGGCGGGCCTCGGTGATGATGTCGGAGCTGGGGTCGATGGTCTTGAGCTTGCCCGCCACCTCCTTCAGGGGGACGGAGGTAATCACGTGGTCGTGGATGGCCACCATACTGCCGAACTCGCCCTTGGAGATCATCAGCGCCGCCGTGGCCCCCAGCCGGGAGGACAGCACCCGGTCGTAGGCGCAGGGGGTGCCGCCGCGCTGCATGTGGCCGGGGACGGTGACCCGCACCTCACGGCCCGTCTTTTTCAGGATCTTGTCCGCGATGGCGTAGGACACGGAGGGGTACTGCTCCAGCAGCTCGGCCATGTGCTGCTTGTACTCCTTCTTGGACATGGCGGCCTCTTTTTTGGACATGGCGCCCTCGGCCACCGCCAGGATGGTGAAGCCGTGGCCGGCGTTGGCCCGCTGGTCGATTTTGGCCACCACGGAGTCGATGCTGTAGGGGATCTCGGGGATGAGGATGATGTCCGCGCCGCCGGCCATGCCGGCGTTGAGGGTGAGCCAGCCCGCCTTATGGCCCATGACCTCCACCATAAAGACCCGGTTGTGGGAGGCGGCGGTGGTGTGGATGCAGTCGATCACGTCGGTGGCGATGCCGATGGCGGACTGGAAGCCGAAGGTGGTGTCGGTGCCCCACAGGTCGTTGTCGATGGTCTTGGGCAGGCCGATGACGTTCAGCCCCTCCTCGCTGAGCAGGTTGGCGGTTTTCTGGCTGCCGTTGCCGCCCAGCACCACCAGGCAGTCCAGCCGCAGGCGGCGGTAGGTGTACTTCATGGCCTCCACCTTGTCCAGGCCGTTCTCGTCGGGGGTGCGCATCAGCTTGAAGGGCTGGCGGCTGGAGCCCAGGAAGGTGCCGCCCCGGGTGAGCAGGCCGGTGAAGTCGATGGGGGTGAGCTTCTTGTAGTCCTCGTACATCAGGCCCTTGTAGCCGTCGATGAAGCCGATGATCTCCACGCCGTTGCCGTAGATGTTGTAGAGACCCTTGGCCACGCCGCGCATGGTGGCGTTGAGGGCCTGGCAGTCGCCGCCGCTGGTGAGCATTCCGATCCGTTTCATGATGTGTCGCTCCCTTTCAAACCATATTGTATTTTAAGCCGTTCCCGGCCTTGGTGACATGGGGTGCGCTCAGCCCCGCCGGAAGAGGCGGCCCAGCAGGCCGGCGGGCCGGACCTGGACCTTGACGGCGGGCCGTTTTTGGGGGACGGGGGGTTCCTTGGCGGGCAGGGGCCTGGCCGCGGGGCGCTTGGGTGCGGCGGCGGGCCGCTTTTCCGGTTTTGCCGCGCCCTGCGGGGCGGGGGCCGGCTTTTGGAGGGCGGGCCGTGCCCACGCGCCGCAATAGGCCTGGTCGCAGAACCACTCCTGGGAGTTGAACAGCTCCCCCTGGGCCCGGATATAGGTGCCGTCCGGCTGCTGCACCCGGCCCTTGGCGGTGTCCCGGAGCTGGTCCTGGAACACCTGCTCCAGATGGGCGCGCAGGTCCGGGTCATGGACGGGGGCGGCCACCTCCACCCGGCGGGTGGTGTTGCGGGTCATGAAGTCGGCGGAGGAGATGTAGACCTCCCTGCGTTCTCCCGTGCCGAAGAGATAGATGCGGGCGTGCTCCAGATAGCGCCCCACGATGCTCACCACCCGGATATGTTCCGTCAGGCCGGGCACGCCTCCGATGAGGCAGCAGATGCCCCGCACCACCAGGTCGATTTTCACCCCGGCCTGGGACGCCTCAATGAGCTTGTCGATGAGCTGCTTATCGGTGAGCCCGTTGAGCTTGAAGCCCAGGTAGGCGGGGCTTCCCGCCCTGGCCCGCTCAATTTCCCCGTCGATGAGGGCGGTGATTTTGGTTTTCAGGCAGGCGGGGGCCACCAGCAGCTGCCCGCTGTCCTCCACCACCTCGCCCATGGACAGGGCGTTGAACACCCCGGCGGCCTCCGCGCCGATTTCCGCGTCGGCGGTCATAAGGGCGAAGTCGGTGTACAGCCGCACGGTGTCCTCGTTATAGTTTCCCGTGCCCACCTGGGTGATATACTCCACCTGGCCCTGGTGCATCCGGGTGATGAGCAGCAGCTTGGAGTGGACCTTCAGCCCGTCCAGGCCGTAGATCACCCGGCACCCGGCCTGTTCCAGCACCCGGGACCAGCCGATGTTGTTTTCCTCGTCGAACCGGGCCCGCAGCTCCACCAGGGCCACCACCTCTTTGCCGTTTTCGGCGGCGTCCACCAGGGCCTCCACGATTTTGCTGTTGTGGGCCACCCGGTAGAGGGTCATCTTGATGGACACCACGTCCGGGTCCTGGCCCGCCTCCTGGAGGAGGCGCAGCAGGGGCCGCACGCTCTCATAGGGATAGGAGAGCATCAGGTCGCGGCGGCGGATCTGCTCTACCATGGGGACCAGGGGATCCACGTTGGGGGAGTTCTGGGGCACCCGGCGGGGGTAGAACAGCTCCGTCTTATCCCGGAGCATATCCCGCAGCGCCCCCATGAAGGCGAGATCCAGGGGGACGCCGCTGGAAAACAGGTGCTTTTTGGACAGCCCCAGGCAGGAGCACAGGCTGTCCCGCACGGAGTCGGTGAGCTTGCCCTGGTAGTCCAGCCGCACGGGCTGGAGGCGCTTGCGGCGGCGGACCATCTTCTCCATGCTCTTGCGGTATTCCTCCGCCAGCATCCCGCCCATCTCCGACGAGGCGTCGTCCATGTGGATGTCGGCGCTGCGCACCAGCCGGATAAGCACGGTGCCCTCCACCTTATAATGGGTGAAAATCTTGGGGAGGAATCCGGCGATCAGCTCCTCTACCAGCACAAACCGCCCGCCCTCGCCGGGGAGGGGGACCAGGCGGCGCAGGACGCCCTCGCCGCAGGGGACGATGCCCATGCGCTCGCCGCCGCCCTTGGTCTTCAGGATGGCCACGGCGTAAATCTGCTTGTTGCGCAGGAAGGGGAAGGGCTGCTTGCGCCCGATGATCTGGGGGGAGAGCAGGGGCAGCACGTTGGAGGTAAAGTATTTTTCCAAAAAGGACTGGGTCTTGTCCTGGAGGCTGTGGAACCGGCACAGCTCCACCCCCTGGCCCGCCAGCTCCCGCAGCAGCTCCCTGCACACCCGGTCCCGGCCGGCCAGGTATTCCCGGGTCTGGTCCAGCACGGCGGCGGCCTGCTGGGCGCTGGTCAGCCCGGTTTTGTCGTCCCGGCTCTCCAGGTGGAGGGTGTCCATGAGCATACCCATCCGGACCATATAGAACTCGTCCAGGTTGCTCTGGAAGATGGAGGCGAAATTCAGCCGTTCGCACAGGGGATTGGCAGGGTCCTCCGCCTCCTCCAGCACCCGGCGGTTGAACTGGAGCCAGGACAGCTCCCGGTTGACGTAGCACTGGCTTGGGGCGGCGCTGGGGGCTGGGGAAGGGCATTGTTCTTTCATGGCGGATTCGCCTCCTCGTTGGGTTAGGGCTGCCTATGAAATAATGTACCACTGTTTGTTACCCGGCGCAAGCCCTTTTGGACACTTTTTCGGAGGTGGGAGGGGCCCCGGAAAAAAGGGCGGCGCCCCGCCGGATATGGCGGGGCGCCGCTGCGCTTCGGACAATGAACGGAAAGGTCAGGGGAAGATCACTGCGCGTCCTGGACCCGCAGCAGCATGGCGGCCAGCTGGGCGCGGACGGCGGTGGTCTTGGGGGAGAAGCTGAGGCTGCCGTGGACGTCGACGTTCTCAATGCCCTTGATGATGCCGTTGGCGGCGCACCAGTTGGCGGCGTCCTTGGCCCAGTCGGCAATGGTGTCCACATCGGCGAAGTCCTTCAGGTTGTCACCCTCCGCCTTCTGGGAACCGGCGTTGCGGTAGAAGATGGCGGCCAGCTCCTGGCGGGTGGCGGTGTCACGGGGCCGCAGGGCGCCGTTTCCGCCCTCCAGCACCTTTTCCTGGACGGCCCACAGCATGGCGTCGCGGGCCCAGTCGTGGATGTCGGCGGCGTCGGTGAAGGCGTCCAGCTCGTCGCCCTCCACCTCGGGGGAGCCGGCGATGCGGTACAGGGTGGTGGCCACCATCTCGCGGGAGACGGCGCCGTCGGGATTGAAGGCGTCGGGGGCGGTGCCGCCCATCAGGCCGGCGTCCACAACGGCGTCCACAGTGCCCGCGTACCAGGCGTTATAGCGCACATCCTTGAAGTCGTGGCTCACGGCGCAGAAGGCGGCGTTGGCCACGAAGGTGAACTCGTCGCGCTGGTGCACCTTGTTGGTCAGGGTGTTGGCGAAGAGCACCACGTTCATGCCGTCCTCGCGATAGGAAATGGCCTGGATGGAGTTGTCCTTGAAGGCCTTCAGGCCGTCGCCGGCGGGGAGGAAGCCCTCCAGCAGCTCCTTGGAGCCGTCCATGCGCACCAGCACCTGGGCGGCGTCGGGGATGGCGGTGAAGTAGCCCGCGCCGTAGCCGTACATGATGTAGTCGCCCTCGGACACGTAGCTGGCGGTAATCAGGCTCTTGGAGGGATAGGTCACGTAGCCCAGCGCGTCCATGGCGTTGCCGCTGGTAACCTCCCGCACCAGCGCGCCCTCGTCAAAGAGCTTGGCGGCGGAGCGGACGGCGGAGGAGCCGTAGCCGATGTAGGGGGTGCCCGCCTTGACGGCGGCCAGGGCGGCGTCATCCAGGGCGGCCGCGCCGATAATCAGGTCGGCCTTGGCGGGGTCGTCGGTGGTCTCGAAGCCCATGAGGCGCAGGGACTGGCGGTCGTAGTTGTAGTCGTAGGAGCCGGATACCAGGGTGGACTTCACGAAGCCGGAGGCGTTGTCGCCGGCCTTGCCCGCGATGTAGACGACGGGGGCGTGGTCCAGGCTGCGGGCCTCGGGGGCGCTGCCGTCCACGGGGGCGGCGGTGAGCAGGTGCTTGCCGGACACGCGCGCGTAGTCCGCCTTGGAGACAAGGAAGCTGCCCACATAGTCGCCGCTGATGATGAGACCCACGTCCTTGCCGGCCTTGAGCAGCTCGTTGACGGCCATGATGGCGGCCTCGGAGGTGTTCTTGAGGATCACCTGGTCGGTGTCCACCTTGTCGGAGGCCACGGTCCACTTGGCCTTTTCGGTGCAGGCGGCGGCGATGGTCTCGTAGGCGGCGGGCTCGGCGCAGGTGGCCATGTCGAAGCCGCGGGTCTTGTTGAAGGCGGTGATGCCCTCGGAGTAGAGCACGGGCCAGCCGGTGATGACGGTGCCGTCATACAGCACGCCGTTGGCCACGCTGCGCTTGGCCTGGTACATGGACACCACGGCGGTGCCGGCGGGGTACTCGGTGCCGGCGTAGGTGAAGGCCTTGTCGGCGAACATCACCTTCACGCCGTTGCGGGTGAGGTAGGTGAGCATCTGGTTGGCGGCGTCCAGGTTCTTCTGGTGGGCGCCGTCCAGGGGGATGATGTAGCACTCGGGATAGAAGTTGCCGTTCTGGCCCTCGCCGTCGTACTCGGGGCGGAAGGTCGCGGCCTCGCCGCCCTCCACGTCGTACTGGTCGCAGAACCACTGGCCCACCAGCTCATAGGCGTTGGAGTTGGCGTTGGTGACGCCGCGCTCGAAAATCTTGGTCTGGCTGAGCAGGAAAGAATCCTTGTTGTCGGCTACGTACTTGGATTGGCCCAGCTGACCATACACCACCAAGGCCACCGAGTCATCGTTATGGCTGGGCAGCTCCACCGTGTAGGCCACGGTGCCGTGGAGCATGGAATACTGGGGGGTGTAGCTGGTGGACATATCGTCCCAGGGATCCAGCCACTGCACCTGGTCGGTGCCGTCAGCGTTCTTATTGCCTGTGTAAGTCAGCAAGTCACGCTGGGGGGTGGAGTAGCTGTTAAAGAACGCATTGTTTGCCACCGCGGCAATGCCCAAGGCTTCGCCGCCAGCCATCAGGTGCTCGGCCAGCAGGTCGTACTCAAAGTTGGGCTCGTGGGGGGGATCGCAGGGCTCCACCTGGAACTCGCGGTGCTGGCCGTGGAACTCGGTGAAGCACACGGGGTTCCACTGGGCGATAAAGGCGGTCATGTTCTGGGTCTCGGCCTGGGTCTGGAAGGAGTTGTCGCGGTTCAGGTCGAAGCCGCCGGAGGAGGTGCGGGTCAGATAGGTGCGGCCCTCCACGTTCTCCTCGGGGACGATGAGGAAGAACACGTCGTCCAGCAGCTCATCCACGTCCACCGTGACGGTCTCCACATCATAGTACTTTTCCAGATTCACGTTGACGGAGACATCATAGTAGGAGACAGGGCCGTCCTTGGCTGTGCCGTCCCCAGTCTCGCCGTTCACCACCTGGCCCTTAAGGAAGCCCAGATAGGTGGCGGTGTCCTTCACCAGGTCCGGGACGGCGATGCTGCCTTCAACGCCCTTGGGGCCCAGCTGCTCGGCAAGCTTGGCCTCGCCTTCCTTGGTAAAGCCGGTGAGGTTTTTGTAGTCAACGGTGCCCTCCTTGCTGGCCGCAGTATTCACCAGCAGCCAAGCGAAGTTCAGCACGCCGTCAGGCGCGGCCACCTCGTTAGAGTGGATGTTGGAATAGAGCACGGGAACCTGATAATTGCCCAGGGAGCCGTCCTCAATCTTCTCAATCAGGGCGGTGGGGTCGCTCTCCGCCTCGGCCTTGATGGACTTCCAGTTGTCCACGGCCTCCTTGCTCTTGGCGATGATGAGGTAGGGCATATCCAGCTTGTCCAGGCCATTGTCGCCCTGGCTCTTGCCCATGCTCCCCTTCGCCACGTAGAGGTCGGTGTTCTTCTTGGCGTAGTCCACCAGTTCGTCCATGCTGGCGTAGATCTCCCGCATGGTGTGGAAGTCATCGTAGGGGGTGATCTTCACGGCGCTGTCCAGACGGCCCAGTTCGGTGCTGTCAGCCTTGGTCACAACCAGATCGAACCAGCCGCACAGATCAAGGTAGAGACCGCCGTTGGTCTGATAGCTGCGCAGGTTGCTGGGCAAATCGTGATACTGGTCGTAATAATAGTTGTTGGCAAAGGTCAGCACCAGGCAGACCTTACCGTTCTGGGTGGACACCTCGGTCTTGATGTCTTTGAAGAGGGGGCTCTCCCCATCCCGGTTCTTCCACTCCGTCAGCGGGCCGCCGTTGGTGTGGCTGGGATACAGGTCGGTGTCAATGTAGTCAGACTCCTCGTCATAGACCAGAGACCAGACCACGCTGTCGGCGATGGCCTTGGCCTCCGCCTCCGTCATGTCCACCGGGATGGACGCCTTAAACGTGCGGGAGTCGCACAGGCTGATGTAATTTTCGCCGCCGTCTTCAGAGACGTTGACGAAGGGGGTGTCCGCCGTGGGGTCCGCGGCCAGGGCCGGGAGGACCGTCAGGGACAGGCACAGGGCCAGCACGGTCAGCAGGGAAATGACCTTTTTCCAGGGTGCTTGCTTCATCTTCCTCACCTTTTCTTGTTCATTTTGCAGTATTTCGCCCACCTTTTGGGGGCGGAATACGTACATATTCCAATTCTATACTACTGCGGGACATTTGTCAAGGCTGGGAGAGGGCGGCTTGGGGCGCGGGCCCTTTTCTGCTTCAGCCCTTTTTTGGAGTAGACGCGGGGCGGCGGCTGTGGTACAATGTACAAGACATGCGAAGTATGGCTTGGACAAGGATTGCAATGGAAAAATTTAGCGAACAATGTGCTTGAAGGGATCAAGCGGGGAGGGGTCTATATGGACAGTCAGCTAGTCTGGCAGGACAGTTTCAACATCGGCGTGGAAGCCATCGACAAGGAGCACCAGCGGCTTTTCAAAATCATCAACCGGCTTTTTGAGTATGGAGAGGAGAAAAGCCGCTGGACGTGCCAGGAGGGCGTGAAATACTTCAAAAGCCACACCATGAAGCACTTTGAGGACGAGGAGGCCTATATGGCGTCTATCGGCTACGAAGGGCTGGAGACGCACCGGCATATCCACAAGGAATTCCGGGAGAATACGCTGCCCGTGCTGGAGCAGGAGCTGGAGGAGACGGATTACAACCCGGATTCGGTGAACCATTTCCTGGGCGTGTGCGCGGGGTGGCTCATCGGCCACACGCTGACGGAGGACCAGGCCATCACCGGCGGGCGCAGCAGCCAGTGGCGGGACCTGCTGCCGGAGGAGGAGATGGAGGCGCTGAAAAAGGTGATCGTCCAGCTGGTGTTCGACATGTTCCAGCTGGAGTCCCAGGCCATCAGCAGCGCCTACGGCGGGGAGAAGTTCGGCAAGGGGGTGTACTACCGCCTGGTCTACGGCGCCAAGGGGGACGAGAAGCGGCAGGAGGTCATTATGGTCTTCGAGGAGAAGCTGCTGCTCAATACTGTGGGCAAGGTGCTGGGCCTTCAGACCAACAAGCTGGACTCCATGCTCATCAACGCCGCCCGGTATACGGCACGGCAGTTTGTGGGCCGGGTGATGGAGCTGGTGCCCGCCTTTGGCGGGCAGGAGCTGAGGGAGGAGAACCTGCTGTCCTACGAGCAGTTCCGCAAGGTGTTCGAGCGGGAAAAGCCCCAGGTGAGCCTGCTGTTCAACACCAGCGGCGCGGGGTACTTCGCCTACTGCGTCATCGCGCCCCACCTGCTGGAGAGCGGGGTGGGCACCCCCATCCAGGCGGAGAACGCCATGACCGAAATCCAGGACTACCTGGCGCGCCGGGAGGAGTCCTCCGGGAAGCGGCGGGTGCTGGTGGTGGACGACTCGCTGACCATGCGCGAGGCCATGAGGAGGCTGCTGGAGAAGGACTACGAGGTGTCGCTGGCCGAGTCGGGGGTGGCCGCCATCCGCACCATCACCCTGGACCGGCCGGACATGGTGCTGCTGGACTACGAGATGCCGGTATGCGACGGGCGGCAGACCCTGGAAATGCTCCGCTCGGACCCGGCGTTCGCGGACCTTCCCGTGGTGTTCCTCACCGGACGGGGGGACCCGGACGTGGTGCGCAAGCTGCTCGCCCTGAAGCCGATGGGGTATCTGCTCAAATACTTGAAGCCGGAGGAGATCAAAAAGAAAATCGACGGTTTCTTTGAAAAGCTGGCCTGAACGGGCCAAAAAAGCCCGGGACGCGGTGGATACACACCGCATCCCGGGCTTTTTTTCGAACATGGGCCTCAGCCCCCGGCGCGGCGCAGCAGCGCCTCGTGGGAGAAGGCCATGACGGCCAGGATGGCCAGCAGGTAGAGGGGGAACAGCGCCGGGCTGATAAAATCGGAGACCAGCCCGAACAGGGGGGGCATCAGGCAGGTGCCCACATAGGCGCTGGCCATCTGCACGCCGATGACCGCCTGGGATTTGTCCGCGCCGAAGTGGTCGGGGGTGGAGTGGATGACGCAGGGGTAGATGGGGGCGCACCCCAGCCCCACCAGCGCCAGCCCCGCCAGGGTGGCGTAAATGTGCAGGGGCAGCAGCAGGATGAGTACGCCCAGGGCGATGACGCCCTGGCCCAGCCGGATCATCTGGGGGTCGCTGAGCTTCATGGTGAGGAAGCCGCTCAGCGCCCGGCCCGCGGTGATGCCGAGAAAGAACAGCCCCGCGTAGCCCGCCGCCGCCTCCGCCGGGACGCCCCGGTGGAGATGCAGGTAGCTGCTGCCCCACAGGATGGCGGTCTGCTCCAGGGCGCAGTAGCAGAAAAAGGTGACCATGACCTCCCTGGCCCCGGGGATGCGGAAAATCTGGGGGAGGGTGAGGGGGGCGGCGCTGCCCTCCCCGCCGCCCGCGCCCCCGTGGACCCGCCACAGGGGCAGGCTGGCCACAAGGACGGCGGTGAGGGCGACCTGGAGCAGGGAGATGTAGCGGTAGCCCATGTGCCACCCGGCCCCGGAGGACAGGGCCAGCCCCATGACATAGGGCCCCACGGCCGCCCCCAGTCCCCACATGCAATGCAGCCAGCTCATGTGGCGGCTGGCGTAGTGCAGGGCCACGTAGTTGTTCAGCGCGGCGTCCACGCTGCCCGCCCCCAGGCCGTAGGGAACGGCCCACAGGCACAGCGCCCAGAACGACCCGCTGACGGAAAACCCGAACAGCGCCGCGGCGGTCATGCCCACGCTGATGGCGGTGACCCGCCCGGTCCCCAGCTTTTTGGTGAGCCGGTCGCTTTGCAGGCTGGACACCACCGTACCCATGGAGATGATGACGGCGACCGCCCCGGCCCAGGAGGTGGGCACGCCCAGGTCGGCGTGCATCACCGGCCAGGCCGAGCCCAGCAGGGAATCGGGCAGGCCCAGGCTGATGAAGGAGAGATAGATGACGGCCAGAAGCAGGTGTACCATATAGCGTGCCCCCTTTATAAACGGGTTTGATTATACCAGCGGAGCGGGGGGGATGTCTATGGTAAAAACGCCGGAAAACCGCCCCTTGACAAGCTGGTTTACTTGTTGTAAACTAAAGACAGACTACAAGCTGTAAACCAAAAAGGAGGGACGGGCCATGACGCAGTACAGGCTGGGCGGGGCGGAGGCGGCCTTCGCCGCATTGATCTGGGACAACGAGCCGCTGTCCTCAAGCCGCCTGGTGGAGCTGTGCGGGGAGAGGCTGGGGTGGAAAAAGTCCACCACCTACACCGTTTTGCGGCGGCTGTGCCAGAAGGGGATCTTTCAGAACGAGGACGGGGTGGTGACCTCCCGGGTCAGCCGGGAGGAGCTGGCCGCCCGGCAGAGCGAGGCCTTTGTGGACGAGGCGTTCGGCGGCTCCCTGCCCCGGTTCCTGGCGGCGTTCACCCGGCGCAAGAAGCTCACCGGGGAGGAGATCGCCCAGCTCCAGCGGCTCATCGACGAGAACCGGGGGTGAGGATATGGAAACCCTGTTTTTTACCGTATTGGGCATGAGCGCCACCGGGTCTGTGGTGATCCTGGCGGTGCTGCTGGCCCGGCTGGCCCTGCGGAAAGCGCCCAAGATATTTTCCTACGCCCTTTGGGCGGCGGCGCTGTTCCGGCTGCTGTGCCCGTTTGCCGTTGAGAGCGCGTTCAGCCTTCTGCCCTCCGTGCGGATGGTGGACGCCGCCGGGCGGGGCGGGGGCACGGACCAGATCATCCAGATCCACACCGGCATCACCGCGGTGAACAGCCAGGTGAACGGCTTTCTGGCGGACCACCCCTACCAGGAGGGTCAGCCCGCCGCAACAGGAGGTTCGCCGGAGGAAAACCTGGCCCCTGCGGTCAACCGGCTGGGGCCCGCGCCCGACTGGCGCACCCTGCCCGCGGCGGTGTGGCTGGCGGGGACGGCCGCCCTGCTGGGGTACGGCGCGGCCTCCCTGTTCCTTCTGCGGCGCAGGCTGGCGGGGTGGGTTCCCCTGGCGGGGGAGAAGGGCGTGCGGCTGGCCGACCACATCCCCTCCCCCTTTGTGCTGGGGATTTTCCGGCCCGTCATCTACCTGCCCTCCGCCCTGCCCGAGGGGGAGCGGGACTACATCCTGCTCCACGAGCGCACCCACATCCGGCGGCTGGACCACGTGACCCGGGCGCTGGCCTGGCTGGCGGTGGCGGTGCACTGGTTCAACCCGCTGGCATGGCTGGCGTTCCACATGGCGGGACGGGATATGGAGATGTCCTGCGACGAGGCGGTGCTGGGCCGGATGGGCCGGGACGTGCGGGCGGACTACTCCGCCTCCCTGCTGCGGCTGTCGGCGGGGGAGCGGCTCCCGGCGGGCCCGCTGGCCTTTGGCGGCGGGGAGCTGAAGGGCAGGATCAAAAACGTGCTGGGCTACAAAAAGCCCGCCGTTTGGGCGGCGGCCCTGGCCCTCATCGCGGTGGTGTGCGTGGGGATCGCCCTGTGCACCAACCGGGGTCCGGCCTTGTATATCGACCCTGACTCCGTTGTGTCTTACACCGCCGTCAGTTCCGACTCCTACACCCGTGCCCCCGGGCATGTCTCCACCGGGGATGACCGGCGCAGGGATCTGGCCGACCCGGCCAAGCGGCGCCCGCTGTCCAAACAGGACGGCGACGCGCTGGCGGAGCTGGTCAACGCCCACCGAAAAAGCGTCTATGGGCACGGGGAACTCACCCTGTCCGGGAGCGAGCACCACCTGGTGCGCATGGACCGCGCGGACGGCGGGTACTACCTGCTGGACTACTGGTACTGGAACGGCTTCTCGTTCCACCCGTTCCACGGCGGCGAGGACAGCTACACCACCCTGGTGACCGAGTACGGCGCGGACGGGAAGGCCGGGACCACCTGGCAGATGGAATATGACTTCGACCGGGCGTACAAGGACTGGCGGCAGGGCGTGCGGGGGGTGAACCCCGCCCTGGACGACACCGGCGCCGACCTGACCTTTACTATGGCCCAGACGGAGGACGGCCGCCCCTATGTCCGCATGGACGGCAGGGTGCGGGGCCATGACCTGGCGGAGAGCGCCGTGTGGTGGCCGGACGGTGGGGACGCCCTGTTCTGGGGGGAGGCGGACAGGCACCTGACGATGTCCTACCCCCTGGAGAAGTATGCGGCCAGGGTGTACGCCTGGTGGGCGGACGGGGACCGCGCCAGCGTGGCCCTGTCCACCCAGGCGTCCACCATCGTCCTCAGCTCCATTGTGGACTGGTGGGAGTTCACCGTGGACCTGTCCGGCGAACAGGGCGTGGTCACCTCCATGGAGCCGGGCGGCCAACAGCCCCAGGGCGTGGCCTTCGTCCCGGAGGCGGTGACGGATGAGGACGCGGTGAAGCTGGCCCGCGCCGCCGCCAAGCTGCTCACCGCGGCGGAGGACTACTATAACAGCTATGACGGGCCTATCCCGTCCCCGCCTGCGGGGGCCGTCCAATACGCCCCCGAGTACGGCGCGGGGGAGTTTGGGGAGTGCGTCATCGGCGGCCTGGGGGACGCCTATGTGGAGTGGCATCCCGCCCAGGGCGGCTGGGCCGGCCTGGACTGGCTGTACTTCGCCAGGGACCCCGCTTTCTTCTGCCCCCGGCTGGCCGGGGAGGCGGCGGAGGGCAGCGCCGAGTGGACGGACAAGGACCGCACCGCCGTCCGGGTGGGCTTCAACGTGAATGACGCGCGGGTGGCGAGCGGGACCATCTGCGGCTTCAAAATCGAGTTCACGGTGGATCTGGACGAGATGGCGGTGACGGACGCCTTTGCCAGCTCCATGGTGGAGGGGGAGACGCTGGAGCTCACCGAAGAGGAGATGCTCTATGCCGCCCAGATCTTTGCCGAGCTGCTGCGGGGGGCGGAGAAGTTTTTTTATGACGCCCCGCCCTCCCCGGCGCCCTGACCCGCAAAAAACACAGGCCCGCCGGATGCCCCGGCGGGCCTGCCGCTTTCCGCCGCCCAATTTGAAAAAGTGGGAGGCCCCCCTCTTGACAAGTACGGTTAGCAGTGGTAAACTATGGCCGTCGCAAGGGAAAAGGAGGCGGAAGGAATGCTTCTGAAGGATATCGGGGTGGGCCAAAGCTGCGTGGTGGAGCGCATGGACCTGCCCTTCCAGGTCCAGCGCCGGCTGGAGGCGCTGGGCATGACCCGCCGGGCCCGGGTGTCGGTGGTGAACCGCAAGGGCCGTGGGATTTTGATCGTCAAGCTGCGGGGCAGCCGCTTTGCCCTGGGGGAGCAGATCACAAAAAATATTACGGTGAGCGGGGCAGGTGGGGCGGCATGAACCAAAAAGAGGATATGACCATCGGCTTCATCGGCAACCCCAACTGCGGCAAGACCACCCTGTTCAACGCCTACACCGGGGCCAACCTGAAGGTGGCCAACTGGCCGGGGGTGACGGTGGAGAAGGTGGAGGGGGCCATCCGGCGGCACGACCTGAACATCCGGGTGGTGGACCTGCCCGGGGCGTACAGCCTCACCTCCTACACCATGGAGGAGATCGTCTCCCGGCAGTTTATTTTGAGCGACGAGGTGGATGTCATCATCAACGTGGTGGACGCCTCGGTGCTGGAGCGCAGCTTGTACCTCACCCTCCAGCTGCTGGAGCTGGGCAAGCCGGTGGTGGTGGCGCTGAACATGATGGACGTGGTGGAGAAGCGGGGGATGGAGATCGACCTCCACCGCCTGCCCGAGATGCTGGGGGCGCCGGTGATCCCCGTGTCCGCCCGGCGCAGGACGGGGCTGGACGCCCTGCTCCACGCCGCCGCCCACCACAGGGGCCGCACCGGCCCGGACAGGCTGGTCCACCAGCACCGGCACGTGGGCAGCCACGCCCACGACCACCATCAGGAGTACGCCATGGTGTACTCCGACGAGATTGAGGACCAGATCGACCGCATCATCCCCGCCCTGGAGGAGAAATACCCCGGCGTCTCCAACCCCCGCTGGCACGCCCTCAAGCTGCTGGAGGGGGACAAGGAGGTGACCGGGCAGTACCCCTTGGAGCTGCCCGGCCTGGGGGAAAAGGACTACGAGTCCCAGATCATCAACGAGAAGTACGCCTTCATTGACGAGATCGTGGAGGAGGTGCTTTTGCACAAGCAGCGCCAGGACCGGCTGACGGAGAAGCTGGACGCCGCCCTCACCCACCGGGTCTGGGGCATCCCCATTTTCCTGGGCATCATGGCGCTGGTGTTCTTCCTCACCTTCACCGTGGGCGACTGGATCAAGGGCTACTTTGAGCACACCATCGACGCGCTGTCCCTGCTGGCCCGGCAGGGGATGGACGCTATCGGGGTGGCCCCCATCGTCCAGTCCCTGGTCATCGACGGGGTGATCGGCGGCGTGGGCACCATCGTCACCTTCCTGCCCAATATTTTCATCCTGTTCCTGGCCCTGGCCTTTCTGGAGGACAGCGGCTACATGGCCCGGGTGGCCTACGTGATGGAGGGGGTGATGAGCCGCCTGGGACTGTCCGGCAAGGCGTTCATCCCCATGCTGCTGGGCTTTGGCTGCACCGTCCCGGCGCTGATGGCTTCCCGCGCCCTGGAGAGCCGCCGGGACCGCTACAAGGTGATGCTGGTCACCCCGTTTATGAGCTGCAACGCGAGGCTCACCATCTACATATTGTTCTCCGAGATGTTCTTCGGGAGCTACGCCATGCTGGCGGCCTACTCCATGTACCTCATCGGCATTGTGGTGGCCATGCTGGTGTCGGTGGCCCTCCACCTGCTGGACCGGAAGCGGGAGGTGAACTACCTGCTCATCGAGCTGCCCGAGTACAAAATGCCCGACGCCCGCACGGTGGCCATCTACGTCTGGGACAAGGTGAAGGACTACCTGGGCAAGGCGGGATCCACCATCTTCCTGGCCACCCTGCTCATCTGGTTTTTGCTGAACTTCGGCCCCCAGGGGTACGACCCCGGCATGTCCGGCGGCTTCGGGGCCGTCATCGGGCGGTGGCTGGTCCCCTTCTTCGCCCCCATCGGCCTGGGCTTCTGGCAGATCGCCGTGGCCCTCATCGCGGGCATCTCGGCGAAAGAGGTGGTGGTGTCCAGCTGCGCGGTGCTCTTCGGGGTGGTCAACGCCAACTCCCC